>PVBE011718405.1_pt1 | contig 13034 bp, 15 predicted proteins | sample 1631181 | NCBI WGS metagenome assembly PVBE01 (sample SAMN08397723, study PRJNA350692) | Marine metagenome, whole genome shotgun sequencing project. | isolation source: water | place: Pacific Ocean | collected 2012-04
GGTGGGGAGGGCGCGGGTGACGGTCCAAGCGCAGGCGGCGGTGCCGCCGATGATGCGGCCGACGTTGCAGACTTGCAGGAGGTGGAAGGGGAGGGGCATGGGGGGGGCGCGAAGTCGGAGGTCGGAAGTCGGAAGTCGGAAAGGCCGTGGTTGTGGGGGCGTGTTGGTTATGTCGTCCGACAGCGAGCTGTCGGTTTGGGTTTCCATTTGTGCATGAATCGTTGGCGGTCGTGTTGCCAGCGGGTGCGGCGGGCGGTGGGTTTGACGGCATGGCGGGTGGTGCGGTGACTGAGGTGTTGGATTGGTAGTTCGGGGGCGGCGACGAGGGGGAGTGTTTCGTCGTGCTGGAGGGCGCGGGCTTGGAGGTCGGTGTCGGAAAAATAGAGTGCGAGGGATTCATCGAAGCCGCCCAGGTCGAGAAACGTCGAGCGGGCGAGGGCGAAGCACCAGCCTTCGAGGAAGTCGATCGTAGGCAGGCGGCTCTGCACGGCGGCGGGCAGGGAGGTTTCGCGACGGAAGCGGATTCCGGAGATCAGCGCCATTCGGGATTGCAGGGGCGCGATGAGGTGGGCGATCCAGGGGCCGGTCGTGAGGGTGTCGTTGTTGAGGAAGACAAGATAGGGCGTTGTGGCGGTGGCGGCTCCGCGATTCCAGGCGGCGGTCGTGCCGGCGTGTGGTTGGGTGAGAAGGCGGGTGTGTTCGGGGTCGATTTCGCGAAGGGTCCGGTGCGGGTCGTCGTCGCTGCCGTCGTCGACGACCACGACGGGCCAGGGCGTCGGATCGTGACGGCGGAGGGAGTGGAGGGTGTCGCGTGTGAGGTGCAGTTGGTTGTATTGGGGGATGATGAGGGTTGCGGGGGGCATGGAAGCGTCCGGGGGATTCGAAGTCGGAAATCGGAGGTCGGAATTCGGTCGGAGCGGGCCGATGCGAATCTGGGGCCGCATCACCCGTCTTCGCAAGGTGGGTCGGCGTTGCGGAGTTGTTTGAGTTTCTGTTGGACGGTTGCTTGGACGGGTGCTTGGTCGGGAGCGTCCGCGGGGACGGCGACGATTCTTGGGGTCGGCGGGGGTGGGGGCTGCTTGGACCAGTTGTGGGGTTGGTAGTCGCGCATGGGGCCGAGGTTGGGTGGTTGGCGCGGATCGGTTTTGGTGTAGAGGCCGCGGGTCGGTTCGGTACGGGGATTGCCGATGGTGTGGTGAATCGCGTCGATGATCTGTTCGGGTGTTTGGTGGGGAAAGTAATCGTTGAGTCGACTGTTGGGCGTGGCGGAGATGAGTTGCAGGCCGGCCAGTGCCATGTTGCGCCGGGAGAGTCGGAGCCACTGGGCGACGCGGAAGTAATGCTGGTCGGTCGTGGCGGCGGCGCGGATCGGTTTGACTTCGTCGAAGTGGTAGGTGCGGGCCGGGTCGAGTTCCTGCAATTGCCCGGCGGTCAGCCCCGCTTGTTCACACTCGGTGAGAAAGTCGCCAAACAGCCCTTTGGCGTCGTAGGTGACGCCGTTCTGTTTGGCGAGTTGTTGTTGGTCGGCGGAGGGACGGACGCGCATTTCGCAGCCGGCCAGGTAGATCGTGCGAAATCCGAGCCGATAGAGGATGTCGATCGCCTGCACCATCGAATCGCCCCAGTCGATGATGCCTGGATGACGGACGTCGAGGAACTCGGCATAGCCACGTCGGCCGTCGCGGTCGAAGAAGACAGTGTTGGGACAGTCGCAGACTTTGACGGTCGTTTCGGGAACGATGTCCATCGCACGGCGGCGATGCACGAACTTGGTGATCGAGGGATCGAGATAGGTCGAGCGGTGGAAGCGGGCGGAGGGATCGTAGGAGGTCCAGAAATCGGGGCGAATCACATGAGACCCGGCGAGGTTGACGCCCATGCAGGGTATGGGCGCATCGCGAACGGCGTCGAGGGGGAGCCGCTCGAGCGACGGCCCGCCGCCGATCAGCCAACAGGCGGATGCGAAGGGGCCGCCGAAGTTGTTTTCCAGCGTGACCGGCGATTCGGTGCGGTCGGTGTGCAGCCGGAAGAAGAGTGACGTCATGGCGAAGGCCGTTGGGATGGTCAGACTGAGGAGGAAGACGGTGTGCCAGACGAGGAACCGGGTGCGCCGCTGGACCCGGTGGAATAGGGAGGATCGGACGACGACGGAGCAGGATCGGACATCGTGCCGCTTGTCGCCGGAGCGGACGAACTTTGCGTGCTGCTGCCGGATTGCGCGGACGAGGAACCGCCCGCGCCCGAGGATGTGAGTCCGGAGGTCGCTCCCCCGGAACTGCTGGACGGTGCATCGCTGCTCGAAGCGCTGGACGAGGGAACGTCGGACGAGACTCCCGAGGAGAGGGCCGAGGTCAATTGCGAACTCATTTCGGCCGACGAGGATGCGCCTTCGGTAAAGGTGACCAGTCCGCCGGCGGGGTTTCTCTGGTTGGGAATCTCCCAGCGTTCGTCCTGGGGAGGTTCGGGCCAGTGCGTGTGCGGATCGAGGGGGCCGATCTCGGCACGGCAGGTGCAGGTGTGATCGAACTGAATGCGGACCGATTCGGTGGCGGCGACGGCGAGCGTGACGCCGTTCCGATCGAGGACGGTGAACTGCCCGTTCCAGGGCAGGGGGAGTGAATCGGGGCTGTCGAATTCGACGAGGTACCGCGTGGTCGGTTGAGCGTAGATGCGGAAGAACTCGCGAATGAAGGACAAGGAGTCCTGTTCGGAGCGAATCCACGGTATCCAGAGACGAATGCGGCGTTCGCCGTGCAGGTCGCGGCTGGCGGGTTGGATGTAGTTGCCGCGCCAACGATAAAAGCCTCGCAGGCGGCCGTCGGAGCTTAGTGGTTCGTCGTAGACGTAACCGCCGGTGAGGACGACGCGATTGTAGAGAAACTCGCGGTCGCGGGATTCGTCGAGGGAGATCAGGTTGTCGCCTTCCTGGAGTGTGACCAGATTGGTCGTGCGCGGACGCAGGAAGAAGAACTCACCCTCTGCGTCGACACCCCAGGCAGCCCCTCGCGCGCGGACGGCGAGTTCCTTGACGATCGCGCGGACCGATTCCTCGCCACGAAACTTCAAGCTCGTCAGCGTCGTGGCGGGAATCGAGGCTTCGATGTTGGCGGCCGGAGCGGTGACGTGGGTGTTTGAAACGACGTACTGCTGTAAGAGTAGCGAAACGAGTGCGTGCGGCTCGCTGACGGCGTCGACGGTTTCCGAGAGGTAGTCGGGGTCGTGGGGAAACAAGTCGGTGGCCGCGTAACGATGGGGGGGGACGCCCTCCGCGTCGCGGGAGAAACCGCCGGGGAAGACTTCTCCCAGTTCGACGCCCATGCCTTCGAGCCGAATGGAAACGCCCGAGGGGCTGCGAGCTTGTCGGTGTTCGACGCGTCCGAGGTACCAGCGGTCGCCGGGCGAGTGTTCGAAGCCGATCCAGTCGCCGATGTCGACGTCGGCGCGATCGGGAAAGCCATCCCGCAGCAGGAGTTCCCCGGCCCCGCAGCCGCCCTGGCGGTGGATCTCGAACCAACAGCCGGCGACGGCGCGGTCGGAGAGTTCAGTCGGCGTATTGGCGGGGTCCGAGCCGAAGTGGAGGACCCGGCGTTGGTAGGACATGGAGTCGGCGTCCGGCTACGTTGTCGAAGAAATCAGTGCAAGAAATCCGAATCTCGAAATCCACAACAAACTCAAATTACCAAATCGTCAATGACAAAAACGCCGGAGGTCGGTCGTTCAACTGTTCGAACCGAAATCGTTCGTTTGGAACATTGGGATTTTGCATTTCGAATTTGTTTCGGATTTCGAGATTCGGATTTCGGATTTGTACGATCATCTTCCACGCCGTCTGACCAATCCGCGTCGCGTGCCGTCATGTCGGCAACGTCGTATACAGCGTGGGGTCTTCGGCGTGGATGACGAGCGAATAGGAGAACAGCTGAGGGCTGGAGAGGTCGAATTCGAAGCGAACGGTGGAGCAGTCGGTGAATCGGCGGTAGGTGGACGTGGCGGCGTCGTGGAACAGGAAGAAGTCGAACGGGAGGTTGGCGGAGTCGACGTCGAGGGCGGCACGGAGGGCTTCGATTTCCTCGAGCATCGTCTGTTCGGTCGCTTTGAGCGTGCCGGCTTGCGTGCCGACGCTGCCGTCGACGGCGATGTCGACCCCGGCGCGCGAATGGCCGGCGAGCGTGTCGCCGTCGCGCAGTGGGATCTTCCATTGTGCGAAGTCCCAGGCGTCCTGAACGCGGAGCGAGAGAATCGGGCGCGGCAACTCGTAGAGTGTGGAGTTGCGGTAGACGGCCGGTTTGAACGTGAACGCCATAAGCTAGCCTCGACGATTGCGAAGTCGAAAACCTTGGAAGCGGAGGTCGCGGACGAGTCCGTTGACGTCGCCCGGCTGGGAGACGTTGACGGTGAGCCCGCCGAAGTTGTTGTTGTTCGTGGTCGACAGGGCGGACAGGGGCGGTGACGCGGCGGCGGTCGGAGTCTGTTGATTGAGTGCATTGAGGAAGCGGACGCCCATACGATCGACGGCGTCGCGGCGGAGAACGAACTCGCCCGCCGAGAGCAACGCAGGCACGCGGTCGACACCTCCTGGGCCTGGGACGAAGCCGCCTTGGGCGAAGCGACGGATCGGTCCGCCTCCCCCACCCCCGCCGCCCCCTGGGCCGCCGGCTCCCACGGGTCCGGCCGAGAGCTGGCGCAACTGAGCGGCGACGGCACTGATGGCGGCCGACAGTTGGGCCAGGGCGCTCAAGGCGGGGGCGATGTTGAGCGTGATTGGAAGCTGCCCGAGCGCCTGGGCTTGGGTATGGATCTGCTGGAGCAGGTTGCTGATTTGTAGCAGCGGCCGCTGAAACCGAGAAATCTGTTCAACCGACCGGCTGATCTGAGCGCCGATGTCCCCAAAGACCGATAGCGAGTCCTTGAGTTTGGAAACATCGCGCACGACCTTCTTGAGTTCGGCTTGCAGGCTGGAGCTGTCTCCCAGAATTTTGATCGTCAGGGATTCGGTGAGTTCGCTCATGAAGGACTCCGTGTGTGGCGCTAAGACTGGTGTGAAGAAATTCGAAATCGGAAACAAATGCAAAGTGCAATATTCGTGACACTTCGGCCGAATGACATGGAAAGGCTTTGAAGCAAAATGGAAAACCAGGAAAGGCATGCTTCTGCGCGACAAGTCTCGGCGATTCTTGACACGTTTGCAGGATCCTCATCCTGCGGCAGCGTCACGTTGTTTACGGCGCTGACTCTTGTCGTCTCTGTGTCCTCTGTGCTCTCTGTCGTAAATCCGTTTCGTTCAAGGCTGCCTGTACGAAGGAGTCAACCACAGAGGACACAGAGATCACAGAGTTTGCTTCGACAGTGTGTGATCTGTTTCGGATTTCGAATTTGTCCCGCTCATCTGTGAAGAAGCGTCTAGGTCCGCGCCACACTCGGGGCGACTTCAAAATCCCGCCCCGTGAACGAGATCTGGTTGAAGTCCTGTCCTTCGGACATGGTCAACGATTCGCGATAGACCTTGGCGAAGGTGATCGTCTCGCCCGCGACGCCGGCGGGGTCGACGACCGTGAATTCGATTTCGAGCGTCTCCTGCTCACCCGTTGGGGACGTGCTGACGGCTCCCATGCCCGAGACGAACATCAAGAGTTCGTAGAGTTGCAGGGGATCGCCGCCGCTGGCGGATTTTCCGATCAATTGCGTCCACTTGGCGGTGAAGGAGAGCGAGACCGATTCGTCGTCTCCTGGACGCGTGTGGCCGGCGGCGATCGAGCCGCGGTCCTTGACTTCGATCGTGTGGTTTCGCTGCGTCCAGGTGAGGTCGCCCTCGTCGAGCAAGACCGTCAGGGATTGGGGCGTGGGCGTGGTGCCGTCGCGGATGACGAGTTCGCCGTCGCGCAGGTTGCGGGCGATGTTGGTGACTGGCATATTTGTGGGAATCCGTTTCTGGGGGGAAGGGGAGAGGCGTTCGTGGTTGCAACGTTGCCTGTCGCGGTCTTTGTCGTTGGTCCGACAGCGAGCTGTCGGTTCGGGTTGGTCGGTTTCAGGGAGCGGCCGAATGCGTTACAGCGCCTGCACGATGCCGGGTGTCGAGACTACGGCGTGTTGCAGCGGGAGCTGCTCGCGGTTTTCGTGGTTGCGGGTCAGATGGTGCGTTTCCGATTCCTGCAAACCCAGGTAACCGACGACCGGGGTGTCGCTTTGCGAATGGTCGAGTACGGGAATCGTCCGGCCGGCCAGCGTCTCGGCGACGGCGTCGGCCAGTTCGTCGATGCGGGACGCGTCGGCCTGCGGTTTGACAAAACAGTGTGCGATCACGGCGAGGTCGATCACGGCCGGCCCGCCTGCTCGCCCGGGACGGCGCGAGAACGCGCTGATCCGCAGTTCGATCCACTCGGTCAGCGACACGGTTTCGGTTTGCTGTGCCGGGTGAATCGTCGTGATCCCCGAGGGCACGTTGTCGTCCCACCAGACGAACAGGCTGGCGGTGATTTGGTCGGAGGTTGGCATGCGTTGGAGATCTGCAAGAAAGTGGTTTCAGCAAGCTGGATTGGTCCGACAGCGAGCTGTCGGTTTGGGTTCTACAGCGTTCTCGCGAGTCATTTCAGACGCTCGGCCAATCGAATGTTATGGCCGATGACTTGGGCCGTGTGTCGGAAGGACCGGCGAATCATGGCGAACGGAGCCATGTGGCGTGTTCCGTATTCCAAGTAGGTGACGTAGTCGACGTCGCTCGTGGCTTCGATCGTGGTCGCATCCTTGTTGTGCGTCAGTGTGAAATCGCTCTGGCGACGGCCTTCGCGAATGGCCTGAATCCTGGCCTGCCATCCCTGCCAGCCGGGCGGCGGTGCCCATCCAAGTTTCGTCAGCGAAGCGACCCAACTGGCGCGTGAACGGGCCGTGGCGACGGGGTTGAAGTGAATGGTCGTGTGCAACACGTCGCGGGCGAGTTCGCGCGTCAACTGCTTGCGCGCCTCGGGCAATCGCTTTTCGAATCGCACACGAAACCGCTCGACAAGACCGGCCGCATCAACGTCAACTTGGACCGCTGCTCCCATCGCTCATACACTCCTCGCACAATGCAACACGTCGATTTGATCCGCGGCGGAATGATCGTGCCGCACGACGTGATACTCGTTGTTTTCAAATACGACCCGCCGCGCCGTCGCGGCACCGAGCGCCGGCACTTCTTCCGTTTTGATCTGAACTTGAAATTCTTCCACGCGTCCGTGTCCTGCGGCGTCGCCCAGTGGTTGTTGTTCGACGGGCGTGACGAGGGCCGTCAGCGACGTGTCGGTCGTCGATTCGTTCGTCTCCCGAGTGATCGGGTCGAACGTCTGCGTGACGTCGCGAACGACGATCGCGACGCCCCAGTCGGCGAAGCGGCGGTCTCGGTCGGCGGCGATCTGTGTGGAATCGGGCATAATGCTCAATGCATGCGTTGAATGGTGTCGGTGACGACTGCGCCGAGGACGAACGTTAGCGCCGCCAGAATCGGGGTCAAGTGGTTTCGCCAGCGTTCGAGTTTTCGCAGACGCAGTTCGTGGTCGCTGCTAAGTTCGACGAGCGCCGCCAGAGTGACGCGGACGCCCTCCAGCGTGACGTTGACCCGTTGCAGCGATTCGAATACGCGGTCGAGCCGCTCATCGCTCTTGGGATTCGGTTTGGAATTCATGGATTTGCGGTCCGGAGAAAATCGTACGAACGTCACCAACTCAGGCGATCAGGGGACTGACGTCCCCCGCTGGCCTTTGTCTTCGGATCGGGAGACCTCCCAACTCGGCAGGTTGTGGAGCAGTTTCTCGTAATGGGCGCGGGCTTCGAGGAGGGCCCGCAAGTTGGCGGCCCGGTCGGTTGCCGCGCCGGCGGTGCCGGCGGTGGCGTACTTGAGCGCCGAGAGCTTTCCGTCGCGGAGCAGGTTGGTCACGTCGAGGTCGATCTGGGCCAGGATGCCCTGAATCTGGGCTTCGGTCAGATCGACTCCGGCAACGCTCGACAGGTCGGTCAGATCAGTCATGGGTCAGCAATCATTGAAAACAGGTCTGGGCGGATTCGAGTTGTCGGAGCCGCTCGTAGGCCAGCCAGCGCAGTTGTTGCGTGTAGTCGGCGGAATCGAATTCGGCTTCGGTCAGTCGCAGCCGTTCGCAGCAGCGGAGAACGAAGTACGCCAGGGAACGCGGGACGGCTAACTCGTCTCCGCTTCGCACCCCGGCGGAAAAAAACGTTCGTACGAACGTTGCATGTGTTCGTCGACGAGGTTGCTCAACCGGCAGACTTCGTCGCAGATATGAATCAGGTCTCCCGCCGACCAGCCCGCCTGTTCGAACTCTTCGTGCAGGCGGTCGGCATAGTGACACCAGTCGGTGCCTTCTGTGGGTTGAGGCGTCTCGAACTGCAATCCGGGATCGTTCCGCAGCGCCTCGACCGCCACCAGGACGGCGATTCGCTGGTGATACAATTCGCAACTCTCGGCGTAGGCGGCGTCCTGCTCGTCGGCGACGAGCAGCGCCAGATTGCGCTCATCGCGAATCGGCCGGCCCGCCGAGTCACGGGCGACGCGCGTCGGCGGTGTCGGCGGCACAATGCCGTTCTTGCGCAATCGGCGATGGAACCCCAACGCCAACGGACGAATCGTCAGCACCAACGCCCGCCCGTCCGGCCGGGGCAGCTCGATCTGCTTGGAATAGTCGACGTTCAAAGGTTGGCCGTGGATCTTCATGCGTTGGCTCGGTGGAGGGAGAGTTGAGGTCGGAATTCGGAACTCGGAAGTCGGAAAACCGGTGGGCAAGAGTCATTCGTAACTCACCGGATTCCGCATTCCCCGCAGCGTACCCGCTGCCGCAGGCACAATCCGGCGGACGCCGGCGGGTGGCAGGGTCAGTAGCGAAGCGGATGGCCCTGGTCGTGTGTCTTTCGTTCCAGGGCCTTCCCGTTGGTCAGACCCCGCCACCCTCACAAAGTCGGGAGAGCGGAAAGCCTGGGGGGCAAGAGTCATCCATAACTCACCGGCTTTCCAACTCCCCGCAGCGCACCCGCTGCCGCAGGCACAACCCGGCGGACGCCGGGTTAGGCGGCTCCGTCGATTTTGGTGACGAATCTGGTGTCGACGGCTGAGACGCCGCCGTAGTAGCGGACCTTGACGCGGAGCACGACGTCGCGATCGAAGGCAGCCTGGCTGTCGTTACGTTGCAGGAAGGTCTGCACGGGCCAGACTTCGGTCCAGACGAACTGCCGTCGGAAATCACCCAGATACCAGTCATTGGCGGCCTGTCCCCCCTGTTCGTCGATGAAGGGCGAGCTGAGCACCTCGGCCAGCGAGTGAACCGGGTTGGCGAACCGCGTTTCGGAGTCCGCGTCGGTGACGGTGATCTCGGTCGAATGGACGACGCTACGGGCCGTTCCGCGCAGGTTCTCGGAGACGAGCAGTTGCTTGACCGGCATCACGATCGGGCGGGCCGTTCCGTCGAGACGGTCGTCCGTGACCTCGGTGGCGCGATAATGCAACACCGTCTCGACGTCGGTCCAGTCGACAAGCGGAACGGCCGCGTTGAACGCGGGCGACGTCGTGTTGCCCGCCCCGACCCAGTTGGAATTCGAGCCGTCGGTCTTGTAAAGTTCGCTGCCGGCCCCGTTGGGTCGGTAGACGTAGTTTGCCGAGGCGGCCTCGGCGTCTGTCACGGCCCGCACGATCGTGCGTTCGCGTTCCTGTCGCAGGTAGTACCCCAGCGCCATCGCTCGGCGGTTGATCTCGCCGGTCTGGTCGAAGGCGATCAGTTCTTCGTTGATCGAAAGAATGCGTCCCTGCTTGGTTTCCTGCGTGCTGACGAACTTCTCTTCGAAGGTCGATTCCTCGTAAGGATGCCCCTCGGCCACTTCGGTCGGCCCGGCCAATGCCTTGAAACCGGCGATCTTCTGATTCCGCAGCCGGCTGGGCAGCACGGTGACCAACTTGTCGCCGATAAATCCGCCGTCGTCCTCGTAACCCTCGATCACCTTGCGGCCGATCAACTCGCCCGTGACCACCTGGAACAGGTTCGATCCGACTCCCGGATTCGACTCCCGCAACATCCCGGTCAGATTTCCGGCGACCGGCGCTGCCTCGCGGACCCGGCGAAGCATCGGCAAGACTCCGCAGGCGTCGGCCAGTTCGTAGTAGCTGAAATCATCGGGCGTCAGCTTCTTCTCGTTCAACAGCGTGCAGACTTTCTGATAAAAGCCCTCGGCTCCAAGCGATTCAACCAAATCGTGTACGTTCTGTCCTTGCATAAGATCGGTAGTCCTTGCGGGGGGAATGTTCGCGATATCAGTTCGACGTCAAACCCGTCTCTTTCAGTTTGACGCGACGCACAATTCGACACTGCTGGGCAAGCCAGCAGTGGCACCCAATCGATTACTCACCGGCACGGGCTGATGAGCGACTCGCCCGCTGCCGCAGGCACAACCCGGCGGACGCCGGCTAGCCGAGGGAGGCGTTGAGGTTGGAGGAGCCGCAGTGGTAGGCGGAGGCGAAGGTGACGCGGAGTCTGGCGGACGCGGCGGATTTGTACTCGGCGGCGCGGGCGATGCCCAAGGAGGTGGAACCGACCGCTTCGAGTTTCTGGGATTCGAGGGCGCTGGAGAGTTCGTCGGGGCCGAGCGCGTCGCCCAGTTCGTAGGTCGCGGAGGCCGCGTCGAATTCGTAGACCGACGTCGGGCTGACATCGACGCTGACGTCGTCGGTGTCGCCGGCGGCCGACTGCTGGTGGGCGATTCCCAGAAACGCGGCGGCGAAGGCGGCCTGCGTCGTCGCCAGATCGGTCGTCCAGGTGAAGTCGCTTGCCGGTTTGGCGTCGTCCCCGTCCAGGAACACGAGGTCTCCCGCTTCGATCACCGTGGCACTGTCGACGCGGACCCGGTGGAGTTGAACTTGTCCGCTACGAAAGCGAATCTGATTGGCCATGGATGTTTCCTTTGGGGGGGGGTACGAAATCGGAATTGGGAATTCGGAAGTCGGATGACGCGCGCCGAGCTTGAGAGCCAGGCAAGAGTGAAAAACCGTCAGTCGAGTCCGACGGCGGCCAGCCGCGGTCCGTGCCGGACGGCCGCCACGAACGCGTCGTCGTCGGGGGCTTTGCGAGAGCGCGACCGTCGCTCCGAGCTTCCGGGCCGCTCGCGCCGGCTGGAATCGATCAACGTACGCCGTTCCGTCAGCAGCGCCCGCCGCTCGGCGTCGTCCTCCGCGTCGAGCAACTGTCGGCGCAGCGTCTCGGTGATCGCGAATCCCGGCAGCTGCGTTTCTTCGAGGAGCCGCTCGACGTGCTGCTGTTGCTCGTCCGTCTGTCGCCGCACCTGCAATTCATCCAATTGGCCGCGAAGTTCGTCCCGCTCACGACGCAGGTGCTGAAGCGCGCCCAGCGCGGCCCAAACGCTCTCCGATATGACGGGCGTCGCCGCGGTCGTCTCATCAAGCGTTTCCCCGAGCACGATCTGTCCGTCGCGGTGTTCCCAACCGAGTTGGAATTGCTGTACCGCGTCATCCCGCACGCCCTCGACGACAAGCCGGTCTGCAAACAGGCCGACGCGGCGCGGCTCCGCCCAATCCGCGCCGGCAAGGCGTTCGACGTGATCGGGCAGGGCTCGATCGATCTGCGCCAGCAACTCCTCGGCCGACCCGGGCAACGGTGTCCGCGCCGTTGCATTACCCTCGTCGCTCTCGCGAAACGTTGCCGCCGTCGCGGGAAACACGACCGCGTCCACGCTGACGACGTCGTGAATTCTCTCGACGCTCGTTCGGTCGGCGGTCCGCTGCGCCAGCACGACGTGGCTCATGCCGACGGCGGGACTGTCCGAAGCCGCCAGCGCCAGCAGCGTCTTTCCCGCGTCGGTCTCCAGGGCCTGGATGTCGCCTCGGATTCGGTTCTCCTCGAAGCGGACGTTGACGATCGACCCGGCCAAATCCCGCGTGCTCCGCTCGTGCGGCCGCCGCGTTCCCGAGGCGTGATCCAGAAACACGGGCTTGTTCTCGTAGAGCGGCAACGCGCCGCGCAATGCCTGCTCGGAGTAGCAATAGCCGTTGCGCGACTTTGCTCCGGTCAGTGCGACATTCCGCACGACGCGTGCCGCTCGATCGACAGGCCGTGCGCGTGCCAGTCGCGAACGTGCTCGACGAACTTCTCGGTCATGATTCGAAAACCCGCTTGAGAAAGTGACAGTGAAAAACATGGTCCCTCTACCTAAGGTCCGATTTGTTGCGCTTTTCGACACGATTTGTTCGAATCCCCCGATAAACGTAGGACATCGACCTGCCGAAGGTGGTGCGCGCAAACACGATTTTCGACTTCTCAAACAAGAAAATCAGGGCAATTTCCACGCGGTGTGACATGCTCACGGCGGCGAGCGGACGACCACCCCGGCTGCGGCCCCTCAACGTTCCTCGGTTGCAGGGCTCCTCAGTGTCTCAAGATAGGGAGGGTGGCTGGCGGTCGAGCGCAGCGAGCCCCCAGACGGAAGCTCCGACGGGAGCGGGAGTTCGACGAAACCAGTTGACGCCGCTCTTCTGCGCAACGTTGACGGCAGCTCGCAACTCTGAAGTTGGCTTGGTTCCTCGGTAGCTTGCGGTCACAAATGATGCCGGGGTACAACAGAACTGCGGCATTCGGCGGCGATGCCGGCCTGGGAAAGTGAACAGCCCCCACAAGACTCTTCTGACGGATGGGACATCCATGCAAGCACGCTACGTTCGTTGTCTTCCCACGTTCCTGTTGTGTCTGTTTCTCGGCGTGGCGGTCGCTTTGCTGACCGCCGGCAGGGCTGCGGATCCGCCGCAACGCGCGAAGCCCGATGACGCGAAACTGTTCGCCCGCGAAAACCTCGTCGCCTGGTGCGTCGTCCCCTTTGACGGCAAAAAACGCGGCCCCGAACAGCGCGCCGCCATGCTCGAACGACTCGGAATCAAGCGGCTCGCCTACGATTACCGCGCCGAGCACATCCCCACGTTCGACGCCGAAATGGAGGCTCTCAAGAAGCACAACATCGAGTTGACCCACCATCGATTCGACCCACCATCGATTCGA
>PVBE010688406.1_pt1 | contig 13032 bp, 16 predicted proteins | sample 1631181 | NCBI WGS metagenome assembly PVBE01 (sample SAMN08397723, study PRJNA350692) | Marine metagenome, whole genome shotgun sequencing project. | isolation source: water | place: Pacific Ocean | collected 2012-04
ATATGATTTGCTGGCCAATGATTTTAGCTCCATTGTGAAAGAAAGAATTGACATTTACACAGGTAATCACTTTGACAAACTGCAAGGTGGCTCCCTCATTTACAGATCATTTCCAGAATCCTTTTTGTTGTTCCACGGGGCAGAAGATGAACACGTGCAGCTGGCACAGTCATCCAAGATGCATCAAAAACATGGCGGAGAGCTGCATGTGGTGAACGGTCACGGACATAGTTTCAAGGTGTTTGGAGCCAAAGACAATCCGGCTCCTTGGATGGAACGTATTGTGAGGTATTGCTATGTGGGATAAAGTAATAGTTCTAGAACAGATCACCTAAACGTGGAGTAGCTATGAAGACAATAACTTTAAGAAAGACAGAGATGCCCATCAACCACCTTGACCCCGCCAGCGAGATGATCGCTTTCAGTTGGGTAGAGGAGATCAAACGGCTACTGGTGACACCCAAGAACCCAGAGCAGAGTACCGACTACGAAGAAATGCTGGAGGTGATGCCCGTGTACAACAAGTTCAAGGCGTATAAACAGCCTGAGATCGGTGATGGTAGCCTTGAACTGGAGGACGCGGAGTTTAAACTGGTCATGGACAGGCTCACGTCTGCCAAGTTCCGTGTAAACGCCCCGGAAGTGTTCGAGATGATCGAAACAATAAAGGCAAGCTAATATGACTGTCATCCAACCCACAGGCGCGGTAGACCCGGCTACAGGGCTACCTCTAGCACAGCAACCGGCACGAGAGGCGAAACAGCAAATGCCTCCGGGTACTTATGCCCCTGCGGGGACAGGCATGTTTGCGGGTTCAATGCTCCCTGTGGACGACTACACCCCGCCGCCTGTACAGACCCCGCTTCCTGTGCAACCGCTGCCTCCGCAAGACTATGGCACTCGTCCGGGGTCTGACTATGCCTTCAATCAAGCTGACGTCAATGCGTTTGTGGACGCGGGTAACTACACGTCAAACCAGAACAACCGTATCGACCCGAATGAGTGGCTTGAACAGAACATCAACATGAACAACCGCAGCGAGGTGCAGAACGCAGTTGGCGGCGGTGGATTTGAAGATGATCAGGCCCTGCTCAGTCAGGCAGACGCCTACCTGAACCCTGTCTACAACCCAGTAACTGACCAGCCCTACAAGGCTGACCAGCTTACGGAGTTTGATAACTGGAACCCTGAGTGGCGTGACGATGACATACTTGACGCGCAGGAGTGGGCGGACTACCAACTGCAACGCGACACAAGCGGCTGGGGTGATCTACCGCAAGAGCAGCAGGACGCGCTTGCCGATGCGCTATACCAAGGGGCTAACGACGAGCGTATAAACGACACGTCACGTCTCGGCTTGCAAAACTCAGTCACGTCGCTGTTCCCTAACTTCGCACCTGAGAACACCAACACAGGTGGTGACATACTCGAATATCCTATGCCGCCGCTGTCTGAACGCGCCGACGCCTACCAGATACCCGGCGACGGAGTGGACGGACAGAATGGTTACTTCAAGCCAATGACACAGCATGCTATGGGCAATTACGGAGATGACAGAGAGCCGACACCCTACATACCACTGGATGAGATAAACCCAATACAGTACACCAATCCCATCACTGGGAAAGACTATGACAACATCGACCAGCTTATTGCGTGGGATGTGAACTGGGATGCCAACCAGAACAACCGTGTGGACGCACAGGAGTGGGCTGACTACCAGTTACGCGACGGTGCGTCTACTGAGTGGTTGGCGCTACCTATAGAGCATCAGGCGATGATTAAAGACGCGCTAATCAAAGGGTTGGATAACAATAATATCAACCACCCAACTAAGGTACTCTTAGCTGATGCGATTAACAGTGCGTGGCCTGACTCTGTGGAAGCGCCCGCCGCTGACCCCGCCGCTGACCCCGCCGCTGACCCGAACGCCGTTGATCCACATACAGGTATGACCGCAGAGCAGATGGCTGGCTACGCGGCATGGGTAGCCGCGAATGGAGGCACACCCGATCAGGAGTTCATCTATACAGAAGGCCCCACCGGGCCTATAGAAATACTCAACCCCAACTATGACAAAGCCAAACACACCTTCGACGCGGACGCCTATCTAGAAAACAACCCTGACGTAGCGGACTTAGCGCGGCGGGATAACTGGGCGGAGACAGGATACACCGCCTACGATCACTGGATAGACTATGGGCAGAACGAGTCCAACCGTCAGCACTGGCAGGCCGATGATTGGGTAGGCGACCCACGGACGACCACGGATGGCGGAGGCACGACCACGACCCCGACCACGGGTGACGGAGGCACGACCACAGACGAGTTCACCAACCCGGTCACAGGAACCACATTCAAGAACTTCGACACGACACGCGACATCAATAGCGATGGTGTGTATGACATCCATGAATGGTGGCAGTTCCAGATGCAGCCCGACCGTAAGGAGACGTGGTTGGCGCTACCTATAGAGCATCAGGCGATGATTTACAACGCGCTTGTAGACGGCTACCGCAGCAGCGACCTTAGCTCCGTGGAGAAATCGGCTTTAGAGTGGAAAATACTAGATACGTGGCCGGAACCCCAGTTTTAACGCTTAGTCTGGGCATACTTTCGACGACGCTCACGGGCGAAGTCGAGGGCTAGTTTACGGTCAGAGTCAGGCACCCAGATGGTCATCCTGATAAAGTCCTTCTCTTTTTGCTTGTCTGAATATTTCTTTGCGGCTTTTACATTGCTCACGGGAATTTTTCCTACTTCTCGATGAGCGTATTATCCCCAATATAGTCCTGAAGTACAATACCCAGGTGATGCACCACGCTGGACGCTCCCCGCCCTGAACCATCCGGTATGATATACCGCCCGTTGGGGGCGAATGTCTCACACATGTCCTGCGCTATCTCTCCTATTGACACGCCCCGGTGAAGCTGGCGTGAATAGGACGTCATCAGGGCTGTGATCCACTGAAAGGCGTCCATCTCCTTGCAGTTGATAAACAAGGCCGTAGGCTCCTCACCCCCTACGATGGTGAAGTACATGGCGTGGCGTAGCACGTCCTCAGGGAACTTCAGCTTGAACGTGATGCTGGGTGCCTCTTCAACGCCGTTCATTGCATACCGTCCACGATGACGTCCACAAGCGCCTGTAGATCAAATTTAGCCATGTCCCCGCTCAGACGTTGCTTTGTCGTGGGATTGAACATCGACGCGGGGGCGTTACGCGCTACGCTCCAGTTAGGGATGTCTATCTCGTCCTCATCGATGACCTGTGTCCTTATTCGCAGGCGCTGCGGCACCCCGTTGGGGGGCGTGAGTTTAATACGCAGCGCCGCTGTGACCTCGTTCAGTGAGGCTGTCACGGCCTGTGGGCGTATACGCATGTCCTGGTCATAGATCATCAGCGCCTGTGTGACCGCTTTTGTGGCGAGTGAGGTCGGTATGGCAGCTAGTACGTTGGTGTCCATATACGCTCCCAGTGCCCTGCAGGCTTTCGATATGGGCGACTGAGAAACTTGCGTCATCACCTCCTTGGCGTCAGTACGCCACGGGCGGGACAGCATAGCGAGGTCTACAGGCTGTTCTCGAAGCCAGTGCCACACATGCCACGCCCACTGGTCGTGTTCAGCCAGCACTTTCGGGAATAGCCCTGCTTCCATCCAGTTGTATATGCCAATAAAAAACGACGCTGTGCCCGCTTTCAGGGGGTTGGTCAGCACTGTCAGCCGCCTGTCCTCACTGGGCACAGCCACGGCGTTCAGGTGGTTGGTGAACATCAGAAACGATGAGCAGATGTCCACATACTTCTCCGGTTGGAATTTTTCGTTGATCATGCCCTTCACAACAGAGGTATCGACCCGTTGCTTGAGTGTCTCATACGCCTTGTAAGCCCCCTTAGTGTCCCGTAGGGCGTTACTCTCCTTAGCCTCGCCGACGATGACTATCGCGGATGACTCCCACCCGTTAAAGCCCTCAGAACGCACCAGGGTATCGAACTCAATACCTATAGTCGTGCCCTTCCATATCTGGTCAACCATCCTGGCGAGCGTGCCGCGCCCCGTGCCGAATGTCTGTGTCTGCATGATGACACCCGTGCCTCTGAACCGGGGATTCTGAGCCTTTGCTGATAGCCACTGGATGAAATAAGCCCGCTCGTCGTCATCAGGTACCAGATACTTCAAAAAGTCCAGAAACGGCTGTACATGCTTCATATTAGGCTTACCGCTCGACCAGTTAGGTGGTCTGTAGGGGTTCACCCACAGCTTACCGTCCTTCTCGAACAACGGCGGCGAGCCGGGTGAGTGATACGCCCCCGCTACAACGGTGCGGTGCGGTGACAGTAGCCAAGCGTTAGCGGCGGTGATCTTGTCGGGCTTATCCTTACCTCTTGAATAGACCCATAGCGGCTGGTTGTGCATATTGCGGAAGCCACTGAGTTTCCACGCCCTGCCATCGGGTATGTTCCACACCATGTCCTGTGCAGGATCGAAGGCGTAATCGTTGGCGTTCAGGTTGCCTACCTCCACGCCAAGGTGCAGGAAATCAGAGTTCGATAGGGTCCAGTGGATCAGGTCAACGATGTTTCGCCCCTTACAATGCTCATGGAAGCACTTAAACCCCCTGACGTTAGCCATGTCACCACGCCCTATCGGCGCGTACCCTGCGGTGTTATTACCCGTGGAGTGACTTGCCGACCAAGGGCACTCAATGTCCACCCAATCGCCGCCCCCGTCACCCAGCACCATGTCCTCCTCATAAAACCACTCCAGCAGGGGGTCGATGACGCCTGCGGCGGTCTGCGCGTGGACGGATGACCGGGTGTGGTATTTCTTCGCCATCGGTGACTCACCGCTGAGAATACCTGACCATGTAATAGGTGTGCCGTCTATTGAACAGCGCATACGCTCGATGAGCTTATCTGGCTCCCACAGCTCACCGTCAGCATGGACGAGCTTGACAGGGAACGACTGCTTGGCGCCCGCCTTACCGTTGACCCCCGCGGGCAGCCTTACTATTTTAGTAGCCATCACACCGCCACCATCAGTCAGCCCAGCGAGTGACGCTGCCTGGCAGAGCGCAGTGGCGTGGTCAATATCAGTGATAGGGTCAGCCAAGACGTAGCCATACTGGTAGTTACCCTTACTGCTCTCGATGATATACGTCGGAGGCATGTCATCAGGTACGTCTGCGACGGGTATCTTGGTACCGATGTCATCCAGCACCAGGACGTGCAGTGCCTTGAATAGCGACTTCTTGTGCCGCAGGACGCCCTCATCGTCGAAACCACAGGACGCCGTGTTGAAGTACATCGCCTTTGCCCTGCTTGAGCGGAGGGCTTTTTTCATACCCTTGACCGTGGTGGGGAGTTTTGGGATGTTAGTCCTGGCGGCGTAGATCAGGCGGTGCCCGTCAGCCGGTACGTCCTCACCAAACACCAGTTCGATGAATTCTTCTACAGCGGGAACGTCATATTCAAAGGGTGTCTCGCCAACGATATGCAGGGTGTCGTCGGTCTTTATACGGGGTTCAGGTGGGGTGTCTTTAGGTTGTTTTACGTCAGTTTCTTCTGTAGTATCTTCTTCATCCATTGTGGTTCTCCAAACTGATAGTGGTGTTCGATAAAAAAGCCCCTCTAATCAGGGGCTTTTTTATTTTCCGTATCGGGTCATTATCTGTACTGGTGCGCTGAGTGGTAGTCCTGTAGCCCATGCTGGTGCTGTCTCCATCGTTTTGTTGAGTAGAGCGCACCAATCCTCTGCCTCAACAGCAGATACTTCAAGTGCGATTTCGTCGTGACAGTGTAGCACCACGCTATCAATCTGACGAATGACTTGGCGCAATAAACTTGCACATGTCGCCTGTGTGACGTTCTCAGCCAGTAGTCCGCGCCATAATGAGTATCGAGGCCATTCATCGTCGTCCGGTGAGGGCTTCCAGTTTGCCTTCAGAGCGGTTAACTCACCTTGCTGTAGTCGCGCCTTCGGATAGGTCAAAAGCTGCCCACAGGGTAGCTCACAGAGCAGGGAGTCGCCATTGAACAGGTAGCTGACCCGCCCTGCTTCATGCACACTGCCTGGTGAGCGCATGGCATTCTTCGCCGCCTTCTCCAGTTCGTTCCAGAATGTCTCGGCCCATTTGTTGCTCAGGCGCCACGCCTTGACGATCCGCGACACCTGATGGTCAGGTAGATACACGCCGTAGTTTTTCGCCATACTGCTGAACGCACCGTTGGCACCGCCGAACCCGAGTGATAGCTCTATGACCTTACCCACCTGGCGGTCATCAGTCCCTGCATCCTTCGCAGCCCTGGCATACATATCATGCAGCGTTGGGTCGGCGTCGATCTCTCTGAACATGTCGAGTTTCTTCTCGCCTCCTTCAGAGTCTGACAACCAAGGTAAGGCGCGGTTCTCTATACTTTTCCAATCTGCCACAACGAACACGTTACCATCGTCGGGGATCAGAGTAGGGCGTAGTGCCTTGGCGAGTGTCTCCAGCACTGCGCTTTGTGACAGGGCGGCACCGTTGATCAGCATCGGGCGGAGTGTGTCCATCTCGGCCACAGGCAGACAGTCGCGCTTGAAGTTATGCAACTGTAGCCCCCTGGATGTGTAGCGTATGGTCGAGGCTCCTGCGTACATGAACGAGCCGCGCACCCGGTCATCGACCTCTGCCCGGTCCAGCATCCTTTGGTACTTCGCCACGCTGGACTTGTTACCCTCGTCCAGTGCCGCGATGACATTATATAGCTCGGGCGCTAAGTCAATTTCGTTAGCGTCAGCCCTGTTGAGAATCTGCGTCCTGATGTCAGAGGCGAGTGACTGCTTTTGCTGCCCATCTTTGAACACGGTCATTAGCTTCACCATCATGTCAGGTGGGTTACGGGCGAGTAACCATTTCTTAATCCGCTGGTTCTGGGTGTGCTTAGTGACCACGCCTCCGGTCAGGCTGGACAACTCCGCACCGATAGCGGCTGTCTCTGTCGCTGCCTGACGTGTTGCTGCCTCTGCAAACGACCTGTCGATACGGATACCCCTGTCGTTTATGCGCTCGTTAGCCAGCCAATCCGCGTGTTCTGTCGGGGTCATCAGACGGGTATTGTTGAGCAGGTCTTTAGTCGCTGCTACGTCAGCCGCGCAGTATGCTGCCATCTGTACGAGCAAGGCTGGGTCTTCGTTGAATTGACCCATCTCATTCGGCATGGACAGCTTGCGTATCAGTGACTGCCCGGCGTGATCCTTCCTATGCTCCGCGTTGAGGGCGCGTGTAGCATCGTCCAGGTTCGCTGGCAGGGCGTTGACCCGCATCTGTGCTGACGTGCAGTACCAACTATCAGCGGGCACCTCGGGAAAACCCCAATCGTTGACCGCCACATATTCCCATATCTGTTGGTCGAATCGAGCGTTATGCGCGGCGAACAGATACCCCGCAATCGCGTGATACTGTGCCGCGTCCCGAAAGTCGCCTAGCACGTCTAAGTCGTCGTCGGTTGGTTTTAGCAGGTTACACACCCAAGTACGGGGGCTTGAAAAATTCCCAGCCTCTGTAGCCACCATGCACAGTATCTCGGTGCTAGGGTCAGCGCAGTATCTGTCAGTACCTGCGCGTTTAAGATCGACACGGGAGCGTGTCTCGAAATCTATGATTAGAAATTTCATTTGGTTCTCCAGAGGTAAGAAGGGGCCTTGCGGCCCCCGTGTATTACTGCGCTACAGCCCTGCGGCGCTTGCGAGTCTTCGGCTTTACGACCTCGGCTTCTTCAACCTCGTCGTCCTCCTCTGGCTCCACTTCTGGCTCGTCGGGGACTTCCTCCGCGTCCATCGGTGCCCACTTATGGATCGTATACTCAGGCTCTACAACCTTACCGAACTCCGAGTGCTTATATGAGCTTGAGAACAGCTCAAGGATAGGCACCACGTTCAATCCGTCCTGGTCGATCTGGGTGTGTATCTCAGCCATCAGCTTCAGGAACATTTTTTCTGCTCCTTTACTGGTGTTCTTGTACAGCACCTCCTGACCCTTGTCGTCGCCCTTAACACACGCTAACTCGAAAGAGTATTGTGGTTTCCAGGCGAACCCGACATCAGGCAGGTCAGATGCTTGTATAGCCTCGGGAAGAAACACAGACTGCATACGCTCCCCCTCGACCTTACCTGCACCCCAGGCTACAAAACCATCCATCAAAGATCGAGGGTTGACAGCCCAGTGTGAACCTTCCTGCACGTCAATTTCTTCCGCGCCGTAAATCCATTCCTCACCTTTTGTCAGCTTGATGAAGGGCTTGTTGTTCCCGGCGCTGCCGCCAGATGCTTTGATACGATTTTCCGCTTTGGTAAGTGCGGCGCTCATTTCGGTAATACTTAACGCTGGTAAATTGCTCATTTACTTTTTCCTTTTCGCTTTTTGCTGTTTAACTCAATCGGTCAATCGCCCCTCTCAGGACGTTGGCGTTGAGCGTGATTTCCTCGCGTGGATCGTCGGCTGTTGCAACCGTTGTCCCACTTGAGACTTTCTCAATATAATCGCTTACTACGCTCATATCAAGGTCTTTCTTCTTAAACACCTTCTCAAGCTGCGGAGGCGTTAAGAGTGTTGACTTCGTGAACTCTGCCAGCTTGATCTTACGCGACTTCCGCAGCGCCAATTCCACTGCCTCCGCGTCTGACCATTTACGTGTGGCGCGTTTCTGGACTAGCTTGTAGCCCTGAACCTGCGCTCCTGCTTCCAGTTGCTCATGGCAGAATGTCTCGACCTGTTTGATCCAATCCTTCAACTCCAAGGCAGCGGTGAGGTTCCCCGCAAGAGTAGCCAGTGCCTCCGGGTCAGCGATGAGTGCCGCCTGTGCTTGCCCGGTCTTCTGGGGGCAGGTCGGAGCCGCTGGGCAGAATTGACAGTGCTTTCCTGCTGCCAGGTTGTCACCGTTGGCTTGCAGATACTTACGCTTGAAGTTGTCAAGTTCATTGTCATCTAGCTCCCATATGTCGAGAGTCTCCACATCACGGGACGGGATAGGTTGTATGATAGCCACACCTAGATATTTACCCTCGAACAACTCAGGCTCTTCAAACATAGCGCACATCAGGTAGAACATCCCCTGCGCTGAACCGGGGGCGGACACTTTAATGCCTTGGCCGAATTTCCAATCGACTACCCACACCGTGTCGTTAGACCAAGCGATGATGTCACATGTGCCGCCTGTGTCCTCGTCCAACTCATAAGTGATCTCGCACTTATAGTCAACGATCTTATGCTCTTTGCAGAACTCGTCCCACGCCTCCAGTGCCATCGTTAGCTTCTCTCGATGGTCATCGTCGAGCTTGAGAGAGATACCGGCAGTGGTGATCACGTCCAACTCGTCGATCTCCCAACCATCTTCTAGGATGTTCTCCATACAGAAGTGCAGGATAGTACCCTCTTCTGCGAATGAACTGGTTGGACTTTCAGGCATTGCATCGGCCAGCTTCCGCCAACCAGGACATGCCAGTTGTCTAGCGGCTGTACTGCCGCCATTTCTATAGTGTTTCATTAATTACTCCTACTGTTAAAAATTATATAAAGCCACGCTCGGTCGGTATAGGCATCCAATGGGTTATCTCGTCTTCGTCGTTAAAGTCTTTCCACATTATATGTTCGTCCTCGATACCTATGCACACATCGGAGCCTTCATGGGTTTCGCTCTCCTCGACGTACACAAACACCCGCTCCCCGATAGGAGGCCAGTGCCCGTCAACACTAAACCACTCAATCAAAGGGTTCTTTTTGATACGCGCCTTTAACTCTGCGACCTCTTCTTCGGCATCTTCTAATCGGTCGCTAAAGTAGTAATCTTGTGCGTCCCTCTTTTGCTCTCGATGCGTCCAGCTCGATATAGCCATCTTGAGATGCTCGATAGTACACCGCAGCATGTCAGTCTCTGCGGCGTAATCGACATAACACGTCTCACACATAAAAAAACCTCTACTCATTACGGTTCTCCAATTTAAGTTTCATTTGTTCTCCTCGTAATGCTCGACCAGCCCTTGGATGACCGCAGACAGGCTCGCGTTAGACTTAGCCGCGAGCTTATCCAGGGCGTCGTAGGTTGACCAGCTCACACTGATGTTCGCAGTGCTTTTAGTCCTATCGGGTTTGCGCTTGGCCTTAACCTGAATTTTGAGTGACATATCTTACTCCTAAGTTGAAAGCGTTTAATTCTTTGAGTAACAGCTCCAGATTCGGAGCGGTGAATGATGGCGCACCTGTCTCTCGATCAGACGGATCAGGTAGCCACGCCGTGCAGATCATAGACCCACCCGCTACACCCTCGTAGCTGACGCGCCAGTTGAACCTGCCGACGGTGATGTTCGTTGTGATGATACTCATTCGATTCTCCAGTTGATAAAGTGAGCGTATCATAATAGAATTAGGTTTACAACCCACATGGTGCAAATAATATGACTGCAATACCGAAAGCCAAGCGTGAAGCGAGGGAAAAGGTCGCCAAGGACACTGAGGAATACCTAGCTCGTGGTGGCAAGATCACTGTCTACAAGCAAGGTGAGACAGGGGTAAAGGCTGGTGGACTTGGCTTTAGAATGCCGGTTAAGGCAAGCCCAGCAAACATCAGGGGGTAATTATTTTTTTGGCTTCTTCAGCTTCTTTTTTAGCCAGCCACCTCTGGGCCAGCTCGATAGCTTCAAGGTGTCTACCCTTCACCTGGGGCTTGTACCAGCCGATTAAGTAGGAGAAGGGATTCCTTTCCCCCCTCACTAACTTCGCCTTGGGGGCCTTCACGAGGCTTCTCCGCGGTAGCGCTTAGAATGCGTCATTAGACATAACCCCCAAACTTTGACATTCCCCATTCGCAACCTTGTGGCAATGAATTGGAGTGTATGTTGCACCAACTTTTCCTATCGGCGGCAGTCTTAAATGCCCGTTCCAGTGTTACTTCGTCATCCAGTCCATCAATCAAGGCTTGGCTGGCTTTGATAAATTTGGATGCCTCCCCCGCATTCAACATAGGTGAGGGGTGTAGTGGTCGCATCCTCGCTATGAATGGGAAATCTTTGTTATAAATGGATGTGTTCTTTGTGATTTTCATATCAGCCTCTTCGTTAGTGGAGGTGATATTATACCAAATGGACTTTGCTCAAATCGCTGGAACGCCCATATTCACTGGGTTTCAGGGCTACAGCCCTTTGTTGGCAGGGGGGCGAAAAATGCTTGACACCTATAAACACAGGGTCAATCGGTGAGAAAACAGGGGGTTCGTTGCGTGTAGCCCTTTAGAAATCAGGGGCAAATTATTTTTTCGGCGCCAGTTGATAAAGTGAGCGTATCATAATAGTATTAGTTTCACAACCCACATGGTGTAAATATGAATGAACGCGACCTGCAAAAGAAATGCCTCGCCTACGCCCGCGACCAAGGCTGTTTCGCGAGAAAGGTGGAGACTCCCGCGCATAACGGATTCCCCGATTGCATCTTCCACTTCAAGGGTAAGACGCTCTATGTGGAGTTCAAGAATCCAAACGGCAAGGGCAAGGTTAGTCCTATTCAGGCCAAGGATCACCAAAGGCTGGAAGCAGTCGGGATGACTGTATATGTAGTGGATGACTTTAGTTACTTTAGAGGTGTGCTGAACGCATGGATAAGACTCTAAACCAATCGCAGGAGGACGCCGTCACCCATATCTACGAGACAGGAGAAGCCCTCCTGGTAGGCCAGATGGGTTCTGGCAAGACCATAGTGGCCCTGACCGCCATGCAGGAACTTCTCGATGACTCCGTTGTGTCCAGGGTGCTTGTGTTCGCCCCTCCTGCCGTCGTGAGCGGTGTATGGGGGCGGGAGTATAAAGAGTGGCCTCACACTGCCGGGATGACCGTAGGGCTGGCTGTGGGTACTCCTAAGCAGCGTATGGCTGTTGTGGCTGATGACTCTATCCAGGTTGTGGTGATGTCTTACGATGTCATGGCCTGGTTCTTTGATAGCTGCTTGATGCGCTTTGATATGCTGGTGCTGGATGAGATCACCAAGATAAAAGGTGGCGGTGCTGGATTCAAACGGATGCGGAAGCATATCAGGGATTTTAAGGTCAGGGTCGGGATGACAGGCACACCCGTTAGCGAGTCTTTCGAGCAGATCTTTTATCAGGTTATGGCGCTTGACGGTGGCTGCCGGTTCGGCAGGAACAAGGGCAATTGGCTGGAGAAGTATTTTACTGCGGACTACAACGGCTATAACTGGACTATACAGGACGATGGCGCGACACGCATACTCGATAAGGTGGATGACTTGGTAGTGGTACTGCCTGATTATGCTGATGAACTACCCCCTATTGAAGTTGAATATGTAGAAATTGATCTGGATCAAGTTTCGCGTGATTATTACAATCAGTTCGAGCGTGATAGCGTCAACCAGGATGTCACAGCAGATAACGCGGCTATCTTGGTCGGCAAGCTGCAACAAATCGCCTCTGGGTTCATCTATGATGACTCGGGCGACACTATACATATCCATGACTGCAAGACTACATACCTCGATGACTCCCCGGAGCCTACTATCTACGTTTACCAGTACCAGGAGGAACTCAATCGCCTGATGACTCGATACCCTGGCGGCGTACTATACAACCGGGCGGATGACTCCCTGGAACGCTTCAGGGCTGGATTGATAGACCAACTATTCCTACATCCTAGATCCGCCGGGCATGGCCTTGACCTGACGTGTTGTAGTCGGATGACTATCCTATCGCCTATCTGGTCGCGTGACCTGACACGTCAGACCATAGCCAGGATATGGCGACGCAACCAGGCGGATGAATGCCTGGTAACTGTACTATGCGTCCGGGATACGATAGACGAGTCTATAGTCGCCCGTGAGAACGACAAGGCATCACATCATGACGCGCTAATGACTAGGCTAGGGCACCATAGTGGTGATAAATAAGCGCTTGTAAGGTATATAGCCGTCCCTGATATAGATAGCGGTTCATAAGTCGCCCCATTCGCTCATAATCTCACCTCAGTTAGTTATTCTCGCGCCACGCTGTAAC
>PVBE011423179.1_pt1 | contig 13032 bp, 14 predicted proteins | sample 1631181 | NCBI WGS metagenome assembly PVBE01 (sample SAMN08397723, study PRJNA350692) | Marine metagenome, whole genome shotgun sequencing project. | isolation source: water | place: Pacific Ocean | collected 2012-04
CTAGAAAAAATTAAATCGCTACTTAAGTAGAAATATGAGTAGTAAAAATGTAAATAAAAAATATTTAGAAAAAATTCAAGAAGAAAAAGTGGACATAGACATCAATTTTCTTTAATAAGAATTAATAAAATTTTTTCAAAAGATGGAAAAGTACTTTCAGAAGCTGAAAAAATAAAAGAAAAGGTTAAAGAAATTAAAGAAGAAAAAAAAGAGATATCAAAGTAGACTACGGTAAATTATGGCAACAAAAAAAGCAGGTGGATCATCCAGAAACGGAAGAGATAGCGCGGGCAGAAGACTTGGTGTTAGAATTAAACAATAGACCAAAATTAAATAAATATCGAAGTTATCGGGAATTAATTGGGTTTTACTGAAACAAATGTTCTGTCTGATTTGCTGTTTTTAAATTCAACCTTTCCTTTGACTAAGGAAAAAATTGTATGATCTTTTCCCATTGCAACGTGTTGTCCAGGAAAAATTTTGGTTCCTCTTTGTCTAACAATTATATTTCCAGGAATTACAAACTGACCACCATATTTTTTTACTCCAAGTCTACGACCAGCACTATCACGTCCATTTCTTGATGATCCACCTGCTTTTTTTGTTGCCATAATAACTTACCTAGCTATTTTTTTTAGATTTAACTTCCTTTTTTTCTATTTTTTTTTCCACTTTTTTAGCCTCAGCTAAAACAGTGCCATCTTTTGAAAAAATTTTTTTTATCTTTACAAGTGAAAAAAGTTGTCTATGTCCATTTTTTCTTCGTGAATTTTTTCTTCTTCTTTTCTTAAATACTAAGATTGTTCTATTTTTTCCATTTTTTAATAGTTCCGCTTCTACTTTAGCACCTTTAACAAGAGGTGATCCGACTTCAATGTTTTTATCGTCACCATAGGCTAAAATTTCGTTAAATTCTATTTTACTTTCAGGTTTTAAATTTTCTAGTTGCTCAATTTTTAAAATTTCACTAGCTTTAACTTTATATTGTTTTCCACCTGTTTTTATTATTGCAAAAGACATTTTGTATCCTAATTTTTATACGGTGGAATATAGACGTAGGTTAATTATAGTCAAGCTGAATAAACTAAAAATTATCCTTTAAATCTCTTAATTTTGAAAAAGTTATGAGAGGAGAGCTGCTACCAATATTTAAATTAGTTTTAATGTTCTCATTGTTGCTCCTTAAAAAAATATTATTTTTTAGTTCATCTTCTATAGTGGAAGGTATGGTTGGTTTATTGTTTTTTAATTTTTCATTTATATCTTTAATTTTTTTAATTAAATTTTGGTTTTCTTTGTCGTATTGAATACAAAACTTTGAGTTTTGTAATGTGTACTCATGACCACAGTAGATTTTTGTTTTAGGTGGTAATTTTTTTATTTTTTCTAATGAAGAAAACATTTGTTCATAAGTTCCTTCAAAAATTCGTCCACAACCTAATGAAAACAAAGTATCACCAGTGAACAAATTATTGTCTTTGTAAAAATAGAAACAAATATGTCCTAGAGTGTGTCCAGGTATATGCATTACTTTTGCTTCAAAATTATCTTCTTTCCATATTTCTTCATCTTTTATCTTGTTATCAATTTCTGGAATCCTTTTATAGTCTTCAATAAATCCAACCACTTTTGATTTGTATTTTTTCTTCAATTCACTGTTTCCACCAACATGGTCGTAATGATGATGGGTATTTAAAATGTAATTTAATTTTAAATTATTCTTTTCTAAAAAGTTTATTATAGGCCTTGATTCACTTGGATCAATTACACATGTTTTTTTATTATTTTCGTCAATAATTACATAAGAATAATTATCTTTTAAACATGGTATTATTTCAATTTTCATTTTATTTTTTAATTAAAAATATTCCCAATTCAGAATTAAGATTTTTTATATTAATATTTTTACTGTTTATTTTTGAAATTTTTTCACCACTTAAAGCTATTGATTTATACAATTCAATTTTTCTTTTAGAACAAAAATTAAAAAAATCTTTTATTGTGCACATATGTAGATTGGGAGTGTTATACCACTCATGTGGCAAAATTTTTGTTACAGGCATAGTTCCCTTTAAAAGCAAATGTATTCTAACTTTCCAGTGGCCAAAATTGGGTATTGTTACTATAGCTTTATTAGCAACTTTTAAAAGATCATCTATAACTTTTTCAGGATTGTAGAAAGCTTGTAATGTTTGACTTAAGACCACGTAATCAAAAGACAAATTTGGAAATTGATACAAATCCTTTTCAGCATTTCCTTCAATTACTGAAAGACCTTTACTTGTACAATTTTGAACATTATTTTTTGATATTTCCAATCCTCTTGTATCAATATTTTTTTTATCTTTTAAATATTGCATCAAAACACCATCACCACAACCAACGTCTAATACTCTGGTGTTATTTTCAATAAGCTCTGAAATTATTTGAAATTCTTTTTTCATATTTATTTTAATAATTTGCCTCTAAAAATTTTTTTATAGAACTTAAAAAATCAGGCACATCTAAAAGAAAAGAATCATGGCCTTTGTCGCTATTTATTTCTATAAATCCCACATTTGCTCCAGCGGCATTTAAAGCAATTACAATTTCTTTATTTTCTGAAGTTGGGTAAAGCCAATCAGAGGTAAAAGAAATTATAAAAAATTTTGTTTTACTATTTTTAAAAGCATTTGAGAGATTTCCGTTATTCTGTTTTATCAAATCAAAATAATCCATAGCTCTTGTTATATAAAGATAGGTATTTGCATCAAAGCGGTCCACAAATGAATTACCTTGATGTCTTAGATAACTTTCTATTTGAAAATCAGCATCAAAACTAAATTTTAAGTCATCTCTTTTTTGAAGTTTTCTGCCAAACTTATCTTCCAAACTTTTTTTTGATAGATAAGTAATATGCGCAGCCATTCTTGCAACCGCTAAGCCGTCGTTTGGTGATGATTCTGTATTTAAATAATTTCCATTATTCCAATTTTTATCAGCCATTATTGCTTGCCTCCCCAATTCATTAAGAGCGATATTCTGAGCAGAATGACTTGCTGTGCATGCTATTGGAATTGCAGTTTTAGTTTTATTAGGAAAATTTGCTACAAATTGTAATACTTGCATTCCCCCCATAGATCCACCAAGAATGCTATATAACCTGTCTATTCCAAAAAACTCTAACAAATTATACTGAGCATTAATCATGTCGTTGATTGTAATGATTGGAAAATTTGTACCAAATGTTTTATTAGTTTTAGGGTCACTACTGCTTGGACCATATGAACCCATGCATCCCCCGATTACGTTTGCACATATTACAAAGAATTTATTTGTGTCAATGGCTTTATTAGAACCAACGGCATAAGACCACCAACCATTTTTATTTGTAATTGGATTAGTTCCAGTTACAAACTGGTCTCCACTTAAAGCATGAAAGACTAAAATTGCATTATCCTTTTTTTTATTCAAAGTGCCATATGTTTCATATGCCAGAGGATAATTATCTATAGTCTTTCCACAATCTAACTTAAGTGGTTTTTTAATAATTATTTTTTTTATATTTTCACCAACATTCATAATTTGTTGCTAATTTATGAACTGTGAGGAAAAAAACTTATTTAGCTGTTTTTTTTAAGCGCTCGCAATTCAGATAAATCAGCGCGCTTTTTTTGTACTAGATCAAATTCCATATGTCAATTTTTTATATTGATTGATAATTCCCAATAAATCTTGATTAATTTATTTATAAGGATAGGTATATGAAATAATAAATATGTCTTTACCAAAATGTAAAAATATAAGCTTCGAATCCTACAAGCCTGGCAAATCTAAATTGTCTAGGATTAAGAATATTATTAAGCTTTCTGCAAATGAGTCTGCTTTAGGCACAAGTCCTAGAGCTAAAAAGGAAATTAATAGAAGAATTAACCTTTCTAACTATCCTGATAGTAAATCAAGCAATTTAAGAATGGGTATATCAAAAAAATTTAATTGTAAATTTGAAAAAATTATTTGTGGCGCTGGATCTGATGAGATTATCCAAATTATTTGCCAAATATTTTTGAAACCAAAAGATGAAGTTATAGTGCCTCAGTTTAGTTTTTTAATGTATAGGATCTATTCAAAGAATGTTGGAGCTAAAGTTTTATATGCAAAGGAAAATAATTATAAAGTATCTATTTCTGAAATAATAAAAAAAACGTCTAGAAAAACTAAAATAGTTTTTTTAGCCAATCCAAACAATCCAACTGGAACTTATTTAAAAAAAAATGAATTATTAGAATTAAGAAAAAAACTTAGAAGTGATATTTTGTTAGTTGTTGATGATGCGTATGATGAATATATGAAAAGAAAAGACTACGCATCAGGATTAAAACTATTTAAAAATAGTAATAACGTTGTTGTATTAAGAACTTTTTCTAAAATATATGGATTGGCATCTTTAAGAATAGGGTGGGGTTATGGTCCCAAAAAAATTATTGATGCAATGAATAAAATTAAACCACCATTTAATACAAATGCAGCAGCTCAGTTAGCAGCAGGGGCAGCTCTGAACGATAAAAATTTTATTAAAAAATCAGTAAAACATAATTTTTTTTGGGCTAATAAGCTTAAAAAAATATTAAATAATTTTAATATAATTACAAATGAAGTTACTGCTAATTTTTTATTATTAAATTTTAATAAATGTAAATATTCAGCAAATTATGTTAAAAAAAAATTGGAAGATAAAGGAATTATTTTAAGAGGAATGCAATCTTACAAAATTAAAAATGCTTTAAGGTTAACAATAGGTAATAGTGCCGTTAATAAAAAGTTGATAAAAATTTTTAATAAAATTTTTAAAAAATAATGAAAAATATTCTTATAATAGGTTCTGGGTTAATAGGCTCATCAGTATTGAGAGCTGTACATGCTAAAAAATTATCAAGAAATATTTATGTTTATGAAAAATCGAAAAAAAATATTTCAGTTATTAAAAAATTAAAATTTGGATGTAAAATAATAAATAAATTGGACGAGGGTTTTAATAATTTTGATTTAATTATCCTTTGTACACCAATGAGCCAATATAAAAATGTTATTACTAAAATTAATAAAAATATTTTAAACAATGCAATTGTAACAGATGTTGGTTCAACTAAAGAATCAAGTTCTAAACAAGTTAGAAAGCTATTAAATAAAAATAAAATTTGGATACCTTCTCATCCAATTGCAGGATCTGAAGTAAGTGGTGCAGAACATGGTGACAAAAATTTATTTAAAAATAAGTGGTGTGTTTTAATAAAAGAAAAAAACACTAAAAAAAAATATTTATCTAAACTTAGAATATTTTGGAAAAAATTAGGTTCAAAAGTTATTTTAATGAACTCAAAACAACATGACATTGTTTTTTCTATGACAAGTCATCTACCTCATTTAATTGCTTACAATCTGGTAAAAACTGCAACAGATTTTGAAAAGCAAAAAAAATATAATATAATTAAATATAGCGCTGGTGGTTTACGTGATTTTTCACGTATAGCAGCAAGTAATGAAATTATGTGGAGAGATGTTTTTTTTAGCAATCAAAAAAATATTATTTCTGCAATTAATTTATTTATTAGAAATTTGAATTTGTTTAAAAAAAATATTAAAAAAAGAGAAAATCAACAACTGATCAAGAAATTAATAAATTCTAAAAAAGTTAGAAAACAAATAATTCAGCTTAAACAAGATATTGATAGACCTGATTTTGGCAGATAGAAGTCTTTAAATTCTTGAAATTTTTCTTACTTTCAAATTTGCTGTTTTTTCAATTAGATCTATAGTTTCTCTAATAGGCATTATAATTACTCTTTTTTTAGGACCGTATGCATGAACTAATTTTGTTGAATTTAAACAAACAGCAACATGACCTTTCCAAAAAATCAAATCTCCTTTTTTAAAATTCTTTCTTTTTAATTTTTTTTTTGAATATTTAATTTGATCTTTGGTGTCTCTTGGATAATACTTGTTATTGTATTGATAGAAAATTTGAATAAGTGCTGAACAATCAATTCCTTTGAATGTTTTTCCTCCCCACATATATTTACATTTTAAGAATAATTTTAAAACTTTTAAAAAATTTCTTTCTTTTTGATTAATTAATTTAATATCTTTGATATTTAACCACTTATTTTTATCAAACATTATGAAATTTTTGTTTTTTTTAACGATTTGTATTTTACTTGAAAAGGGTAAGAATTTTTTAGATTTGTATTTTACTTGATTTTTTGGATATTTAAATATTCTAGATTTTAAGACACTTACTTTATGTGTTGGCTTAAATTTATTAACATAGTTGGATGATTTAATATAACCCACATAATTGTCATATGAACTTTTAATTTTTAAAAAATTTTTTTTTTTTAATAAAATTTTGAATTTTTCTCCATATAAAATTTGCGAACTAATCTTAGATTTATAAGAAGGTTTCTTATATAAATTTAAATGTGAGCTTTTGCAAAAAAAATTACTGTACACCAATTTTTAATTTATGCCTAATAAACCATAAACAAATTAATGAAGGAATAACCATTACAGTCGTCATAACGAAAAATGTTCCCCAGTCACCATTTAGCCAATCAACTAGTGCTCCTGAAGATGACGCTAGGGTTGTCCTTCCGGCAGTCCCAACCGATGCAAGCAATGCATATTGAGTTGCTGTGTAAGTTCTATCAACCAATAAAGATATAAAAGCAACAAAAGCTACAGTTGCAAATGCAGCAGTAATATCATCACATATTACAGCAACTGCAAATAACCATTCAGATTTGCCAGACCAATATAAAACAGCAAAAAGTAGATTTGTTAAAGCCATTAATATTCCTGCAACAAACATTGTTTTTACTGTGCCCGATCTCATTGCAAATATTCCACCTAACAATGTAAAAACAACAGTAGTTATCCAACCTAAAGTTTTTGAGTAAATTGCAATTTGTCCTTTAGAAAATCCAAGTTCTTTATAAAAAACAATAGACATACGTCCAAGAAACGCTTCTCCAATTTTAAATAAAAATACAAAACCTAAAATTCCTGCTGCAATAGCAAATCCATTTTTTTTGAAGAAACTAATTATTGGTCCACCAATTGTACCTGTTATCCAAGCAATGAAGTTAGTTATAATATTACTTGATCCAAGTTTACCTTCTATCATTTGATCAGTTTCTCTTTGTTTTGATTGTCTATCTGTTTCGATTGGCTCATGAACAAACATTAAACCTATATTCATTAAAATTATTACTATACCCAAGATTAAAAAAGTAGCTTGCCAATAATCTGCAATACCCATTTTTTCAAAATATTCTGCAGTGAATAAAGCTATAACTCCTCCTAGCTTATAACCTGTCCACCAACCAACCACAGCCATTGCAGCGCCAGCCGCCATAGATTTTCCTTCGCTTGCATTTATTTGTTCAATTCTTAAAGCATCAACAGTTATGTCCTGAGTGGCCGAGGCTATTGCAATAATTAATCCTACTGTAATTAATAAAGCTAAATTTTGTGTTGGATTAATATAACTCCATACTACCAAGCTAAGCAAAATTGCAATTTGCATCAAGACTATCCATCCTCTTCTATGGCCTAGTTTTTTTGTTAATAATGGTATTTGAATTCTATCGATTATAGGTGCCCATAAATAATTAAAAGCATAAACACCAAAAATTAATCCAGCCCATCCAATTGTTGATCTACTTAGCCCTTCTTCTTTTAACCAAAGACTTAAACTACTTCCTATCAAGACCCATGGAAAACCACTTATTGCCCCTAAGAGCAATATTCTAACCATTCTTATATCTTTATAAACTCTAAGAGAATCTATCCAGCTATCTTTTGTTTCCGTCATAATTTATTTTTGCCAAAACGAAGGCAAGAACAGAACTAGTATAGCAAATAATTCCAATCTACCCAAGATCATTCCTAAGCTTAATACCCATTTTGAGAAGTTTGGTAGTTGAGAAAAGTTACCATTTGGGCCTATTAGGTCACCAAGTCCAGGGCCTACATTAGAAATTGAAGTTGCGGCTCCCGAAATTGAGGTGGTAAAATCTAATCCACTTAAAGATAGTAGAGCAGCAATTATAAAAAAAATAATTATGTAAAGATATATAAATGAAATAATGGAAGCCATAAATTTTTCATTAACATTATTGTTATCGTATTTTATTAAAAATATACCTCTTGGGTAAATAATTTTTTTTAGCTGATTCTTTAAAAAAAGATATAAAATTTGAACTCTAAAAATTTTTATTCCACAAGTAGTTGAGCCTGCGCAGCCACCTATAAACATTAATATTAAAAAGTAAATTAATGGGAAATTTCCCCAACTATCAAAGTTTGTAGTCACATATCCAGTGCCTGTCAAAATTGAGATTACATTAAATGAAACGGATCTTAAACTTACAGCAGAAAAACTTTTATTAAACAATGTTAAATATAAAAATAAAATTAATATTGAAAAAAAAATAATTTTAATAAATGATTTAATTTGTGCGTCAGTATAAAAAATATTTTTTTTACCACTTAAATATTTAATATATGCGATAAAAGGTATACTTCCTAAAATAATAAAAATCATTGAAGTAATTTCAATCTTAAGATTATTAAAATGACCAATCGAATCATTATAATTTGAAAAACCTCCAGTGGCTATTGTTGTCATTGAATGAGTTAAACTATCAAAAAATTTCATTCCAAAAATTTTGTAAAATAATGCACAAAAGAAAGTTAAAACTAAATATATTATTATTATCCTTATTGTTATTTCTTTTGTTTTTGGCAATATTTTTTCTGAGGCATCGCTAGTAGATACTTTTAACAATTGCATACCTCCAACGTTCATAATTGGCATCAATGTAATTGCCATTACGATTATCCCAATACCACCAAGCCATTGGAGAATTGCCCTCCAAACAAGAATTGCTTTTGGAGCTGAATTTAAATCAGTAATTATCGTTGAGCCAGTAGTTGTAATACCAGACATACTTTCAAAAAATGAATCTGTAATACTCAAATTTAGATCTGAAAAAAAAAATGGAAGTGAACCAAATATTGCAACGCTAATCCATGATAAGGAAGTTAATAAAAATGCATGTTGTAAATTTAGTTTTTTATCATTTTCAAAATTGGATAAAAAAAATAGTATGCCAAATATTACCGTAATTATTGAGGCACTTATAAAAGAAGAATCTATTTCTTCAAATATAAATTGTGTAATAATTGGAAAGATCATCGACGCACCAAGTATGATTTGCAAAATACCTAGTATAAAAAAGACTGTTTTGTAATTAGACATTTTAAATGAACATTATTTTATGGTAAATAAATTTCAACTCTATAAGAATTGATAAAAACGAGAATTATTTGACTTTTTGCTATTAAAACAAGTGATTGAAAAAATAAATATAGAAAAAACCAATGCTTGGCCTTTTGTGGAGGCTAAAAAAATTTTAAAAGAAAGAAAAAAATTTATTGAAAAAAAAGGTAAAATAGTCTTGCAGACAGGTTATGGCCCTAGTGGATTGCCTCACATAGGTACCTTTGGAGAAGTAGCAAGAACAACAATGATTGTTAATGCATTAAACAATCTAACAAACTTGCCAAAAGAAATAATAACTTTTTCGGATGACTTGGATGGCTTAAGAAAAATACCAGATAATGTTCCTAACAAAGAAGTGTTAAGTAATAATCTTCACAAGCCCCTAACATCAATCCCAGACCCTTTTGGGGAATATAAAAGTTTTGGAGAACATAATAATGAAATGTTAAAAAATTTTTTAAATAAATTTGATTTTAAATATAATTTTAAAAGTTCTAGTGAACTTTATAAATCGGGATTTTTTAACCCGACTCTTAAATTAATCCTAGAAAAATATCAGTCTATCATGGAGATAATGTTACCAACTCTTGGAAAAGAAAGACAAAAAACTTATAGCCCCTTTTTGCCAATATGTCCCGAAACAGGAATTGTTTTAGAAATTCCAATTTTAGAAATTGATAAAAAAAAATCAAAAATTATTTTTGATAATAATGGCAATAAACTAGAATCTAGCATCTTGGATGGAAATTGTAAATTACAGTGGAAAGTTGATTGGGCCATGAGATGGTATGCGCTCGATGTAGATTTTGAAATGTATGGTAAGGATTTAATAGAAAGTGCAATTTTATCAACTAAGATAATTAAAATATTAGGAAAAACAAACCCGGCAGGATTTGCTTATGAATTATTCTTGGACGAGAAAGGGGAAAAAATTTCTAAATCTAAAGGAAATGGAATTACGATAGATCAATGGTTAGAGTATGCCTCTCCTGAAAGTTTGTCACTTTTTATGTATCAAAATCCTAAAAGAGCAAAAAAATTATATAAAGAAATTGTTCCAAAGGCAGTTGATGAATATTTAGATTTTATAGAAAAGGGAAATACACAAGAAGAATTACAACTATTAATGAATCCAGTTTGGCATGTTCATAGTGGTAAAATGCCAAGAGAAAAAATTATTATGACTTTTTCAATGCTTCTTAATTTGGTTGAAACGAGCAATGCAGATTCAAAAGAACTCTTATGGAAATTTGTAAAAAAATATAAACGTAGCATATTAGAAAAAAATCATCCTATTTTTGATAAACTTATTGGCTATGCGATTAAATATTTTAAAGATGTAATTAAAAAAAATAAAAAATATAAAAAACCAAATGTCGAAGAAAAGAAAGCTCTTGAAGCATTAATAAGTGCTTTAGAAAAATGCAATGATGATATGCAACCCGAGGATATACAAACTCAAATTTATACTGTTGGAAAAGAAAATGGTTATAAAGAAAATTTGAGAGATTGGTTTAAATTGATTTATGAAGTAGTTTTTGGAGATGAAAATGGTCCAAGGATGGGTTTCTTTATTAGTTTTTTTGGAGTTAATGAGACAAAACAATTAATAAAAGATAAAATTAACTGATGTTTTCTAAAATAAGATCTTTAATATTTAAACTAGATCCTGAATTAGCACATACTTTAGCAATTAAAGCTTTAAAGTTTAATTACAATCCAATTCATAATATTCAAAAAGATAGTTCTATTGAAACTAGTATATTTGGAAAAACAATTATTAATCCCATCGGTATAGCAGCGGGATTTGATAAAGATGCAGAAGTTTATAACCCTTTATTTAGATTAGGTTTTGGTTTTGTTGAAGTTGGGACTATTACACCTTTAAAACAATCTGGGAATCCAAAACCAAGAATATTTCGTTTGGAGGAAGATGAAGCATTAATTAATAGATTAGGGTTTAATAATTCTGGAGCTGATATAGCAAGTTCTAGAATTAGGTCAAACTATCCAAAAGGGTTATTTGGAATAAATATTGGACCTAACAAAGATACAAAAAATAGGTTAGAAGATTATTTAATATGTCTACGAAAATTTCATAAACTCAGCGATTATTTAACGATAAATATTTCTTCACCAAATACTGAAAATTTAAGAAGCCTTCATAATCAAAATGAGCTAGATGAATTATTAAATGCAATACAAGAAGAAAAACAAGCTTTAAAATCTAAGATATTAATTGCAGTAAAAATTTCTCCAGATATTGAAGAATTTAATATTACAAAAATTGCCGATCTACTTATCAAATATAATACAGCCGCAGTTATTATTTCAAATACTACAGATGGAAATAGGGAAAATTTAATAAATATTAATAAATTGGAAAAAGGTGGATTATCCGGAAAGCCTTTGGAAAAAAAATCCAATATATTAATTAATAGATTTTATAAAATTTTAAAAAATAAGATAAAAATAATTGGCGTAGGAGGTGTTGACTCTGGAAAAAGTGCTTATGAAAAAATTATTAATGGAGCCAGTCTAGTTCAATTATATACAGGCATGATTTATAAAGGCCCAAATGTTGCTTCTAAAATTAGTAATGAATTAATAGATATTTTAAAAAAAGAGGGAATAAAAAATATATCAGAAGCAATAGGTACTAAAAATTAATCTTGACTGAGAAGTTTGGAGCGCCTATACAGTCATTAATTTTATGTCTAGAAAATGCGAACTTACCGGAAAAGTACCACTTAAAGGTCATAAAGTTAGTCACGCTAACAATAAGACTAAAAGAAAATTTTTACCAAATCTTAAAAAAGTAAAATTTAAAAGTGAAATTCTAAATAAAAGTCTTAGATTAACAGTATCAAATGCCGGCGTAAGATCTGTAGACAAAAAAGGTAGCTTAGATCAGTATATAAAATCTACAAAAGCAAGATATTTATCTTTAAGACTTAAAAAATTAAAAAGATCTATACTTACCAAAATAGCATAATGTATCGTTTATTTTTTATCCTCTCATTTTTAATGGGAGCGATTGTATTAGGTTCAAATTATTTAGTTCAGTTTCCAGTTAAATACTATGGTTTAGAAAAAATATTAACCTATGGAGCATTCAGTTATCCAATTGCTTTTTTAATTACAGATTTGGCCAATAGATCTTACGGCAAAATTGTAGCTAGAAAAATTGTTTACGTAGGATTTTTTATAGGTGTTTCTTTTACACTTTTTTTTTCAACAAATTTTTCAGATTTAATTTCAATAAGAATTGCAATTGGATCTGGTATAGCTTTTATAATTGCACAATTATTAGATGTACAAATTTTTGACAAACTAAGAAGAAAAAAATGGTTCGTTGCTCCTTTAACATCTTCATTTATAGGATCTACAATTGATACTTTTTTATTTTTTTCAATTTCATTTTATGGAACTGGAATACCTTGGATTACTTTATCTTTAGGAGATTTGGCAGTAAAAATTCTTGTGGCTTTATTGATGTTATTACCTTTTAGATTATTGTTAGGTCCTCTTAAAACTGCTTAAAAAAAATTTATAGGATAAAATTTTGTAAGCTAATTTAGCTACAAGAAAATTGTATGAATTAAAGCCTTTTATTGGTGCAAGTTCATTTATATCAGCACCAACAATATTTGAATGTTTAATAGCCAACTTTATTATTTCTAAAGTTTCATCCCAAAAAAGCCCAC
>PVBE012304371.1_pt1 | contig 13032 bp, 13 predicted proteins | sample 1631181 | NCBI WGS metagenome assembly PVBE01 (sample SAMN08397723, study PRJNA350692) | Marine metagenome, whole genome shotgun sequencing project. | isolation source: water | place: Pacific Ocean | collected 2012-04
AGGTCCGGGTAGGTCTCCACACCGACGACGAGTCGTTCGTTCGCCGAAAAACGGATCGGGTGCCCATCCCAGGCGCGCGCGATCGACAACGACTCGACCGCCCGCGTGCCCCGGGCCGTGTCCAGGTGGACCATCAGGGCGAGGGGAGTCGCATCGATCAACGCGCCACGGCCGGGAAGAGTCGCGATCACGTTCGCGCACCGATCGATCTCGACCGTGGCGCCCAGCTCGATGAAGAAGCGCTTCAGTTGCTCGCCCAGCCGCGCCTGCCCGCGCGTGCTCGGGATCGTATCCGAACGCTCGTCGCTGGCGCTGTCGACCCGCACCACCGACTCCAGGTGGGCGAGCGTCAGGCTCGCGAGGGCGTGGTCATCGAGTTGGATCGCCTGCCGAGTCATGGGCTTCCGGAGTCGAGGGCGTCGGGACGCGAGAGGAGCAATCCCGATCACACCCCCTTCTACTCCTTTCTGCGCGCTGTTCCACGGTGTTGAACCACGAAATCACCGTCGCGCGCCGGAAACTTGCGCCCGAGCCTGGGAGTGGGAGGATTGAATACACAGTCCCACACCCACCGGAGCCCCGAAATGATCGCCTGGGAGACCGTCATCGAAACCGCCGCCGGCAACGTCAAACGCGCGCGTGTCGACGACGGATGGCTCGTGCTGCAGGACTACGGCCCGCAGACCCCCGGACGTCTCGACTTCGTGCCCGACGAAGAATCGGGCTGACCGCGGTCGGGGGCTGAGCGACGAGCGCCCCGCGACATCGCGGGGCGAAGAGCGGGCACCCCGCGAGGCCCTGGGTCGGACCCCGCATGCCGTGGGTCGGACCCCGCCTACCGTGGGTCGGACCCCGCATGCCGTGGGTCGGACCCCGCCTACCGTGGGTCGGACCCCGCGATCAGGCGAGATCGTCCAGGTTGTCGTCCCAGCCGTCTCCGAGCTCCTTGCGGAACTTCAGCTCGCCCGCTCGGCCCGGTCCGTAGTTCGTCCACACCATCCAACCGTCGACCATGCGGGCCCTCTTGTACCGTTTGCCGTCCGGTCGTCGGATCTCTTGCCAGTTGATCATGACCAATGGGGGGGTCTGGGTAAGGAGTAGACCTACATCATCCTACGCGATCTCTGCCCCCGCAAGAAAACGCCTCGACGGTTCAGCGAGCGTGGGGGAGGTGCCGGCGCGCGAAGTCGTGGGCGTTGCGCCAGAGGATCTTCTCCAGCAACACGTCGACGCCGATCGCGCCGATGAGTCGCGCCGAGGCGTGCTCCTCGAATTCAGTGCGGAGATCGGCTGCGAGCGCGGGCAGGTCTGCCACCGTCGCGTAGGCAGCCAGGGGCTGGATCGCGCCGTCGTAGTCGGTTCCGAGTGAGATACAATCCCAGATTCGCGCGCGCGCTTCGTCGTCGAGACTGCGGTCACGCAGGACGACGTCGACGAAGCCGAACACCTGGTTCGCGACCACGCGCCCGTGTCGCTCTCGGGGGAGCCGGTGCCCGGGTCGGAGTCCGGCGATTCTGCGGTCGAGGCAGAGTCCGATGAGCCCGCGGGTGCGATGGACCATGCGGACGTCGTCGTCACAGAGGTTGATGCTCCAGGCGTTGTAGCCGCCAGCGTTCCAGTGGTCGTTCTCGTGAACGACGTATCGTTCCAGCTCGGCGAGCGTGCGGACCCCGGAGTATCCGGCGTGGCTGAAGATGACCGGGATCTCGGGCCGGTCGCCGTCGACGCGGTTGGCGAGCGCCGGCTCGATGATCTCGTCGTAGAACTGGCGGCGTGTGCGCGCGCTCATGTGCTTGGAGTCGATCAGCACCCGGGGTCCGCCGCGGTCGCGGAGGTCTTCGTCGAGCTCGAGCAGCTCGCGTACGGCGCGGCGCCCGACGTCTCCTTGCGCCACGAACCCCTCGTTCATCCGGCGCGACTGGTCCATGAGTAGCGAGGCGGCGTCGAGCAGGCTGCGCGCATGACCGCAGAGGCCGTTGTCGAAGTGATGGGCGAAGGTGACGAAGAGAACCGGGTGCGGCCACTGCTTCAGCGCTTCGATGCGCTCGAAGAGCGTGGCCGCGTCGACCGGGTCCTCTCCGGCCCCGATGCTGAACGCGTGGGCGCCCTCGATGGTGAGGATCACGGCGATGCGGCCGTCTTCCGAGGCGAGCGTGGCGTCGAGCTCGTCGAGGGTGCTGACGATGTCGTACCGCGGCAGCTCGGGTCCGCGGTCGCCGCCACCGGCGCGTACGAACGCGTACTCGCGCTCGAACTCGTCCCAGTAGTCGTACTCCTCGGACATCAGGTAGGCGACGCGCGCCGGGGGGTACCCCATGACGACACGGTGCAGCAGTCGGCGCAGCGGGCCGCGGTTCCGGACGATGGCCAGAGCGGCCAGCGCCGCACCTCGGGTGTTTCCGCGGGCCAGCCGGGTGAGCACCCGCAGCGGGGTGATCCCGACCGCCCACCGGGCCGCCTCGTTTCCGAAGCGCCCGACCAGTCCGGGCGGGCCGCCGCCGTCGAAGAACCCACGCTCGATCGGGGTCAGCGACACGTATACGAGCCGAAGCCCCACGTCGTGCATGGCCGGAAAATCGCTCTGCGAGTAACGCATCGCGCGCGTGCCCCGCTCCCGGTCGCCCTCGCGCGACGGCGGTACGTTCCACGGGTCGAATGCACGCCCCTCGTCCTCGACCTCGGTGCATCGCCACCGGTTGAACGCGAAGAGCGTCGGGTGGCTGTGCAGGTCGGCGAATCGGTGCGTGGCGGCTGGTTTGTTGGGGTCTGGCCGGCTCAGAACTGGATCGTGCGTTCGTAGTACGGGAGGTCGCGCAGGTGATCTCGTCCCGTGTAGAACTCACGCCAGAGGCGCAGGTAGCCGTCGGTCACCTGGTCCGGCGTCATCTGCGCGGGCCTGAACACGATATTGGCATCGTTGTATTTCGACCAGTCGCGTGTGAGCAACCGGTCCTGCTCGACCAACCGATCCCACATCGGCGTGCCCGGGTAGGGCGTGGCGATCGCGAACTCGGCCTTGAGGATCTTCGTCTCCTCGCAGAACTCCAACACGCGGTCGACCGTGCCCTCGTCGTCCTGGTCGGCACCGAAGAGGAACGAGGTGTAGGGCTCGATGCCGGCGTCCCAGGCCTTCGCGATCGCCTCGGCAGCGCGGGTCCGGGCCCTGTCGTCCTTGCCGGTGAACGCGGCCATGCTGATCGGGTCGAATCCGGTCACCAGGTAGAACATGTCGACGCCGGCCCGCTTTGCCTTCTCCAGCAGGGACATCGGCGTGAACCGGATCATCGGCAGCGACGTGCCGATGTACGACACCGGCGCGCGCTGGTCGCGCTCGATCGAGTAGTCGAACAGGGCCTCGAGGAGCTTGCGTGCCGGCCCGGGCAGCCAGCTCGTGTCCTCCGTCAGGCAGCCGTGCTTCCCGTTGACCTCGAGGGCCTCGAGCTGCGCGATCACCGACTCGATCGGGTAGGTCCGGATGCCGCGGCCCATCGAGAAGGGCAGCACGCAAGCGCGGCACGTCAGCTTGCACCCGCGCGAGATCTGGAGCGGATAGTCGTCCGGGCGCAGGCCCTCGCGCTCGGCGTCGAAATAGAGCGAGAGATCGGGCACGGCGAGCGTGCCGAGGTCGGCCGGATCGAATTCGTAACGCGGCGCCAGCTCACCCCGCGACCAGTCCGCGAGGAGCTGCTGCCACGCGAGCTCGCCTTCGCCGACCACGACGGAGTCGACCACCGGCTGCACGACGTCGGGCATCATCGTCGGGAAGAGGCCACCGGCCACGACCGTGTGACCTTGCGCGCGGAAGTGCTCGGCGAGCTCCAGACCGCGCTTCGCCGCCGCCGTGAAGAAAGACAGCGCGACGATGTCCGCGTCCGTGGGGGTGTCGGCCCGCTCGACCCGGTCGTCCCGGAACTCCAGCTCGATGCCCGGCGGGGTCGAGGCGGCCAGCGCGGCGATGCCGAGTGACGGGGAGCCGAGGTACTCGTTGCAGGGCACGTGCTCCCGCAGCTCGGGGTGCACGTCGGCGTGGCGCTCGAAGCCCGGGTACACGAAGAGGATCTTCATCGCGTGATCTCCGCGAGGGACGCTTCGACGAGCGCCTCGGTGGTGTCGTCATGGGGTTGGCGGGCACGTAGCGCGGCCGCTTGCGAGAGCGCGACCTGGGCCCAGTGGTTCGAGAGCGCGGCGTCGGTCTCCGAGCCGCTCGCCCGGGCGCGGCGCGCCGCGGCGCAGGTGGCGTCGACGAGGACGGAGAGGCGCCCGATGCGGTGCAATCGACGCCCGTCGCGCATCACCTTGAGGCCGAACTCCTTGCGCGTCGCAGCGGCGATTTCGATGTACTCGGACTCCAGGCGCTCGACCGCCGCGCCGAGCCCCTCGGCCTGGTGCTCGCGCAACCTGATCATCTCGGCGCCCCCGATCCGGCCGCAGAGCACGTCGTTGGCGCCCTCGAAGATCCGGGTGATCCGGGCGTCGCGAAGCGGCAACGCCACGCCGGTGTCCTCGATGTATCCCGAGCCTCCGTGCAGCTGGATCGCCATGTCGCAGACGTCCCAATCCTCTTCGCTGCAGAAGACTTTCGCCGAAAGGGAAAGCCGCTCCAGCGCGTCGCGATCGCGCTCGACCGCGCAGACTTCGCCGACCAGCGCGCGCATCGCGAAGATCTTCGCGCGCATGTCCGCGACCTGAAGTCGTACGACTGGCTGAGCGAGGAGCGGTGCGCCGAACTGCTGCCGATGCGCGACGTGATCGACGGTCGTTTCCCACGCCTTGCGGGCCGTGCCGATGCAACCGGCAGCCATCACGGTGCGTCCCCAGGCGAGCACGTGCCGCAGTTGGCGCTGGCCTTGTCCGGGCTCGCCGACGATCCGGTCCATGGGCAGGGACATGCCGTCGAAGTACAACGACGTCGTCGACGAGCCTTTCAGGCCGAGCTTGCTCTCTTCGGGGCCGACCTCGAGGCCGTCGTCTCCCCGCTCCAACAGCACCAGGCTCTGGCCGCGCCCCGCGTTTCCGAGGTCGGGCGTCGAGGCCGTGATCGTGAATACCCGCGCGATGCCGCCGTTGGTGACGTAGATCTTCTCGCCGTCGACACGGATGCGGTCTCCGTCCGGTACGGCGCGGGTCGCCAATGCCGACAGGTCGCTGCCCGAGCCGGGTTCGGTCGTGGCGAACGCGCCGATCGTCTCTCCGGAGGCGAGGCTGGGGAGCCAGCGCTCCTTCTGTTCGTCGGCTCCGAAAGCGACCATGCCCCGCGTGCCGAGGCCGGCGTGCAGGCCGACCGTGGTGGCGATGGCCCGGTCGTGCCGGGCCAGGGTCTCGACGACCGCGCACGCCCCGCCCAACCCAAGGTCGGCGCCGCCGTACTCGATGGGGATGCTGATCGAGAAGGCGCCCAGGTCGGCGAGCTCCCGGAGGATCTCGGGATCGATCGCCTTGGCTCTGTCGATCGCGAGCGGATCCACCCGCGCGCCGACGAACCGATCGAGCGACCGGCAGAACTCTACGACGGTCGCGTCGTCGCGCGTTGGCTCGGTCATTTCACGCACTGGCGGCGGCGACGTAGCGCTCCACGACGGCGACGACATCGCCGATCGTCTGCAGGTCCATCGCATCTTCCATCTCGATCTCGAGACCGAGGGATTCGTCCAACATCGACAGCAGCTCCATCTGGGCCACCGAGTCGAATCCGAGGTCTTCGAGCAGGCGCATCTCGTGTGTCACCTTCTCGGGCGGCTTTGCGCTCACCTCGCGGACCATGGCGCTGATGCGCGTGAGGATGTCGTCTCCGGTTTGGGGCTGCGTGGTCATTTTGCGGTCTCCAGGGCGGGAAGTATGCGGAACCGACGCGCCCATGCCTCGAAGGCATCGAGCGCTTCGGCCAGCGGGGTCCAGGTCATGTCGAGGGCCGTCTCGGCCAGGGTCGTGTCCAATTCGACGGCGTGGATGATCAGGTCGACGAGCTCGCGGGCGATGCCCGGCCGCTCGGGCGTCCCGTGTACCCGGCTCTCCTCCGCGTTCGCGAACGCGATGGCCTCGTCAGCCGACATCGGGTCCGGGGGCGGGGGTGCGCCGTGCCGCGCGGCGACCAGGTGGAGGAGTTCGTGCACGTCGATCGTCTGGCCCGACAGCAACACACGCCGCGCCGGGTCCGGGTGCCGCGCGATCGCCAGCAGCGCGCGTGCTACGTCGCGCGAATAGACCGTGTTGACCAGCCCCGTCGGCACGGGGGGGCAATCGCCGCGGGCCGCCCCGACGACGAGCGCCGACGTGCCGACCCGCAGGTCCCATGGCCCGATGCAGGCGCCCGGACAGGCGACCGTCACCGGGAAACGGTCCTCCGCGAGCACCGCGTCCTCCATCGCCCACTTCACGTCGTGGTAGGTGCCGAAGCCCGGCGCCGCGGCGAAGACGTCGGCCTCGTTCGACGGCGATCCGTCTGTGCGGGGGGCCGCGGTCGCCGTGCTCGATACGTAGACCAGTCGTCCGACGCCGGCCTCGGCGGCCGAGTCGAGCAGGTTGCGGGTCTGCCGAAGCGCCGTGTCGAGCGCCCCCGACGGATCCAGTGAGTGCCGCGGGTAGTGGCCGGCCGCGTGGAACACCGCGTCGGAGTCCGCCATCGCGGCTCGTAGCGTTGCCGGGTCGTCCAGATCCGCGTGCACCAACGGCACACCGCGCCGCCGGAGCGGGATCACATTCGTGCGGGTTCGACGCCCACAACGGGGCTGTATGTTCGCGGCCAGCAGCTCGTCGACCAGGTTCAGACCGAGGAAGCCGGCAGCCCCGAGGATCGTAACGTTCACGCGTACCTCAATAACCTGCGCGACCCGTAACCGACGCGCACGCGAAGCACCAGCGTTTCTTCGCCGTCAGAGGCGCGAAACCGGCGGAGTTCCGGGGGATCTCGACCGTGGCGACCACGCAAGTTGGTGTGATTTTGCACGAAATCAACCGACCGGGGGGTCGCTTCTCTGGCCCGGAGCCCGGTGTACGGGCGCCAGTCGTCGGTGTTGTCTCGAACGCTCGTCCCTGCCAGGATCCCGAGCGTCCGTGGCCCGACGCAACCCGCTTCTTCACCGGATCGACTCCCATGCTCACAAGGCCGCTCTTCGGTCTCTTCGTGGTCCTTGCCCTCCCGCTGTCCGCCCATGCCGATGCGGCGGTCGGCGAGGGCGACGAGCCGACGCTCGCGGTCGAGAGCCTCGACGATGGCGATATCGCGCTCCACGACTTGCGCGGAAGCGTCGTGCTCGTCGACTTCTGGGCCACGTGGTGCGAGCCGTGCGGTCGCTCACTCCCCTTCTACGCGGAGCTCGCCGAGCGCCACGGTGAAGCGGGTCTGGTCGTGGTGGCGGTCAACATCGACGAGCGTCGACGCGACGTGGAGCGTTTCCTCGCCCACTCTCCGCTCCCCTTCCTCGTCGGCTGGGACCCCGAGCACGCGGTCGTCGCAGCGTTCGAGCCGCCGACCATGCCGACCGCCTATCTGATCGATCGCGCCGGTGTCGTCCGCTACGTCCACGCTGGGTTCCGCGAGGGTGACCGCGGGGAGTTGGAGGCCTGGGTCGTCGAGCTCCTCGGGATGGAGACCGCGACGGCGAGCCCCGTGGAGCAAGCGCCGGACGACGAGCCAGAGGCCGGCGATCCCTGAGTGTTTCCGGGGGTCTGGAGAGGGGTCGCCGACGCCTGTCGTACCCGTGGGGGGGGGAGATTCTCGAACGAAACTCGTGCGCCGAGCTGATGAGAGCACCTCGTATCCGCGACGACGAATCCGTTCGCCTCGCCGCCCTGCGCTGCTACGGGGTGTTGGATACGCCCGCCGAGCACTTCGACGCGATGACCCTCGATATCGGCCTTCCCGACCGCGACGGCCCGCGCGAGCGTGCACAGGCCGTCGCAGGATCAGAGCTCGGTGAACGTGAGACGGTAGGGAGCGGTGGCGCCGTGGTACCCGACGACGATCACGTTCGCCGGACCCTCGTACTCGAAGTACTCGCCGTCATCGGTGGTCTCCGACCCGACCGGCATCCCACCCGGATCCAGCAACTCGCGTTGCCCCTCGAGATCCCAGACGTAGATGTCCAGGTCCCCGACATCATGGGAGAAGTCGAGGAACGCCGACCACGGGCCGTCGATGTCGACGAAGTAGTGGTCCGGCGCGGTGTTGCAGATGCCGCCGTCGATCGTCTCTGCCCGAACGGTACACGCGTTCTCCGGGCGGTCGTTCGGCTCGCAGGGCTCCTCGTCCGTCTCGTCGCAGTTGCTCGGCACCTCGGGCTGAACGGTCGGCGCGCCCGGGTTCGACCAGTCGAGCTCGGGCTGTTCCGAGATCTCGACGAAGGGAAGGTAGAACTCGGTGAAGCGCTGGTCCGCGATCACCTTCATGTCTGACAGACGAACCGAGAACGAGGTCGGGAAGAACTCGATGGTCGGCGAGGCTCGGACCTGGTCGAGGGGCGTGCCGCTTCCGTCTCCGGCGCGAATCCCCGACCCGTTCGGGGCGTATGCGCTGACGTGCTGGTGGGCGTAGTCGCTCGTCGCAGAGCCGCTCGATTCGTCCTCGACCGTCAGGTAGAAGACCAGCCCGCCGGCCGCCTCGATCTGCGCCGCGAGCGAGTCCACGTAGGTGATGAAGTTCGGGCAGTTCGGGCACCAGCCGGTCGTCACGATGAAGTGCACCGTGTTGTACCCCGTGAGCCCCGACGTCCCGCAGTAGAACTCCACGAGGTCCAACGTCACCGGGTTCCCCTCTCCGTCGAAGGCCTCCCACGCGATCTCGGGGACCACCTGGCCGATGTCGAACCCTTCCGGGAATGGGTAGTTGCACGGCGCCGAGCCCCCGGTCGACACGTCGGCGGTCGGTGTATCTCCGGCGTCCGGCTCCGCGATGTCGTCCGCCGCTCCATCCGCGGCCGCGTCGGCCGTCGGCTGCTCGTCGGCCGGTGACGAAGTGTCCTCCTCCTGCCCGCAGGCGGCGAGCAGCACGATGAGGGCCATGAATGCGACGAGGTGGCGCATGTGGGTTCCTGGTGTCGGTGGGTCGTCGACCGTGCCTTCGAACGTCGCGCGGCATCGTAGCATACCCCCGCGCATTCGCATCCCCACAGCGCACCCGGCCGGCCCGGGCCGCCCTCTCATACGGTCCTTGTCCGGTCCGTCTCGGTGTTGGGACGGATCAGATGCCGAACACCCGCGCCGCGTTCCCGCCGAGGAAGAGGTCGCGCGCCTCGTCGTCGAGGCCCAGGCTGTCGATCTGCTCCAGGCAGGCCGCCGGCGCGATCATCGGGTGGTTCGAGCCGTAGAGGACCTTCCGGCGACCGCCCTTGCGCATGTAGTCGACGAGCTGTGCCGGAAATCGGCTCGGCTTGTAGGCCGAGGTGTCGATGTAGACGTTCTCGTACTTCCGGCAGAGGCTGATCATCTCGTCGGTCCACGGGTAGCCGATATGACCGCCGACGATGACGAGCTCGGGGAATTCGCACGCGACCTCGTCCAGATAGGGAATCGGCCGCCCGGGATCCGAGGGCAGCAGCGGCCCCGCGTGCCCCACCTGCAGGCAGAACGGAACGCCCAGCTCCACGCACTCGGCGTACACCGGGTAGTAGCGCCGGTCGTTCGGCGGCAGCCGCCACAGCCACGGCAGCTGGCGCACGCCCTTGAAACCGAGCTCCCGCACGCAGCGCCGCAGCTCACGGACAGCGTCCATCGGCCGGTAGAGGTCGACGGACGCGACCCCGAAGAGCCGGTCCGGTGCACGCGTACACGCCGCCGCCACCTCGTCGTTGGAGATCAGCGGTCCCGACGGACCCCACCACGCCGACAGCAGCGCCCTGTCCACCCCGGCCGCATCGAGCATGCCGAGGGTGAACTCGAGCGGGATGGTGTCCGGCAGGGTCTCCATGCCCATCCAACGGCGTAGCGCCGCGAACATCTCGTGGCCGAGAAACTCCGGGGACGGGTGCTGGATCCAGGCGTCGATGATCATGGGCTCTCCTGTCGGTCCGGAGGGTCGCTCGGCCGCGACGGCGCGCTTTCCCGGCGCCTCCGCCTCGTTGCGCTGGAAACATGCCCGCGATTCGCGCTATGCACGGCGACCGGTCCGCGCGGTGCCGCCGTGCGGCATGTTGCGACCCGACCATAACCGCCTTGAACGAGCCCCGCGATAGCGAAGCGGCCCCTTGCAACGACCTCGCGGTCGTCGCTCGAGGGTTGCGCAAGTCCTACGGCAGCTTCGAGGCGGTCAAGGGCATCGACTTCGAGATCCGCCGCGGCGAGTGCTTCGGATTCCTCGGCCCGAACGGCGCCGGAAAGTCCACCACCATGCGCATGATCTACCGCGCCTCCGACGTCGGTGGCGGCAGTCTGCACATCCTCGGTTACGACGCGTCGACCCCGGCCAACGACCGGGCGATCAAGGCGGGCGTCGGCGTGGTCCACCAGGAAGACAACCTCGACCAGGACCTCACCGTCGCCCAGACCATCGAGGTGTTCTGCCGCTTCTACGGCCTGTACGGCGCCGCCGCCGCGGACAAGGTCGACGAGCTGCTCGCCTTCGCTGAGCTCAGCCACCGCCGCGACAACCTCATCAGCGCGCTCTCCGGCGGCATGAAGCGGCGCCTGATGGTCGCCCGCGGGCTGATCGGGACCCCGCGCCTCGTCGTCCTCGACGAGCCGACCACCGGCCTCGACCCCCGCGCGAGGCAGGCGCTCTGGGAGAAGCTCGCCGCGCTCAAGCGACGCGAGGCCACCCTGATCCTCACCACCCACTACATGGAGGAAGCCGAGCGCCTCTGCGACCGACTCGTGATCATGGACCTGGGCGAGATCGTCGCCGAGGGCCGCCCGAAGGCGCTGATCCTGGAGCACGCGGCCCCACACGTCGTCGAGGTCGATCTCGACGGCGAGGGCGAGCCGCCCGAGGCTGAAACACTGAGGTCGCGAGCCTCGGCCAGCGATGTCCTCGGCGGTCACCTGCTGCTCTACACCGACGACGGCGACGCGCTGCTCGCCGAGACCGTCACCGCGCTCCCCGGGCACGACATCCACCTGCGGCGGGCGACGCTCGACGACGTCTTCCTGCGTCTGACCGGCCGCGGTCTCGACGGGGACGCATGATGCGCCTGCCCGGAGACCACGACCCGCGCCTCGCCCTCGCCGTGTGGTGGCGGAACGCCACCGTCTATCGGCGCACGTGGATGAAGAACATCCTGCCCAACTTCTTCGAGCCCCTGCTCTACCTCGTCGGCATGGGGGTCGGGCTGGGCGCCTACCTGGGCGAGGACGTCGGCGGCATGAGCTACGTCGGGTACATCGCGCCGGGGCTGATGGCCGCCTCCGCGATGAACGGGGCCACCTTCGAGACGACTTACAACGTCTTCGTGAAGATGACCTTCGGACGCCTCTACGACGCCTATCTCGGCACACCCGCGCAGATTCAGGACATCGCGATGGGGGAGCTCCTCTGGGGCACGACCCGCGGGCTGCTCTACGGCATCGCGTTCTGGCTCGTCACCGTCGGCCTCACCTTCGCCGGGCTGCCGATCATCACCAGCCCCTGGGGCATCGCGATCCCCGTAGCCCTCGCCATCACCGGCGTGCTCTTCTCCGCGATCGGCGAGCTCTTCACCAGCTGGATCGAGACCATCGATCTCTACTCGTACTACTACACCCTCTTCCTCACGCCGCTCTTCCTCTTCTCCGGGATCTTCTTCCCGACCGACCGCTTCCCCTACGGCGACGAGATCGCCTGGTGCACCCCGCTCTACCACTCGGTGCGTGTCGTCCGGGGGCTCGCCCACGGCGTCGTCGACGAGACGACCGTGATCTCACTGGTCTGGATGGTCGTCGTCAGCGTCGTGCTCTACTCCTTCGTCCCGGGCCGGATGCGTCGGCGGCTGATGAAGTGACACGACGATCGGCTCGCCGGGTTGAATAGCCGCGCCTTCGATGCCGTCGGAGCCGCCGTTGCCCGCCCGACGAGCCGAGAGCACGCGATGAAATCAGCCGCAGTCCTGGTCGCCGCCGCCACCATCCTCTGTTGCTCCGCCGCCGCACACGGACAGGCGGTCGTCGTCGGAGCGGACGTCGGAATCAGCCGTTTCGCCCAGGAGACCAACCCGGGCTTCGGCTTCAACATCTACCCCGGATACGTACTCGGGCCCCTGACCCTCGAGGCGCAGTTCGGCTATCACTCCGTATCGCCGGCCGACGAGCGTGGTCAGGCGCTCGGCCTCCACACGACCTACGCCCCGGTCCTCGCCGGCGGTCGCCTCGGCGTCCCGATGGGTCTGATCACCCCCTGGGTCGGCTTCCATGGCGGTTTCGCCCGCGTGACCTCCCTGCTCGGTGATCCATCTCGGAGGTACACCACGGAGCGCCGGGAGTGGGAGCCGGCGTTCGACGCCGGCGTCGGTGTGGACCTCGGCCTCGGCAACCGCCTCGGTCTCGGGGCCGGCGTCTGGTACCACCGCGTCTCGAAATGCAGCCGCTATGGTCGGCGAACTACCTGCAGCCTGCGGTGATGCGCGCCTTCGACAACTTCTGGGATGCCGATGGCCCCCACAGCGACCTGCAGGATCACTACGAGTCGATGTGGGTTGCCGTGGTCGAGCGCTTCAAAGACCACCCGGCGGTGCTCGGCTATGATCTGATCAACGAGCCCTTCCCCGGATCGTCATTCGACCTCGCCGAGGCGCTCACTCGCTCCACGCCGCCCGACGGCGGCATGTCCCGGACCTTCGACGAGGAGGTCTTTGGGCCTTTCTACCGGCGCATGATCGACGCGATTCGGGCGGTGGATTCCGACGGGTGGATCTTCGTGGAGTCGCGCTACGGAGCCATCGGGAACGGCTCCCCCTGCTTCATTCCGCGGCTCGAGGACCCCCGCCCGAACGGTCCGAGGATCGGATATGCCCCGCACCTCTATTCCACCGCCGCCGAAGCCCAGCAGCGCTACGGCGACGATGACGGAACGGTCGAGGCCTGGGAGCGGGAGCGGCGCGTCGACACGGAGCGGATGCAGGCGCCGCTCTG
>PVBE010201518.1_pt1 | contig 13029 bp, 8 predicted proteins | sample 1631181 | NCBI WGS metagenome assembly PVBE01 (sample SAMN08397723, study PRJNA350692) | Marine metagenome, whole genome shotgun sequencing project. | isolation source: water | place: Pacific Ocean | collected 2012-04
CGGTTTTCAATTCCCGCTGGTGTCGTGCGGTGCGACCTACGCCGCCAAGAAGGTCTGGGGATTCGCCGACGTAGCCAAGGACGGTAGCGCCGCGTTCAAGGTTCCGTCGGAAGTGCCCATCTACTTCCTCGCGCTGGACGGTGAAGGACGCGCCCTGCAACGGATGCGATCGTTCACCCACCTGATGCCAGGCGAAGTGCAAGGCTGCGTCGGATGCCACGCCAACCGGAATTCCGCCACCTCGCACAGCCGCACGAGACCGGCCTTGGGCAAGACGGCCCAGGAACTGCAGAAGCCCGACTGGGGCATCAAGGGGTTCAGCTATCGAGAGGTCGTCCAGGGTGTGCTCGACCGGAACTGCATCGAGTGCCACAACGAGCGGGAGCAACCCGGCGACGTGGATCTGTCTGGCGACATGACCGACTTCTTCAATGTCTCGTACGACGTCCTCTGCAGGACTGGGACCCAGGCCGAGAAGAACTGGATCCGTCACGGCAGCCCCTCGGGTCCCGAGTACGACAAGGTCCGTGGCATGAGCCCGTATGCCGAGTGGATATGGACGATCAACGGAGCTGGGCACAACACGCTGGAGATCGCGCCTCGTCGCTGGGGCAGCCCGGCGAGCCTGCTCGCCGAGATCATCCGGACCGGTCATCCCGACAAGGCCGGCAAGCCGCGCATCGACGTGCCGCACGAGGACCGGCGAAAGGTCTATCTCTGGCTCGACCTGAACATCCCGTACTACGGCACCTCGTCGTCGAACCACAAGGCCCGGCTCGGCAGTCGACGGATGCTGCCGCTGGACCTCGACGCGACGCTGGGCGAAGTCGCGTCGCGGCGTTGCGCCAGTTGCCACAAGAAGGGCATCCCCCGGAAGTTCTACACGCGGGTCATGAACCCGCAGAACAACAGCTTCCTGCTGGCCCCTCTGGCCAAGAAGGCCGGCGGCACCGAGAAGTGCGGCAAGCCGGTGTTCCGGTCCAAGGCTGACGCCGACTACCAGAAGATCATCAAGACCTTCGCCCCCATCCACGAGCTACTCGAGAAACGCCCGAGGGCCGACATGTCCGGCTTCAAGGTGATGCGCGACAAGTGAGCAACCCCGAAGTTGCGTTCCCCGCGGGGCGGCGACGCGGATCGTGCGAGTTCCTCTGCGGGTCGCGCATCGCATGCCGGTTCTCGACCCTCTACTCTCGCAGTGCATCCCTCCCGTGAACCGCTCAGCGCAAAGGAGAATACCATGAGTGAATCCGACTCGAAGTCGAGGCGTGACTTCCTGAAGATCTCGGGCCAGCTGGTAGGGGCATCGGCCCTGACTGGAGTGGCGGCAGCCCACGGACCTGCGGCAGCAGACAACTCGACGATCAAGTTGGCCCTCGTCGGTTGCGGAGGGCGCGGGACCGGCGCTGTCGGCAACGCGATTGCCACCACCGGCGGAGATGTCCAGTTGGTGGCCATGGCCGATCTCTTCGATCACCGGCTCAAGGGGAGCTTGAAGCAGCTGACGAAACGCTTCCCGAAGAACGTCGATGTCGCGCCGGATCGTCAGTTCGTCGGATTCGACGCCTACAAGAAGGCGATCGACCTCCTGGGGCCGAGGGATGTTGTGTTGTTGACGACGCATGCCGCCTTTCGCCCACTGATGTTCGAGTACGCCGTGTCCAAAGGCGTCAACGTCTTCGCCGAGAAGTCCTTTGCAGTAGATGCGCCGGCGGTACGACGCTGGCTGAAAGCAGCCGAGGAGTCGGAGCGCAAGAACCTCAAGGTCGGCGTCGGCTTCATGTGGCGCCACTCCAAGGCAAGGCAGGAGGCGGTCGCCCGGATCCATGACGGAGCCATCGGAGATGTACACACCCTGAGGATCTATCGCATGCATGGGCCCGTCTACTGCCCGCGCAAACCTGGCGATCAAAACGAGCTGACCTTCCAGATCCAACACCCGAACAGCTTCACCTGGCTGAGTTCGGGCTTTTTCATCGACTGGCATTGCCACAACATCGACGTGGCCTGCTGGGTCAAGGGGGCTTGGCCGGTGTCGGCCCACGGTCTGGGCAGCCGCTGCTATCCCCGGGCGGGCAACCAGTTCGATCACTACGCGGTCGAATACACGTTCGCCGATGGCGCCAAGCTGTTCGCCAACTCCCGGCACATGCCCGGCTGCTACAGCACCTACTCCGACTACGCCCACGGCTCGAAGGGCTCGGCGATCATCATGACCAACCTCTCGGCTCCCAAGCCGCGGATCTACAAGAGCCAGAACATGGTGCCCGCGGAGATGACCTGGGAGTACGGGAAGCGAGACCCCAATCCCTATGTCGTGGAGTGGCAGGTGCTCCTGGACGCCATCCGCCAGAACAAGTCGCACAACGAAGCCAGGCGGGCAGGCCAAGCCGAAGTGGCCGCCTTGATGGGCCGCATCGCCACCCACAGCGGCAAGCTCGTCACGTGGGACCAGGTCATGAAATCGAACTTCCAGTTCGTCGAGGACATCGACCACATGACGCTCGATACGGAAGCTCCGATCAAGGAGGGTCCCGACGGTCTCTATCCGTGCCCACAGCCGGGGGTCACCAAGGAGATCTGATCGCCGGCATACCTCAGGAGCCGGAGCATTGCGTCAGGTAGTCCCGCGATTTCGCAAGCGCCGCCTCCATCGCATCCGGCTTCAGGTCCCCGTGCATGAAGATGTTGAGGTAGCCCCCGTAGCCCGCCTTTGCCAGGGCCTCGACCCACGGTTTGAAATCCGTGGGGCCGTGACCTGGAAGCTGCTTCACTCCCGCGGCACGCTGCCAGGCATAGAAGAACAACAGCTGCTCACCGCAGATTCCGATGGCCTCCTCCACGGATGGTTTGGCCGCCTGAAGGTGATAGGGCGCGAGGGCAATCCCCAGGTGTGGGGACTCATTCAGGTCCACGAAGGCCTTCAGCGAATCGAGGGAATTCAAGAGGGCATGCCCGTGGTTTTCTATGGCGAGGCGGGTGTTGTTCTTCTCGGCCAGCGCAACCTGCGGTTTGAGCCCCTCGAGGAAGGCCTTCATCCGCGGTACCAGGTCCTCGGGATCGCAGGGGCCTTCGCTCCCGCGGACGGCAACTCCGCCACCCGATTCGCCGAGGAGTTTCGCGTACATCGGAAAGCCACCGACGTAGACCGAGAAGGCGAAGAGCTCGAGCTTGCAGGCCTCGAGAGTGTGCGTGAGGCCCCGGGCTCCCAGCCTCTTCTTCACGTCGTCCAGATGCGGGCATCCCTGATAGCCCGACCAGATGTCCACCGCTCCGAAGCCGAGTCTCGCGATTCTCTCGCAGGCATCCTCCACGGGAAGCCCATGGAAGTGGATCGACGAGGTGGAGAGCCGCAGGGCCGGAGTGCTCTTCTTTCCGCGGACCTCCGTCTCCGGGGCGGTCGCACAGGAAAGAACGGAGCTCGCGAGGGCGGCATGGCTTGCCGACAGGAGGAACTGCCGGCGCGAGAGGGATCGAGTGCTCATGTTTGGGCCTCTTCTTGATCGAAGTTCGTGCACCGACATGTTCCTCCAACACGGAGAGCATGTGCAAGGGTCTGTCAGTGTCCCTCGTCGATTCCGTCCCGAACGAATGCTCTGGTCGGACTTGCTGCGCTGCCTCGTAGCCGACGCTAGCGAAACTCGATGCGCCGGTCTTTGTACGAGTTTGGCGCAGGATCGCGATCGTGGATCTTTGAGCCGTCCTGTACCACCGTGGGTGGGTTGATGTATCGATACAACTCGAGCGCGGGGATGGCGCATAGCACAGCGATACAGAGGCCAGCGAGAGTTCTTGACCAGAAACGATCCAGTGTGAGTGCGATCAACACCGCAACACTGGGCGCGATGAGAATGCCCTGCCGGGCGTAGCCGAAGAACAGGACGACGAGGACGACCCGGATGATGATCCACAGCAGCCAGGGCTGCACCGCTGATCTTCGCCAACTCATTGTCGCGCCGAAAACGCAGACGCCGAGGACAAGGAGTCGCCAGGTCCAGGCCCACCAGCCGACCGCCGTGACAACGTCCACCCGGTACCGGATTCCGGACATCCCGATCGGGAGTGCGTAGCCTCCCAGCCCCGAGGCGGCGCCGGCCCAGAAACGCGAGAGTTTCTCGCCAGCGGTGCTGAGCCAATTGCCGGGTGCTGCGAGGATGCTCGAAATGCCGAGTGAGTAGCCGTGATTCAGGATGCGAAGGTGGGGTGGGTAGCTCGGGGCGAGTTCTGTCGGTAGCGCCTGGTCGAGGCCCAGCGGATACTGGGTCAGGCCACCGCGCATTGGAGGCCGGGCGAACAAGGGTCGTCGTGAGAATCCACCGCCGCAGTCCGGATGGTTCGCCAGGTAGAAATTGAGCGGCCCGTAGAGAGTCAGGAATGGGTAGCTCGGTAGTGGCTCGGGAATGTAGTCGTAGGCTTCTTGCAAGATCCCGAAGTCTCCGACTTCCACGCGGTTCCGGCCTCGCACCTGGACGGTGTCTTCGAGCATCCTGACCGTACCAAAGTGCGCGAACGCTGGCAGTGCTTGCAGTCGTTGCCGGGCGTCTGCTGTCCACTCGAGGGAATAAGAGATTTGCTGTTGTGCCTCCTTGTTGAGTTTGGCGATGGCATTCCAGGCATGTAGATGCCAGGGCAGCAGGGTCAGGCCGAACGCCAGGACGGCCGCGCCGATCCTCTGCCAACTGTTGGCGCGTGGAAGCCCAGGTGTCCGCTGCCACACAGTCCAAAGCAGGGCAAACGGCAAGAACAACAGATGCTCGGCGCGTAGTAGGCATCCCACACCTTGCAAGGCGCCAAACGCCACGAACTGCAACCAATGCGCGGGCTGGCTGAGGCGTTGCAGCCAGCCGATCGAGATGACAGCGAGCAGGAGGTAGGGTGTTTCGCTACCAAGCGCGGAGTCGATCAGCATCGGACCTGACGCGAGGGCGAGAAAGCCACCCGCGATCAGCGCTACCCGCTCGCCGAGTGGGGCCCGGCAGAGCAGATACAGCAGTGGTGCCGGCAGGGCGCCCAACAGGATCCAGACGTGGCGGAGCCAGACAAATCCCTCGGCGGTCTTGTCCCAGATCATCGCCAGGATCAGGGCGACGCCGGCCGGCCGGAATGGTGCACCTTCTTCCAGTAGCGCGCCGTCAAAGGCCTGCCGCATGAAGACCAGCGCGTCGCCCTTGAAATAGCAACTGTAGGGCCAGACGCGGTCGGGAGTGGCGTGCAGGAATGCCAGGCGCAGACCGAAGGCTATGACTAGCAACAACCAGGGAATCAGGCGGTGCCTTGACCCGGGTGAGGATTCCGTTTTCTTGCGCACTGTTACAAGGCTGCGAGGTTCCGCGCGGATGGTCCCCAGGGTGGAGCGTTCTCTATCGCCGGCCGGATTCTGCGCGTCGTCCGCGTTGTGTGTTTCTGCTTCGCCATGCTAGCAGATCTAGGTTCCAAGCGAGGATACGATCAGGCATCACTGATCACCGTGTGTGAGGGGCGAAGGGGATGGAACTGGAGTCCCAAGAACGTCAACGAAATGTGCGGTTCTGGAAGCTGTGACTCGTCGCGCCGGCGCCTGCATTAGACGGATCTGGTAGGTGCGGCCCCGCTCGGAGTCGAAGTCGTGAGTGGCCGTGATTCCTGTGATGACCAGGCCTTCAAGGCTGTTGTTGGGATCTAGGCTCTCGTCGGGAACAAGCAGCGAGTCGGACCTTGCGAAGCGCGTGCTACAAATCGCCGTGCTCGAGCACGTGTCGAATGCTCTCGAGTTCGGTCTGAGTCAGCTCCTTTACCATCGGGTGGTAGAGCCGACGCGCTGTCTCGGACCGCCAGTGAATCAACACGTCCTCGCCCTTGAAGCTGTGCTGGGCCGAGAGCACCGGCGCATAGAACACGAGTTCCGGTCGCTCCTCCCTACACCACGAGCGCGGCGATTAGCGGTAGACTACCGGGCGAACAGGAGGAGGCGCAGTTGGCGGCGTCGTCGGCAACCTCAGGTTCAGCCACCTCGACTCCGTGATGCACGCCTCGACGCTCGTGGCGGACAAGTTGCCCAGGCTTGCATCGACCGTGACGCTCGGCGTGGAACGGAGCGCGGTGAATTCGGTCGCCGTTTTGCTCTTCGGGTCCTCGTCTGTCTATGTGCCGTTCATCGAGACGCAGGTCTTGCTAGCTGGCTTCCCGCTGTACTTCCTGCCGGTGTTGTCGACCGATGCTCAGGGCAAGACGGCGCTGTCGCTGCCGATCCCCGATGATACAAACCTGCTCGCCTCGACTGCGATCACTCGAGCGCAGCAGTCGGCGGCCGTGGTCGAGCTTTCCGAGGGACTGGCAGGCGCAGTTTACCGCCACAAAGACGCCCCTCTCAGCGTTTGCCCCATATTGCGGGCACCTCGAAACTGGCTGGTTGGCGGTTTGGTACGATGTTGGGTTTCACCGCGGTAGCCCGGACCGCCTCGAGCTGTTTTTTCATTCGTGCGAAGATCGTGGGTTGCTGGCTGCGCTGATCACTCTTTTCGCCTGGATCCTTGGCGATGTCGTACAGCTGAAAGGTCTCCCGCTTGGGGCCCTTGGTAGCGTTGGCGCGGGCGTTGCCATTGTGCACGAGCTTCCAGTTGTCGACCCGGATGGCGCCGGACCAGGGGGTGACGTTGTGGACGATGAGATCGTGCGGGGACTTCGCGCCGTTTGCGATCGTTGCCCAGGCATCACGACCGTCGATGGGCGACTTCTGCTTCAGACTTGCGCCCGCCAGCCGGAGGAAGGTCGGATAGAGGTCGACTATGTGAAGCGGCTCGTGCACGAGTTTGCCCTTGGCCAAGCTGCCGGGCCAGGAGATCACGGCAGGAACCCGCACACCGCCCTCGTACAGCGTGCCCTTGCCAGCGCGGAGGATGCCGTTGGAACCGAGTTGTCGAATGCCGCCGTTGTCCGAGCAGAAGAAGACCAGGGTCTCTTCGTCGCCAAAACCGTGTTCCCGAAGCGCCGCCGTGATCCGGCCGACGGCGGCATCCAAGGACGCGACCATCGCCGCATAGATCCGCCGGGATTGGTTTTTGATGTGCGCGTACTTCGCGATGAGCTTCTTTGGCGCCTGCAGTGGAGTGTGGGGGGCGTTGAACGGGACGTAGAGAAACAAGGGACGGGCCCTGTCATGCTCGGCGATGATCTCGACCGCCGCCCTTGCAATCAGATCGGTGGCATAGCCCTCGTCGCGGTTCACCCGGTCGTTCTCGTGCCAGTCGAAGCCGCCGTCGCGGATGTGGGTGAAGTAGTCGAGGGCACCGTTGTAGTGGCCGTACTGCCGATCAAACCCGCGCCGCGTCGGCAGGTATGCCGGCGCCGCGTGACCCAGGTGCCACTTACCGCACAGCGCCGTCGCGTAGCCGACGTCGCGCAGTGCGCTGGCCAGGGTCCGTTCGTCGAGCGGCAGGCCATGCTGTGCCCAGGGCCGGATGACGCCGCACTGTAGTCCGAGCCGCATCGGGTATCGCCCCGTGAGCAAGGCACCGCGGGTCGGGGAGCAGACAGGTTGCACGTAGAACTGCTCGAGTCGCACGCCACGGTTGGCGAGGGCGTCGATGTTCGGCGTCCCGATCTTACCGTCGTGAAACCCGACGTCGCCCCACCCGAGGTCGTCGGCCAGCAGCAACACGATATGCGGCTGCGACAGTGTTGGCCGGGGAGACGAAGCACAAGAGGCGAGCAGCCAGGATGCCAGCGAGAGCGAGGTGACGAGGAGTGGGAAGCGCAGCATTGCGCCGTATCCTAATCCGCGACGACCCGGCGTCTGCACAGCTTCCTCGCCATCTTCGCGGGGGGAGACGAACCCGATCATAAATCCAGGTCTCAGGCGAGAATCTCGGTACGGCCCTCCTATTGTCGTGATCGAGATCTCCGGAGATCAAGGAAGTGAATCATGAAGAGAGTGCTCGTTGTCTTGTTGCTGATGGCCGGAACTGCTGGCCAGGGTGCGGACGTAGACAAAACGCTTGTCTCGTGGGTGATGCTCAAGAGCAAGAGTGTGAAGGCGGGATCGGTGCTTACCGTCCAGCTGGGAGACAAGTTCGACGGGATTGTCTTTGCAGAGATCGCCGCCACCAAGTGGATGGCGGGCAGCAACTTCTACAGACGAACCAACAAGGATCAGAAGGCGAGTCCTCCTGAAAAAGCTGGTGGCAATACACTTGTCCAGATGGCGATCGTCTACAAAGGCGACCGGATCACCATCTATCGCAACGGCGAAGAATACTCCTCGTACAAGACCACCAACGTAGACCTGCTCAGCAGCAAGGATAACTTCGTGGTGTTCGGGATAAGGCACGTGGGCGGGAACGGACGCATCGATGGCTCCATCGAGGATGCCCGCATATACGACAAGGCGCTCAGTGTTGCGGAAATCAGGTCCCTGGAACCCAACAAGGAATCCTCCATCAAGCCTTACGCCTGGTGGGACTTTGAAGGCAAAAAAGTCCGGGACCGAACCGGCAGATACCCGCACAGCAAGATGGAGGGCGGAGCCAGGCTAGCCGGCGGCAAGCTTGTTCTCGGTCGCCAAGGCATCGTGCTTGCGGGAACCACGAAGGACATTGCCTCCGTATCCACCAGGCGTCCGCCGGCCAGGAAGTTCACCGGCACATATCTTCCCGAAACCCCCGAATGGAAAGATGACCCGCCGGATAACTGGCTGACATATCACCTGGCGCATCCTGGCCCTGGACGGGCATATCCCGGCGATCCGAACCCCGCGTTCTACTACAAGGGTCGCTACCACATGCACTACATTTACCAGAGCAAAGCCGGTGGGGGTTTTGCCTTCGCCCATGTCTCGAGCGAGGACATGGTGCACTGGAAATGGCATCCGACCGTTCTCGTGCCACGGACAACTGGACACGGGATGTTCAGCGGGACGGGCTTTTTCACGAAGGGTGGGAGGGCCGCCATGATTTATCATGGCCAGGGTTCGGGCAGAAACCACATCGCGTATGCCCTGGATGACAACCTGGATAAATGGACAAAGCCCGAGGCGCTCGAGCCCAAAGATGAGCGCGGTGATGATGCCAGGATACGTCACTGGGATCCCGATTGCTGGCAGATAGGCGACACTTACTACGCTCTATCCGGCGGCAAGGACCCGGAACTCATGAAGTCCGGTGATCTGAAGAACTGGAAGTATCTCGGCAAGCTTCTGCATGTTGACTTCCCGGCCGATCTCGGGGTTTCCAGAAATGAAGACATCTCGTGCTGCAATATCTTCAAGATCGGCAACAAGTGGATGTTGCTCTGCATCAGCCACGGTCTTGGATGTCGCTACTACCTGGGTGACTTCAAGGACGAGAAGTACCTTCCCGAATACCACGAGCGAATGAGTCATGGCGTGAAGGACTACTTCGCGCCCGAATCCATGCTTAGCAAGGATGGCAGGCGCGTGATGTGGACGTGGGTCTTCGCCGGGGCCGGCAGCCTCAATGGCATCCAGGCCCTGCCCCGTGAACTGGAGCTTCCGGAGGATGGCAAGCTACGCATCAGGCCGTTACGAGAACTAGAGAAACTGCGCCACCAGGAGACGAGCGAGAAGAAGATCACGGTCAAAAGCGGAGCGACATACAACCTGAAAACAATCGCCGGTGATGCACTCGAGATTGAGTTGATATGCAAGGTGCCCGGGGTGGAAGAGTTCGGGATCGATGTCCTGTGCGATGAGAAGGGTGAGAACGGGACACGCATCGCCCTGAATCCCGAACAGGACACCCTGAAGGTCGGAAGAGTTACTGCGCCATTCAAGATGAGGGATGGCGAAGACCTGCGGCTGCGGGTGTTTGTCGACAAGAACCTCGTGGAAGTCTTTGCCAATGACATCCAGGCTGTTTTCTGCAAGGACGGGAAGCTCAATCCGGGAGCAGCCACCCGCGTGTTTGCAACGGGTGGCGATTTCACTGCGGACAAGATCACGGGGTGGAAAATGAAGTCTGCCTACAAGGGCAAGTCTCTTTTCTACGAGAAGTGACGGCGGCTTGAGCGTCCCGGCGGTTTTCGCGATGATGCGAGATCCAATGGGACTATGTGCAGTCCGGCTCGATTCACGCCCTCGCGCTGCGCCTGGATGACTCTGACCGATGGGGCTTCTGAGGCCGGGAACTTAGTCTGCTGCCCCGAGAATCCTCGGCCGCCATGCCCACCCGAACCCTCCGGTAGCCTCCAAGTTTGGCGGTCCCCGCTAACATTCGGCCCCATGGCAACCCCCCGTCCGCACGGCGATCGCGTCCCGATCGCTGGAGGCCGCCTTATCCACTACAGCGCCCTCGTTGTTGCGCTGCTCGCGTGCCTGACCGGAGATGTCCGTGCCCAGCCGGCAACCGATCCCGAGGAACTCGCGCTGCGGCCGAAGATCGACAAGGCGATCGCCGAAGGCGTCGAGTCCCTGCTCGACCGTCAGTTGCGCGACGGCTCCTGGGGTGTGCACGGCAACTATCTCGGCGGGCGCACCGCGCTCTGCGCCTACACGTTGGTGAAAGCTGGTGTGCAGATGGACCATCCGGCGATGCGGCGAGCCTTCGCGTATCTCGACAACGTCACTCCCGACAAGACGTATGCCACGGCGTGCATGATGCTGGCGTACGGCGCGACCGCCGAGAAGCGTTACCGCCCGCGGCTGCAGATGATGCTCGGTCTCCTGTTGGAGTGGCAACGGCCCAATGGAACCTGGGGCTATCCGGGGGGCAACACCGACCTCTCCAACACGCAGTACGCAGCACTCGGACTGTGGGTTGCGCAGAAGGCCGGTCTCAAAGTTCCGACCAATGTCTGGCAGAAGCTGGTCGAGGGGACCATTGATCACCGCGAAGAGCCGGCGATGGCGAAGCGGTCTGTCGGCAAGGGCACGGGTGCGGCGAAGGTCGAGGTCGCCGGGTTCGCCTATCGACCTCCGCATTTGGGCAAGCCCACTCACGGTCATCACATGATAACGGGGTCGATGACAACCGCTGGCATCGCTATCCTGAAGATCTGCGAGATCGGGATGGGGCGCCGTCTGCGCAAAGCCGCGCGCCGCCGGATTACGGCAGGCATCGACGGTGGCGTGAACTGGATGGCCAGGAACTTCAGCGTCAGCTCTACCCCCGGTATTGAGAATAGCCGTATCAACTACTACTACCTTTACGGCTTGGAGCGCGTCGGTTCGTTGTTGCGCCAAGAGCAAATCGGTGAGCACAAGTGGTACGTGGCCGGTGCCCAGCAGCTGCTGAAGAGCATGAAGAAGGGCCGCTGGGGGCACGAGGTCGACACCAGCTTTGCGATTTTGTTCCTGCGCCGTGCCACGAAGATCGGCCGGCCGGTGACTGGCAGCGCCGGCAACATCGGCAAGCACATGTTCTCGTCCGGTGGGCCCAATGATGATGTCGCGTTGCGGGCAGCCGGGCAGCAGCCGCTGGCCATCTACATCAACGGTTTCGGCAAGATCCTGCTCGCCAGGCACTCGGAGTTCGGGCTGAGGATTCTGCGGGTCGACTACTACGACGGCAAGCGCAAGGTCGGTCAGTTGGCCGCCGACCCGAAGAAGGCCTGGCAGAGCGACACGTTCCTCTACAACTTCCGCGCCCTGTCCCGTGGGCCGCACGTCCTCAACGCCCGTAGATCGTCCTAAGAGCGGACCGACGCGAAGAGTTCGGTGGAGAAATACCGCTCCATGCGATCGGGGAACACCGTGACCACCTGGGCGCCCTCACCGAGACGCTGCGCGGCCATGACCGATGCGGCAAAGTTCAAGCCGGAGCTGGGCCCGACGGGAAACCCGTTGGCGATCAACGTTCGCGTGGTGGCGATAGCGAGATCATCGGGGACATCCAACTCCACCAGGTCCGGCATGTCCGCCTCGTCGTAGAGCTTCGAGATACCCTCGACAACGCCCGGCACCCGGGTCGAGAAACTGCAACACTCAGCCTCACTGAAGCCAGCGCCCGTCCCGATGGGTCGCGCCACGAAGGGCTTGACGGGACACCCTCCCTGGGAAAACGCCAGGTAGAGCCCCACGATGGTGCCGCCGGTCCCGACCCCGCTCACCACGCCGTGCACGAGCCCGCCGGGGATCTGGGCGAGGATCTCCTGACCCGTCCACACCCGATGGGCCTCGGCGTTGTCCGGGTTCTCGAACTGCAGCGTCCCGAAGGCGCCCGTCTCCCTGACCATCTCCTTGGCGCGCTCGATCGCCCCCCGGATCCCCAATTCACGGGGGATCAACTCCGCATGGGCCCCGTAGGCCTTGATGATCAAGACGCGCTCGCCGCTCACGCCCTCGGGCATCACGGCCGTGAACCGAAGCCCCATCTGCGCACATGCCAACGCAAGAGCGATGCTCGTCGAGCCGCTCGACGCCTCAACGACGTGGCTGCCCTCGCGGATGTCGCCGCGCCGCCAGGCCTTCTCCAGCATGTAGCGCGCGATCCGATCCTTGGTGGAGCCGGAGGGGTTCATGAACTCGAGCTTGCACCAGATGGTTGGTCCCGCCCCATCCAACTGCACCGCCACCAACGGAGAGGGCGCGATCCGCTGGAAGTAACGCCCGACGTCGGTCAGCCGAGAGACGGGGGTGCCATCATGCATTGTGGGAGGGTAAGGGTTTCGACCCCAGATTCTCACCGTCGCCGGAAGCTATCAAACGGCCTCTGCCCTTGCTATCATCGCTGGCCGCGCACCTGGCCTATCCTGTCCCCTAAACACGAGTAAGGGGAAACCTCACGCAAGAACCCGGTACCGCAGCATTGGACAACGACCACACGCCTGATCGTAATGATGAAGATCTGCGATGGTCTGACACCGAGGTGAGCACGGTCCTCGCGACAGGCTCGGTCCTGTCCGGTCGTTTCACGGAAGCGGAAATCAGGACGCTGACTCAGTACGTGGAGCTGAAGCAGTTTCACAAAGGCGGCCGGATTGTGATGCAAGGCGAGCAGGCGGGGGCGGTGATGTTCATCATCTCCGGCGCAGTTCGCGTGGTGGCGGATGGGCACCAGCTCGAGCGGCTTGACGTCGGGAGTATGTTTGGCGAGAGCA
>PVBE010640382.1_pt1 | contig 13029 bp, 12 predicted proteins | sample 1631181 | NCBI WGS metagenome assembly PVBE01 (sample SAMN08397723, study PRJNA350692) | Marine metagenome, whole genome shotgun sequencing project. | isolation source: water | place: Pacific Ocean | collected 2012-04
AACCCGAAGATCCTCACTGTAGCTGCGCGACATCAAACCCTCCTTCAAATCAAAAGATCAAATCGAAGGAAAGCGAATCACATCCCAAACTAAATGGGAATCCCCGAATTACGACTCTGTGTTCTTTGAAAATGCTCTAGCGCTCGGCATCGCCCATTACAGGCTGGCGAAATCGCGCTTTGCCCACCCCTCGCATAAATATCTTTTCACCACGGCGGATGTCCTGCTGGTCGGTTTCGTGATCCTCATGCCGCCGCCTTTCGGCGAAACCTTCGGGCCCGTCGCGCTCCATTTGCGCGGCCCCAATTTCCTTTATTTCCTGGTCGTGATGGCGAGCACGATCCTCTCCTATTCGCCGCGCCTGGTGATGTGGAACGGCGTGGTCACCATCGCCGCGTGGAGCGCCGGCGTGTGGTCGATCATCTCGCTGCCCGAATCCATCACCTTCATGGATTTCGCCTCGCCGCTCGCCCAAGAGGAAACACGGCGCATCTATCTCGACGAGAATTTCGTTTTCGTCATGGGCTGGGTGCAGCAGATCGTCATCTACGCCATCTTCACCGGCATCATGGCGCTGGTGGTGTGGCGGGCGCGGCGTTTGGTCGAGACGCAGGCTGCCACCGAGCGCGAGCGGGCCAATCTGCCGCGCTATTTCTCGCCCAATATGGTCGATGAACTGGCCGCCTCCGACACCCCGCTGGGCGCCGTCAGGCGGCAAAACGTCGCCGTGCTGTTCGCCGATATCGTCGGCTTTACCGGCATGAGCGAAGAGCGCAGCCCGGAGCAGGTGATCGCTCTTCTGCGCGGCTTTCACGGCCGCATGGAGGAGGTCGTGTTCGGCCATGGCAGCACGCTCGACAAATATATCGGCGACACCGTGATGGCGACCTTCGGCACGCCGCGCAGCGGGCCCAGTGACGCATCCAACGCGCTCGCCTGCGCCGGCGCCATGGCCGAGGCCATGGAGGAATGGAACCTGGAGCGCGCGGCCGCGAGCGAGGCGCCGGTCCGCGCCGGCATCGGCCTACAATATGGGCCGGCGGTGCTCGGCGATACCGGCGGCGCGCACCGCCTCGAATTCGCCGTCATCGGCGATACCGTCAATGTGGCGAGCCGCCTCGAGCGCCTGACCCGCAAACTCGATGCCGATATCGTCGTCGGCGGCGATCTGGTGGCGCAAGTGCGCCGCGAAGGCGGCGGCGAGGCGCTCCTCGAAGGCTTTCGCGAACTTTCCGGCCAGGAAATTCCCGGACGCAGCGGCACCATCACGGTCTGGGCGCGCTAGAGCATGTCACGTTCGCATACGCTCACGCGAAATGCTCTAGCTCTTTGGAGTAAAAGCAAATCACCGTCGCAGGTGATTCCACCTGCTCGGGATTTGCTCTAGCGCCGGCTTGCCGGGCAAGCGGTAGCGGCATAGGTTAACGGCTCATCTCATAGCTATTTTTGGAAGCTCTCGGACCATGACATTTATTGCCAAGCGCCTGGAGCGCATCAAGCCGTCGCCGACCATGGCGATCACCGCCAAGGCCGCGGAGCTGCGCGCCGAGGGGCGCGACGTCATCGGCCTCGGCGCCGGCGAGCCCGACTTCGACACGCCGGAAAATATCAAAGAAGCCGGCATCCGCGCCATCCGCGACGGCCATACCAAATACACCAAGGTCGATGGTATGCCCGAGTTGAAGGCTGCCATCGCGCGTAAGTTCAAACGCGACAACGGGCTCGACTACGCGCCCGAACAGATCAATGTCGGCTCGGGCGGCAAGCATGTGCTCTATAACGCCCTGATGGCGACGCTCGACCCCGGCGACGAGGTGGTGATTCCGGCGCCCTATTGGGTTTCCTATCCCGACATGGTGCTGCTCGCCGAAGGCACGCCGGTGATCGCCCCGGCGGCGGAGGCGAACGGCTTCAAACTGCGTCCCGACGAGCTCGACGCGGCGATCACGGCGAACACCAAATGGTTCATATTCAATTCGCCCAGCAATCCCACCGGCAGCGCCTACAGCCGCGCCGAAATCGCCGGCTTGGCCGAGGTTCTGCTGCGCCACCCGCAAGTGCACATTCTGTCCGACGATATCTATGAGCATCTGGTTTATGACGGCTTCGAATTCTCGACCATGGCCGAGGTGGCGCCCGAGCTTTACGGCCGCACGCTGACCATGAACGGCGCCTCCAAGGGCTATGCGATGACCGGCTGGCGGGTCGGTTTCGCCGGCGGCGACGCGGCGCTGATCAAGGCGATGGCCAAGGTGCAGTCGCAATCGACCTCGAGCCCGGCATCGATCAGCCAGGTCGCTGTCATCGAGGCGCTCGACGGGCCGCAAGACTCGATCGGGATACGCAACGAGACCTTCCGCGAGCGCCGCGATCTGGTGGTCGGCATGCTCAACCAGACGCGCGGCATCACCTGCCACAAGCCGCAAGGCGCGTTTTACGTCTATCCGAGTTGCGCCGGCCTGATCGGCAAGAAGACGCCGGACGGCAAGGCGATCGAGAGCTCGGAGAATTTCGCCGCCTATCTGCTCGAGGGCGTCGGCGTCGCCGTGGTGCACGGCACGGCGTTCGGCCTCGACCCCTTCTTCCGCATCTCCTACGCCACCTCGACCGAGGCGCTGACGGAAGCCTGCCAACGCATTCAACGCGCCGCCGCGGCGCTCGAATAAGCGCTCCGTCACAGCGCCATCACACAGGCGTGATTTGCCGCGCCGGGGGCCGCGCCCTAATTCAACACGCAGCAGTCTGGCACGGGCGGGGAGCGGGCGATGTTAATCAGGAAAAGGCGCGGCTGGGAAATCCCTGAAAGCACGGCGACGCCGGAATCGCTGTTTTTTAACCGCCGCGCCGTGCTCAAGGGTTTGGGCGCGATCGGTGGCGCGATCGGTGCGGCAGCGCTGCCCGGCACGGCCCTGGCCGCGCATGACGAAGCGGGAGAAGCCGATCCGAGTGCCGATCTCTATCCGGCGGCCGAGAATCAGGCGTTCAAATTGGAGCGCCCGCTGACGCCGGAAAAATTCGCCACGCATTACAATAATTATTACGAGTTCGGCTCGCAGAAGGAGATCTTCCGCCTCGCCCAGGAGCTCGCCATCCGCCCGTGGACGGTCGAGGTCGGCGGCCTTGTCGAGCAGGAAATGACCCTCGACATCGACGATCTCTTACGCCGAATGCCGCTCGAAGAGAGGCTCTACCGCCATCGCTGCGTCGAGGCCTGGTCGATCGCCGTGCCCTATTCGGGCTTCCCGCTGAAGGCGCTCGTCGATCTCGCGCGCCCGCTCGGCAGCGCCAAATATCTGGTTATGCAGACCTTCGAAAAACCGGAAGTGGCGCGCGGGCAAAAACAATTCTGGTATCCCTGGCCCTACACCGACGGCCTCACCATGGCCGAGGCGGTGAACGAGCTCGCCTTCATCGCCACCGGCTATTACGGCAAGCCTATCCCGAAGCAGAACGGCGCCCCCTTGCGCCTCGCGGTGCCGTGGAAATACGGCTTCAAGCATGTCAAGGGCATCACCCGCCTGACCTTCTCCGAGCAGCGCCCGGTTTCCTTCTGGCAGGAAATCCAGAGCCGCGAATACGGCTTCTGGGCCAATGTAAACCCCGAGGTGGGACATCCGAGATGGTCGCAGGCGACGGAAAAATTCTTCGGCCCCGACGGCGTCGAACGCATCCCCACACAGCTCTTCAACGGCTACGCCGAATTCGTCGCCGGGCTTTACACCGGCCTCGACAAGGATGAAGCGCTCTATATGTGAAGCCGGAGGGCAACGGCCTGGCATTCGCCCGGAACCCATAAAAATTCTACCAAGCGGCACACCCCCCGGAATGCTTTTTCAGCATTCCGGCAAGCGCGCCAAGCCAAGGGGGCGGATGCCCCCGCCCGGCGACTGAGGGAACAAACAAAAAGAGCGCCCGAGTTAATACGAGGTAAGCCAAGGGAGCGGATGCGACCGCCCGGCGCTTGAGGGGCCAACAAAAACACCCATGGCGCCTTCGCCATGCGCTAAATTCCCCACATGAACAACAGCCTGATTATTTTCGATTGCGATGGCGTGCTGGTCGACAGCGAGCCGCTCGCTGCGCGGGTGCTGGCCGAGGCCGTAAGCAAGCTCGGCATCGCCATGGACAGCGAAGAGGCCGAAAAGGTCTTTCTCGGCTGCTCGATGGAAATGGTGGTCGAGATAGTGGAAGTGCGCCTCGGCCGCCCGGTCGAGGCCGATTTCACGGCGCGCTTTCTCGACCGGCTCCATGTCGAGATGGGCCGCGACCTCGCCGCCATCGCCGGGGTAGGCGAGGCGATAGAGAAGATTCAAGCGCTCGAAAATATCGCTGGCCTGTGCGTCGCTTCCAACGGCGAAGCGGAGACGGTCGCCATCAGCCTTGAGGCCGTCGGCCTCGCCCAATTTTTCTCAAGGCACCTGTTTACGGCGCGTGCGGCCGGGCGCGCCAAGCCGCATCCAGACCTCTTCCTCCATGCCGCCGGCGAGATGGATTTCGCGCCGGCGAACTGCATCGTCGTCGAAGACAGCCTGCACGGCGTGAACGGCGCCGTGGCGGCCGGGATGCGGGTGTTCGGATATGCCCCCAGCGCCGATCCTGACGGTCTGCGTGATCACACGCTCTCTGTTGCAGGTGCTAAAATATTTACGAATATGGACCAACTGCCCGGTCTTATTGCGGGCGAATTGCGGCGCCAATACAAATAATGCGAGATTAAAATCAAAAAAAGAGGCCGGACCCGAAGGGTCCGGCCAGTCAAACAGGGAGGCTTCACGTCTGGGAGACGTAAAAACGAACGATGGGATCGTCCGTTATGGATCCGAAGATCCAACTTCCGAGCGTTGGCCCGGAAGCCCGCAGGATTTGGCAATATGTGGCCAAACCGTACGTTGCGCCATGTGTTGCGCGGGGAAGTAAGTAAAGCGCATCAACATGTTGCAATGCAGTATATAATATTCTCCGGCTCTGCGCGGTAGGCCTGTTATGACAATTCTGCCATACGTTAAACGCATGGCAGAATTGTCGAGCCCCTAGAGCATGTCAGGTTCGCTTGCGCTCACCCGCCACGCTCTATTTCTTTTGAGTTGAAGCAAATGCGTCGTCGCAGGTGATTCCACCTGCTCGGGATTTGCTCTAATATTTCCACGCCGCGATTTGGCTCAGGAGAAAGTCGCGGAACACGCCGATGCGCTTGGTGTGGCGCAATTCCTCGGCATAGACGAGATAGGCATCGAATGAGGGGCCCTGCAGGTCGGGCAGGATCTGGCGAATATTGGGGCGTTCGCGGGCGACATAATCGGGCAGCGCCGATATCCCGAGGCCGCTTTCGACGGCCCTGAGAATGCAATAGATATTGTTGGCCTCGAGCACCACGCGGTGGCGCGATTCGGCCTCGCCTGAGCGCCGGAGCAGCCAGTTCGGGCTGGCGATATCGCTGAGCGGGCCCTCGCCATAGACGATGAGGCGCTGGGTCAGGAGATCGTCGGCGCTTTCGATGGGCCCGAATTCCTCGAGATAGCTCGGCGCCGCGTAGATGTGCGAATGCACGGTCATCAAGTGGCGCTGGATGAGATCGGGCTGCGTCGGCGTGCCCATGCGGATCGCCACATCGGCCTCGCGCATGGCGAGATCGAGCGCATCGTCCGAGATCTTGAGGCGTAGTTCGATGCCGGGATAGAGCTGGTGAAAAGCGCGCAGGCGCGGCGTCAGCCAGATGGCGCCGAAGGCGTTGGTGGTGGAAATGGTGAGCGGCCCTTCCGGCCGGTCGCGCCCGCCGCTCAGATTGGCCTTGGTCATGGCCAGCTTGGCGTAGACGTCGCGCGTCGTGGCATAGAGCGTCTCGCCCTGTTCGGTGAGGATGAGGCCGCGCGAGTGGCGGTGGAAGAGCACCACCGCGAGGCTCTCTTCGAGCGCCGCGACCTGGCGGCTGACGGCGGGCTGGCTGAGATGCAGGAGATCGCCGGCGCGCGTAAAGCTGCCGGCCTCGGCAACGGCGTGAAATACTCTCAGTCTGTCCCAGTTCATGCCGACCTCGACAAAGGGGAGTGCCAGGCGCCTGGCTCGGGCGCTTTTGTTATTCCGCTGTTATTCCGCTGCGGCGGTCGCGCCGGCGCCCGCCTCGGCAGTGAATTTCTCCGCCTCCAGCGCCGCCATGCAGCCGGTCCCCGCCGCCGTTACCGCCTGGCGGTAGACCTTGTCCTGCACGTCGCCGGCGGCAAACACACCGGCGGTGCTGGTCGCGGTGCTGTCGGCGCGGGTCGCGATATAGCCCTCCTCGTCCATCTCGACCTGGCCGCGGAAGATCGCCGTATTGGGGGTGTGGCCGATGGCGACGAAGACGCCCGCGACTTCGAGCAGCAGCTCGGCCGAAGATTTTACATGCTTGAGGCGGGCGCCGGAGACGCCGGGCGGCGAATCCTCGCCGAGGATTTCCTCCAGCTTGTGATCCCAAAGCACCTCGATCTTATCGTTGGCCAGGAGCCGATCCTGCAGAATTTTTTCGGCGCGCAGGCTGTCGCGCCGGTGCACCAGCGTTACCTTGTCGGCATGGTTGGTGAGGTAGAGCGCCTCTTCGACCGCGGTGTTGCCGCCGCCGATGACGGCGACCTCTTTGCCGCGGAAAAAGAAGCCGTCGCAGGTGGCGCAGGCGGAGACGCCGAAACCCATGAATTTCTCTTCGCTCGGCAGGCCGAGCCAGCGCGCCTGGGCGCCGGTGGCGATGATGATGCTGTCGGCGCTGTAGAGATCGCCGGAATCGCCGACGCAGGTGAAGGGGGGCCGGGAAAAATCGACGCTGACGATCAGATCATGCATCAGGCGGGCGCCGACATGCTCGGCCTGGGCCTTCATCTGCTCCATCAGCCAGGGCCCCTGAATGACATCGGCGAAGCCGGGATAATTCTCGACATCGGTGGTGATCGTCAATTGCCCGCCGGGCTCGAGGCCCTGGACCAGGATCGGCGCCAGGGCGGCCCGCGCGGCGTAGATCGCCGCCGTGTAACCGGCCGGACCGGAGCCGATGATGATGACCTTGCTGTGATGGCTTGCGGACATGTCTTCCCCTAATTGGCGGCGTGCGAAGCTGGTGCCAGATTACACCCTTCGTGCCTTTTATTGTGCTGTTTTGCGCATTTCCAGGCGGCGCCGGATCTCGTCCGCCGCCTCGGCGCAGTCGTTTAGCGGCGCATAGGACCAGCTCTCCAATTTGCCGGCGAACGGCCGCACCGCGCCTTCGCCTTCGAGCGCCGCGAAAAAGCGCGCGAAGCGGGCCGAGCGGCGGCCCGCGATGGGCAGAATATAGACCGGCTTGGCGCTGGCGCAGGCATCGGAGACCATGCTCACCGAATCGGCGGTAACCAGGATGGCGTCGGCGAGGGCGAGAAAACCGAGATAGGGATTGGCGCCCTCGCCGCGCCAGATATAGGCGGGCGCGCCGGCCAGCGCCGCTTCGAGCGCGGCAAAACTCAGGCCCGGCGTGCGCCGCGACGCGGTGATGAGAAGACCGCAGCCGCTCTCGGCGGCGAGCTTGGCCAGGGATTCGCCGAGGGCGCGGCCGTCCGCCGCGGTGAGGCGGTGGCGGCGTGAGGCGCCGCCGATCATACAGGCCGCGAGGGGGCGCGGCAGAGCGGCGAAAGCCGGCGCGAACTCAGCCGCTGCCGCGTTGAGCGCCGCCGCACCGACGCGGCTCAGGGCGCCGCGCGTGGTGTAAACATTATCGCCGGTGAGGCCGTCATGGCGCGGTGCGACGATGAGATCGAAGCGCGCATGGCCGAGGCGCGGATTCTGCACGAACACGGTAAAGCTCCGGCCCCGGCTGGCGCGCTGGATGGCGAGCGCCAGGCCGGCGCATTTGCGCCCGCTGGCGATCACCAGATCGGGCCAGGGCGGGGCCAGGGAATCGCCTCCTTGCGCCAAGAATTGCGGCGCCAGAGCGGCCATGCCGGCGCCCAGCCAGCGCCACGGTAATCTTGCCGCCGCGCGCTTGATTTCAGGCTCAAGCCCGAGCGCGGCGGCCAGCGCGAGGCATTGATTCTCGGTGCCGGCCATGCCTTCGCTCAGCACCCAGCAGATAGGACCCTGCGTCTCGGTCGCCGCGCTCACTTCAGCACGACCCGCGACGGGCGTAAGAGGAGCGGCAGGCCGAGCCCGAGAACGACCAGGGCGAGGGCGCTGTACTCGGCCCAGCCCAAATCCTCGCCGAGCAGCAGGACGCCGCTAAAGAGGCCGACGATGGGCGTCGCCAGCGTGCCCACGGTGGCGATGCCGACAGGAAAGATTCGCACCACTTCATAATAGGCGTAGTAACAGAAAACGAAGGCGATGAGGATGTTGTAAAGCACGCTCAGTAGGGGCCAGAGGCTGGGGAAAGAGACGCTTTCATAATCGACGAATGCCCCGGCGGCGACAAATATCGGCAGCCCGCCGATGAGATATTGCCAGCCCACCAGGACCGTGGTGGGCACCCCCCAATCGACTTTTTTCTGGGTTACCGTGCCGGCCGCCCAGGCCATGGCGCCGCCCAGCATCAGCAGTGGCCCGAGCGGCGCCTGGCCCAATTTGCCGACCTCGCTGACCATCAGGATGGCGAGCCCCGCGGTGCCCAGCGTCAAGGCAAAAACACGGCGCCAGGTTACGCCTTCGCGCAATACCAGAAAACCCAGCGGCGCCGTCCATAGCGGCATGGTGTAGGCGATGATGGCGGCGCGGCCCGAGCTCGTCAGATCGACGCCGTAACCGGTCAGGATATGCCATGACGTGATATTGAACAGGGCGCAAAGAGCCAACACCGGCCACAGGCGGCGCGGAATGACCAGCGAATGGCCCACCGCCTTGCTCAGCAAAAGAATGACCAGCGCACCGCCGGCCAGACAGACGGCGCGGAAGGTCAGCACCGGCAGTTCCTCGAGGGCGATTTTGATGATCGGCCAGTTGGCGCCCCAGAACAGCGTCAGCAGCACCAGCAGCACGAAACCGTAGCGTGGCAGAACGGTTGCCGGAGCCGCCTTCACGCGTCAGCTTCCGTGCCGTGACTTGCTGTTCATTTCGGGCGCCCGGGGATAGTGAAAATTTCTCCGAATTTGGCTGGAATTTCTCGCTGGTATCAATCCGTTGTTAATAGCCTTCGGTCATAATAACCCCCGGTTCGCAAGGCTTACATCCGATTCGGCCGGATAAAAACATAAAATTTCAAGAAGTTAGAACGTGTAACGAAGGCGGGACCAAAAAACGACTCGAAAGCCGGTTTCGACTGCATCGGGCAAAATTAATATCACCACTGAAAAAAGGCCATTTCAGGAATGAACAGCGCGGCGGCAAAACAGATCGAAACAGAGGGCAATTCAACCGCCGCGGATATGGATTCGCTGCATGTTTTGCCGCTCTCCATCTTGCCGCTTTTCACCGTCAGCCTGAAACAGGCGCGCCTGATCAAGAACCTGCATTTCAAGTCGGTCATCGAAATATACCGCGACGACAAATCCGGCAGCGGCCAAATCGATCCGGACGTGGCGGGAATCCATTTCAATTGGACGAGCGCGCAGGATCTGGAGGATCAACGGCTGATCGAACATTTGGCGCGGCTTAACAGCTACGATGTTTACAGCCTGCGCATCGAATTGCGCCGCGCCGGGATCGAACAGGGAGAGGTCGATGCGCTGCAACTGTCCGCCGCCAAGCAGGCGGAACTGACCGAATATATGCGCGTCTTCACATCGCCGCTGCTGGCCCAGGTTTACGGCGATTCGAACGCGGACATCGAGAATTTCGATCAACTCATCGGCATGTTTTCCAATCCCGACCGGGAATCGGCTATCAAGAATTTGCGCACGCTGGCGAAAAAGCTCGATATCGAAATCACCGAAGTGCCCGAGTTTCTCGAGGAGTATGCCGATACCTTCCTGTCGCTCGCCTATTACAAAAATTGCCTCGATGATTTGATCCCCAAGATCATCCGTTTTGTCGAAATCATGAAAGAGGTGCAGGACAATTTCCAAATGCGCCGCGATCCCATTCTCATGAATGTGTGCCGCTTCCTGAACGAGAAACTGAACGACGTCACGGCCTCGCTGACCGGTCGTTTCGAGAGTTTCGACCGCCATTCGAAGGACATGTGGGAAAATCTCAACGGCGATTCGTTCCGCCGCGTGCGCGCCCTCATCGAAAGCCATCACACCACTGTGGGCGGCGTGCTGTGCGGCCTGTCGCTGAAAATGGAGGCCTGGGAAAGAGAGGTCGGCTGGGAGTCGACCAGTCCCATGCAGCGCGCGACATTCATTACCACCCATATGCGCAGCGGCATAAACCGCATCAAGGAAATCGAGGATTCGGCCCCCGCCATCAGCGATCTCTAGATCGAATCCCAAATCCCAAAGACCCAACCCGATAGGCTGAACCTCAAGGCCGGCATGGTGTTCGTTTGAATTGCCGGGCCTCAATCTGGCATTTGCCGTGCTAAATTCATCCTTAAATTTTATTAACCAGAGGTCTTAATCGCAGATTAACGCGGCCTTTGCATACTCGGTGCATGACAGTATTCAACGGGTCCTCCCGCCCCTCGATCAGGGCCATATTGATCGCATTCGGCTGGTTCAGCCTCATCCTCGGCATGATCGGCGCCATGGTGCCCGTGATGCCCTCGATGGTATTTCTTCTCGCCTCGCTTTGGTGTTTCTCCAAGGGCTCACGGAGATTTTACACATGGCTCTACGGACACAGGGTTTTCGGTCCGTCGCTACGCCTGTGGAGCGAGCATCGCGTCATCCCGCTACGGGCCAAGCTCGCGACGTTGAGCGGGATCGCCTTCAGCGTCGTCATTCTCGTCGCCCTCACGCCCGAGGGATCGACCCTCCTGTTCGTCTATAGCGGCATCAACGCCGTCGCCGCGCTGTTCATCGTGAGCCGCCCCGGCAACGCCCCCGCAACCGCCCCCGATACTGTCCCCGATACAGCCATGGCCATATCCGGCACATCGGCACAAGCCGCCTGACGCCACCGCCCCCCCCCGGCACCCCCCGGCGCCGGGGTAGTTTGGCGACGCCGCGCGATCATGCTATGTGAGAGAGCATGGTAGAGATCCGCCAAGCGCGCAGCGGCGACGCTGGGCCCGTCGCCGAATTGCATGTCGCGACATGGCGTGCGGTCTATGCCGGCATGCTTCCCGACCATGTGCTGCTCGGCCTGTCGAGCGCCGCCGAGCGCAGCTATTGGCGGCGCGCGATCGGCAGCGGGCCGGGCCTCTGTTCGGTCCGTGTCGCGGCGGCGCAAGACGGCGAAATTCTCGGCTATGGCAGCGCCGGCCCGGCGCGCCCCAACGGCCTGCCCTTCGAGGCTGAGATCTACACCCTCTATGTGGCGCCGGGTCATCACGAGAGAGGCCTCGGCCGGCGCCTTCTCCATGCCATGTTCGACCATTTGCGGGACCATGGACGGGACTCGGCGATGCTGTGGGTGCTGGCCGCCAATCCGGCGCGTTTCTTTTACGGCGCCATGGGCGGCACCCTGGCTGCGCGCCGCCGCGAGCGCCATTTCGGCGCCGAGCTTGACGAGGAGGCCTATGGCTGGGGCGATCTGAACGGGCTTGCCGGCACCCGCGAGAAGGCGCGCCACGGAGGCGCCGGCGGCAATGCCTAGCGCTGCCGGCGATGCTTCCGCGAATGCCGCGCAGATCGAATGTTGGAACGATCTCGCGGGGCCGAATTGGGTGAGTTTCAACGCCCAATTGGACGGCCAGATCAGCGCTATCGGCAAGATTGCGATGGACCGGGCGGCGCTGAAAGCCGGCCAAAGCGTGCTCGATATCGGTTGCGGTTGCGGCGACAGCACGCTTGAGCTGGCGCGCCGCGTCGGGCCTGAGGGCAACGTCCGCGGAATCGACATATCGGCGCCGATGCTGGTCCTGGCCGAGCGCCGCGCGGCGCTTGAGCCGGCGCTTAAACTCGAATTCAAACGGCTCGACGCGCAGACCGCCGATTTTCCCGCCGGCGCTTTCGCGCACGCCTTTTCACGCTTCGGGGTGATGTTTTTCGACCGTCCCGTGGCCGCCTTCGCCAACCTCCGCAAGGCCCTGAAAGCGGACGGCCGGCTCACCTTCATCTGCTGGCGCCGGCTCGAGGAAAACCCCTGGATGGCCATCCCGCTCGGCGTCGCATACGATTTCGTGGCGCCGCCGGAAGCCATGCCGCCGGGCGCCCCCGGCCCCTTCGCGCTGGCCGATGGCGACAGAACGAAGCAAATCCTCGACGCGGCGGGCTACCGCGATGTCGCGCTCGAAGCCCTCAACGAGCCGCTTTACCTGAGCGGCCCGGGTACGGCGGCGGCGGTGACGGCGCACGCCACCCGCATGGGCCCGGTCGCCCGCGTGCTCGCCGATTCAGACGAAGACACGAGCCGGCGCGTCGAGGCGGCGCTGGCCGAGACGCTGGCGCCCTATCACGACGGCACCGGCGTGCGCATGGACTCGGCTTGCTGGATCTGTTCCGCCGCAGCTTGAAACAGCACCCGTGATAAGCCCTTCTTCCCCGAGGGGAAGAGGGGTTGGGGAGAAGGGGCAAACCAAGCGCGCGAAGCGCGCTCGCAGGTGGTGCCGTTTGAAAGAATCTTTATGGGTTCCGGTGCACGCTGGGCGGGGGCTGGAGGGGCATCCGCGCGGTCTCTTTGTTTGTTCCCTCAAGCGCCGGGCGGGGGCGTCCGCCCCCTTGGCTACCTCGCATTAACTCGGGCGCATAGTCACGCTTGCCGGAATGCAAGAGACGCATTCCGGATGTGTGCCGTTTGACAGAATCTTTGTGGGTTCCGGAGCTTGGCGGGCTGAGGCGCCAGCCTTGAGCCTTTTCAAAGAACACAGAGTCGTAATTCGGGGATTCCCATTTAGTTTGGGATGTGATTCGCTTTCCTTCGATTTGATCTTTTGATTCGAAGGAGGGTTTGATGTCGCGCAGCTATAGTGAGGATCTTCGGGTTCGGGTGATCGCGGCGGTGCGCGGCGGGTTGTCGACGCGCCAGGCAGTCGCTCGATTCGGTATCGGTGTATCG
>PVBE012579237.1_pt1 | contig 13028 bp, 1 predicted proteins | sample 1631181 | NCBI WGS metagenome assembly PVBE01 (sample SAMN08397723, study PRJNA350692) | Marine metagenome, whole genome shotgun sequencing project. | isolation source: water | place: Pacific Ocean | collected 2012-04
CTCAATTGCGGCATGGACGGGAAGTGCGAGGAAGTTGTCGCACAACAGCCAGAGGAAACTCCACCGACGTCCACGCCCGAACCCACGCCCGAGCCCACACCCGAACCCTACTCAAAACCACCCGCAGAGACCATGACTACCCTCAATATCACCGGTCAGGAGCTCTGGGGCACGTCCCTGGAGATCGAGTACACCGATGGGAACATGTTCTGCGGCAACCGGCGGTACAGGTATCACGAGGGAAAGTGGCAGGTGAAAGGGGACGGATATGATAACTGGTCCATCATCACCGACGACCTGGATATCAGTAAGCGTGCCACCTGCGGGGTGGACAACAAGCTCCCCCAGGATCTCATCAACAATACCTTCGAAAATGGTATGGATGTCCTCTGGAAGTCTATGAAGGGGGACCAGGGCTTCTTCTCAAAAGACTCTCTCAAGGTCCACAACGGCACCGAGGTCACCCAGTACAAGGGTGACGGGGATAAGACAGCGTTCACGGACCTCACCTCTGGCCAGCTTGCTGAGAATCCCTGTCTCTTCGCCGATGTCAAGCTGCAGGTAACCGGTGAGCCTGCTGCAGGGAGCGACCGCCGATATCACGTGGAGTTCTGCGTCGTGCAGAAGAACGGGACCGATAAACAGACGGACTCGTCACCCGGGTACGACCGGGCCGCCTGCATCGATTACATCGAGAAGCACGGACTACGGGACGGGCAGGGCAAGAAGATCGCCATCGGGTCGGAGAGTGACGCGGGACGCCTCACCTTCACCTATGAGGAACCCGGGCAGATGTTCTACACCTCGCGCCTCGGACGTGATATCTACGGCGAGGGAGGACATGTAAACGTTATCGAGTCCCTCGATCCGTCAGTGAAGGGATTCATCCCCGATGTGCGGATTAGCTACTCCGCACCGGACACCCCCCCCGAGGGTGCTGATCAGACGGCGACCACCGTCCCCGTCTCCGAGGAGTGGAAGTTCGCCAATGCGGGTGAAAGTGATCCCAGCGCTGCAGAGAATGCAGCGGGCAATGCTGCTGAGAACGCCGCGGCCAAGGCCCAGGACGTTGTACTGCAGCCCCTCGACTTCGGCGCCCTCAAGTGCCCGGAGCGTACCTCCTACGACAACAAGGCCGATTTCGGCGACGAGTACATCAAGCTCGTGGAGGACCTCTCCGGCTTCTACACCCGTCTCATCGGTTACGTTAAAGTGCTCCGCTCCGCGGTCGCGTCCCAACAGGCCGCTTGTCATGCGGACATCAACGACTTCATCGAGGCGTACGCCAACGGATGCGGGATGAAGGAGCTCACGGACAAGAACAACGCCACTATCGAGTCTGCTATCGTTGACGATTCCTTCGATCCCAGCGTATGCGGAAAGGCGGTTGCCGACCGATGCCTCGCCAATAGAGGGTGGGCGTGCAACATAGATCCTGGTGTTAACGGGACCCGGAACGTCACCGAGATCATGTCGTGCCCCATGTGCACGATCGAACCGTGCTGCTACGGACAAAACTGCACCACCTGCGGGAACGCCGCGAACGGTAAGCTCACGCTCCCGCCCTGCATGGCAGGGGGCATCCCCGGGCAGGGGGTTCTTTGCGAGGAGACCTATGTCTGTTGTAAGAAGTCCTACATCGAAGACCTTGAGGAGAAGGCATTCGTGCGTGCCTGGCAGTGCAAGAGCACCACATCTGGTTGCATGGACGTGTTCTCACAGCCCGAGCGCCTGGAGATGGAAGAGAAATGTCGGAACGATTTCCTCCTCACCAGTGCCGAGTGCGCGTGCTTGATCGGCTACGAGACCAATGATGAGGGTGTCATCACTGAGTACGATTACGACACCATGAACTGCAACGTGAAGAAGTTCGATATGGTATGGGTCGAGCTGGACCGTGAGGGGCGGGAGCTCCCGGGGAAGAGCTCTACCATCAAGGAGTGGACCGAGGATATGAACACCACCCTCGCGACCGAGCCGTTCGGCATCGCCGAGTGCAAGAAGAACCAGTACCAGGACCTCGGGTCCGGCGCACAGGGCATCATCCGTTCGGTCAAGGGCTACAATGCGGTCGCCAAACCGCTCGAGCTCGAGGGCTGCCAGCGTGAGGCTGCCGACCTAAAGGACGTCTGTACCCTCGATGGCTCCGGCCTCTTCATCGGCGATGACAAGGGGCACGGCCCCACGGAGGTGCTCGAGAAGCTCGACTCGCTCATCGCCATCATGGAGACGTACGTGGAGAACATGCAGCGCTCGGCCACTCTGTCGAAGGAGCTGATGGGGCAGAACTCCGATAGCCTAGAGGACGTGAACTCGAGCGCGCTCGATCCCGGGACGTTGGCCGAGTTCGAGAAGACCATCACCGACGGGATGGAGAAGGTCAATGCCACTCAGAACGATCTCAAGAACCTCGTCAACTTCGTTAAAGGTAACCTTACCAACGATGTCACCACCACCGACTTCTTCGGGAACGTCACCTCGTTCATCGTCCGGTCGTCAAAGGACTGGGAGTACGAGCAAAAATGCTCACCGCACCTGCGTCCCCGTTTCGACAAGGAGACGTGCGAGCCGCTCAACGACACTGAGACCGGGCTCGACCAGCTCGTGGAAAATGTCACTGGTTTCACCATCGACGGGTCCGTTGACTGCAACGTTACCGAGAGGCGTCCTGTACCCATCTGCGCGGAGAAGAAGAAGCGGGGCGGGTGCAACGCGACCGAGGCGCTCATCACCGTGACCGATACCAACCCGGATGCGTGGACGGACACGCGTCTGCTGGACCTCATGAAGGAAATCGATCCGGAAAAGCTCTTCATCAACGACGCCGACTGCTTTAACTACGACACCGAGGAGGGTGGCGGGATGGCCGTCGACGACGGCGATAGCAGTGAGGTACCGCTCGCCATCGATGGTGGTGGCTCATGGTACGGCACTATCACACCAGGAGAGGATATCCCCGAGAGCGAGAAGGACCCGTTCGTGCAGTGCTGCCAGCGCATCTTCGGTATAGAGGACTCCTCCTGGGCCGGCGGAGGCATCGTGGACACTACACGGAGCTGGCTGGGCGTGCCCTACGTGTTCGGCGGCACCAGCCGCTCGGGCGTTGACTGCTCGGGGCTCACCCTGAACGTGCTCAGAGAGAACGGCATCAACGTGCCCCGGACCGCCTCGCAGCAGTACTTCGCCTGCGAGAGCAACGGCGGGACGTACGTCGACTGGGGCGATCTGCAGGCGGGTGACATCGTGTTCTTCGAGAACACCTATAAGCCCGGTGTCTCGCATGTTGGCGTCTACACGGGCAACGACCGGATGATCCACGCGCCCAAGCCGGGCGATGTGGTCAAGATCGTCCAGCTCTCCAACTCCTACTTCCGCGAGCACTGGACCGGCGGGTGCCGGTACGTGGAGGGCGGCGCCAGCTACGAGGCGCTCGATATCGACTGGTGCGGGGACGACACCGAGGAGCTATGCTGCCAGGGCCCCGGCCTCGAGCTCGAGAAGAAGATCACCGAGGAGGAGTGTGGTCTCACGTGCGAGGAGCTGTGCGAGGGCAAGTACGAGCGCCACTCGTTCAAGTACCTCGTCTGTCGGCACAAGTGCGGTGCCCGTGACGAGCAGTGCGCTAGCAAGCCGGAGGAGACCGGTTGCGAGGTGGACGGGATGAAGGGCCTGTGCTGCGATGAGCAGTGCATGGTCCATGCTCTGATGTGCGCTGGCCGGGTGGAGGTCTGTGTGGGCTTGATGAGCCTGGACGCCTGCTCCTTCGACGGCGAGTCCGGCGTGTGCTGCGGAGGCCGGTGCCTCACCGGCGAGAGTGACTGCAGCTCCTGCAAGGACATGACAGTCTACGCTCAGAATCCCGATACTGGTGCCTGCGATAAGTTCACCAACACCTGCGATGTGCCCGATGGCTGGGTCGACTGCGAGAACTTCGGGTGCGACACCGAAGCGGACGAGACGTACGAGTGCTCCAAAGAAGGCGAACTGGGCGTATGCTGCGGTTTCACCTGCGCACTCAACGCTGAGGACTGCGTGCCCGACGACACCTGTCAGGGCATGGGCAACGGCGTCCCGTGCTATGCCAGGGACGTGCCCGGCGTGTGCTGCGGCGAGAAGTGCGCGGTGGGCGGCACACGGTGCGGCGAGTGCGTGCAGGCGATCACCCATGCCAAGGACCCGGTAACGGATGCGTGCAAGGAGTTCTCTACCCCCTGCGACGTCCCGTACGGGTTCACCGCCTGCGAAGGGTACGGTTGTGCTGGTCTCATCAACGGTGCCGCGTGCACCAAGGACGAGGACCGCGGCATCTGCTGCGGCAATGGGTGCGTCGTCGGCGGTACGCAATGTGTCCTCGATACCGTTCCCTGCGAGGGGAAGGCCGAGGGTGGAGCGTGCGAGTCCGATGACCAGGACGGAGTGTGCTGCGGTGGCCACTGCGTGCTGGGTGGCACCATCTGCGGTGGCTGCCCCCAGGTGGTCACGTTCGCCCTCAATCCGGTGACCCAGGAGTGCAAGCAGTACTCGACACCATGCGACGTGCCAAAGGGATGGCCACCGTGCATCGTGGAGAGCTGCCTCTCCGAGTGCCAGAACGAGTACCCTGAGAACCCGTCCCTGGCGCGCAACTGCAGGGAGCTGTGCGAGACGATGGACATATCCTGCGAGGAGCGCTGCATCATGGACTTCGCAGGACGCGACGAGCGACTTGCGTGCATCGAGCGCTGTCCGGGTGTGATCACCGAACTGATGCCCGAGAGCCTCCGGTGGTGCGAGGAGGACTGCATCGACTTCAACAATGGCGAGCCCGCGCCCACCCTGCTGTGCTTCAGGCTGTGCCGGGCCATCCACCCGCGCGTCCACGTGACCTTCGCCCTGCTCCGCGGCGGCCAGGAGGCCGAGTCGTTCTTCACCGGCGAGAGCCCGCGCATGCGGGTGGAGGTGGAGAACCGCGGCAGCGCCGGGTTCGCGGGCGACATGGACGTCTCACTGCGGGTGCTCGACGCCTGCGAGTGCGAGCCCTGTCCGGACGACTACATGTGCAGCTGCGACTGCGAGGAGGATGAACGCCAGGTGTTCTCGCTCGACAACATCATGCTCGCCCCCGGCGAGAAGGCGCGGTACCTCACCGACCCGGTCACCCTGCAGAGCGAGCTTGCTGGCACAACCGTCCAGCCAGTCGCCATCGTCAGCGATACCTACGACCAGGTCATAGGCAAGCCCCTGGGCAGTTTCTATGGTATCAGTGAGGCCGAGAAGCTTGCGGTGAACGACGCGTCGTTCCTGGTCAACGACCGTGAGCGCGCTACCGCCGCCTACCCCGGTGAGGACGCGGTTGGGTTCGTTGTGTTCTCCACCGACCAGGTGCCCGTGACGCTCGACCTGTTCATGGTCGGGTGGGACGGGGAACCCATCGAGGGCACCGATTGGGCCCACACCATTACCTGGCCGACGAGGATGGAGACGTTCACCACGGGCGAGCTCGAGGTCGATACCGCCCACGTGGACTTCGTCATCCGGCTCGGGTACAAGGTGACGGATGCATCCGGCGCGGTCCTGGCCGAGGGCACGCTAGACGAACAGGGCAGACCACCCGGTCTGTGCGAGGGACGCGACCTCACCACGTGGTGCGAGGGGCTGCACGAGCGCGTGAAGCTCTCCTACCCTGACGCCTACCTGGAAGTGAAGCGACCCATGCTCGACGTGGCCGACGCGGCATTCGTCGACAACGATGGATTCGCCGTGAACCGGCTATCCGGGAGCGACTCGGTCCGGGCGAAGATCGAGCTGACCAACCTGGCCGCGCAGGGGTTCGAGGGGACCGTGGTCGTGAAGGTCGTTGGAACCGACGGCATGGCGGTCCCCGAGTCGGTCGTGGCGCTGGGCGTCGACCGTGGCCTGGAGGGCGCAGGCTCGTCCATCGAGGTAGAGTCAGGTTTCGTGTGGCCCAAGCCGGGCGCGTCCTTCCGCATCTGGGTCCAGGCCACGGACATTGACGGGAGGACCTGGCTCGACCAGATCGTACCCGCCGCGCTCTTCCCGTTCGCCGAGCTGACCGTGACCCAGGACACGACCGAGGGACTGGTGCGGAACACGATCTTCACAACGATAATCCACGAGGGATGCCAGGCCAGCATCAGGTGCGACGAATGCCTTACCACCTGCGAGCTGCGTGTGGACCGGACGAGGTGCACGGTCACCCGCGACCAGTGCGACTGCGAGTGCATCATGGGAGCAATATAGGACAGAGAACATATGAGAGGTCAATGAGACATGGTACGAAGGTCCCTTTGCATCGGGAGGATGGCCGCAGCTATTGCATTAGCGGTCGCGCTCCTGGTGCTGACGCCCGTCCTGGGCGAGGGACCCGAGGAGTTCGTGGATCCCTGCGCCGACGTCAAGTACGAGACCGCGCCCATGGACCTGCCCGCAGCAGGCGATGCCCAGACCCATCACATGGCGTTCTGCTTCCCCGGAGGACAGGAGAGCGTGAGCCCCTGCAAGGCCTATATACAGGAGCGCTTCGGTGCCGAGGACGCGGACGAGGCCGGCAACCAGCTGCTCTATACCGGCGAGGAGGAGCTCGACCTGACCTCCCTCGGCACGGAAGAGGAAGTGACGGACGCAGAGGAAGGGACCGGGACGGGCACGGGTGCAGGTACCGAGGAAGGGACCGGCGATGTGAGCACCGACGGCGGCCAGGACGATACGTCCGGGGCAGGAGAACAACGCAAGCTGCCCGAGTGCCCCGAGGTCGAGAACTACAACAACGTCGTGGACTACCTCACCGAGGTCGAGACGCTGTTCGATGACCTCATCGAGTTCTACGAGCCCTTCGTCGACGAACTGAAGGCGCTGCGCGACTCGTTCTACGCACAGCAGGCGAAGTGCCACGGGAGGATCAACAGGTTCGCATCACGGTACGGTGTACCGTGCGAGATGGAACCCTTCGCACCGAGCGATGACGCCGGGGACGAGGGTGATGAGGAGGTCCCCGAGGAGGAGCCCGTGACGACGACCGCGGAGGAAGAGGAGCCCTACACGCCGAGCGAGGGTATCGAGGGCGACCTCATGCCCGAGGAAAAGGAGCCGGCGCCCGTGTACGAGCCCGATGTCACGGAGGCCCACCCGCTAGAGGCCCTTGTCATCGGCGACGGCTTCGGTCCGGAACTGTGCTACCAGGCGGTCGCCGAGACCTGCCTGGCGGACGAGGCCTGGAAGTGCAAGAAGGGCTCAGGCCACCTCCCTGCGGCCGTCAGGACGTGCAGCATGTGCGTGGCCGAGGACTGCGAGACCGGCACCGGGTGCGGCACCTGCGGAGAGAAGGACGACGATGAGGAGGAGAGCGATGGGCCGGAGCCGACGATCACAGAGATCACCACCGACGCGGGCTGGGGCGCCGATACCACCTACCCGGTCCCCGAGGACGGAGGTCTGACAGAGACCTCGGACCCGTTCGGTGTCAAGGGGTGCGAGCCCAAGGACCTCGACGACGGCAGGAAGACCTACCTCGCCACCGAGAAGGGCAAACATGCCAACGTGGACCGCATCGCGCTCCAGCAGTGCCAGCAGGACGCCGTGGACGTCAAGGACGTGTGCACCCTCGACGGCTCGGGGACCTTCCTGGGCGACGACGGGGCGCACGGACCTACCGAGGTCATAGCAAGGCTCGACGTGGTCATCAGTGACATGCAGGACTTCGTCCACACGCTCAAGGAGCTGACCGACGAGGTCCACAAGATGGCGGAAGAAACGCGCAAGAAGCTGGACGACAAGGACGCCATAATCTGGCCCACCGAGGGGCACGAGACGTCGCCCTTCGGGCAACGGGACGCTCTGTGCGCGGACACCAGACTGTGCAAGCCCCACGTCCACAAGGGGTACGACATTGCCGAGTCCGGTACGGTCCCCGTCGTCGCTGCAGCCGCCGGCAAGGTCGCGTCGATCCTCCTCGCCTCCTCGGGAGGCTGCTATGGGAACGCGGTGTTCATCGACCACAGCAACAGCCTCCAGACGCGGTACGCCCACCTCAGGCACATCGACGTGACCATGAGCCAGGTCGTCGAGCAGGGCGAGCGCATCGGACTGATGGGGACGACGGGTTGCTCCACGGGCCAGCACCTGCACTTCGAGATCAGGGTGAACGGCGTGGCCACCGATCCCAAGCCCGTGCTGGAAGGCTCGAGCAATATATTCCTCCTTTTCCACGAGGCCGAGCTCTTCACCGCCATGTCCAAGAACGCCGACAAGGTAGAGCCCACCCAGGAGGGGCTCAAGGCCCTTGTCCTCTTCCTCAAGGAGTACGTCGGCGACATCGGTGCGGCGGGGGGGATGAGCGCGACGGCGCAGGCCTTCCTAGTCCAGTCCTCGGAGGGTTGGTCCAACGCGGAGGACTGCGACGCGAGCTTCCCGGCCCTGTTCGAGGGCGAGGAGTGCACGGAGCTGGGCGAGGAGGATGGAGAGGAGGACGGGACCGGGGACGAGGACGCTGAGGAGCCCGAGGAGGAGCAGAAGCCCGACGATGACACGTCCGACCAAGGCCCGCCCTCGCACCTCGACGACTGCCCGCCCCAGGGCAAGCGCGGCGGCTGCTACGCCACCGTGACATCAACGTCCATCAGCGACGGCAACACGGACGCCTGGTCCGGTGACGGCCTCGCCAACCTCCTGGCGCTCGCTGCGTGGGATCCGGAAGGACTGTTCCTCACCGACGGCATGTGCTTCGGCTACGACACGACCAGCGGTGGCGGTAACTCCTACCCCGGATCGTCCTCACCAGGCTCGAGCTCCGGCTCGACACCGGGCGCGACGCCCGACGGGGCGGCTGGAGAGATACCCCCGGGAGAGGATGTCCCGGGCCCGGACGCTCCCATCCCCGGAGAGGACGGCACGGACGGCGGGTCCGACTCGCTCACCACATGCTGCCAGCGGATCTACGATGTCGAGGGGACCACATGGAGCGGCGGTGCCATCGCGTACGCTGCGGGTACCTGGCTCGGAGTACCCTACGTGAACGGTGGAACATCGCGTGACGGTGTCGACGGGGCAGGTCTCGTGCTCGCCGTCATGCGCGAGGTCGCCGTCGAGCTCCCCCGCACGCCGGCAGCGCAGCACGAAGCATGCGAGGCCAACGGCGGCGGTCGCGTCGGATGGCGCAAGCTTCGCCCGGGCGACGTGGTGTTCCTCAGGGGTGAGGATGGTGAAGGAGTCGTCCACGCGGGCATATTCACTGGTGATGACTCGCTCGTCCATGCCTCACAGCCCGACGGGATCGTGACCGTATCCCGGTTATCCGACCCGGCCTACAAGGACCGGTGGGGTGGTGCATGTCGCCTTGGCCCGGGGGCGCGGGCGTCGACGGGTATATCCGTGAGCTGGTGCACCGAGACCGTCGACGAGCTCTGCTGCCGGGGACCGGGCCTCGAGCCCGAGCTGCCCATCACCGAGGAAGGGTGCGGTCTCTCCTGCGAGGAGCTGTGCGACGGCAAGTATGCACGCCACTCCACAAGACGCCTCGTCTGCCGGCATGCCTGCGGGCTGCAGGACGAGCAGTGCGCCGGGAAGGGTGATGAGAGCGCGTGCGAGGTAGACGGTGTACAGGGCCTCTGCTGCGATGACCAGTGCATGGTCCACGCGCTCATGTGCGCGGGTCGTGTCGATGCCTGTGTGGGCCGTGACGAGCTGGCATCCTGCTCCTTTGACAATAAGAATGGTGTGTGCTGCGGCGGCCGCTGCCTCACGGGCGGCGAGGAGTGCACCGCCTGCCCGCGCTCGCCGGTGTGGGTCCGGGATCCCAACGCGGGCGGGTGCACGCGGTTCGAGTCCACGTGCGACGTCCCCGCAGGCTGGACCGACTGCGACGGCTTCGGCTGCACGGGTCAGGAGGACGGCACCGCCTGCACCGTCGCGGGCGCCCAGGGCCAGTGCTGCGGAGGCTCGTGTGCAGTAGGTGCCACGGGGTGCGTCCCGGACACCGCGTGCGGTGACGATGGGAAGGGCTTGCCCTGCCTCGTCGGACAGGGTGTCGGCACCTGCTGTGGCGGTAATTGTGCCGTGGGCGCCAGTTCGTGCATGACGTGCGAGCAGGTCGACACCTATGCAAAGGATCCCTTATCGGGCAAGTGCGTGCGCTTCCCCTCGCCGTGCGATGCACCGTACGGATGGTCGGCCTGCCCCGGTCACGGCTGCGTCAGCGCCGATGACGGCGCCGAATGCAGCATCGACGGTGCGTCCGGGCTATGCTGCGGAGGGGGGTGCGTTGCCGGCGCCAACGGTTGCGAGGACGTACCATCGCTCTGTGCGGACACGGTCGAGGGCGGCGTGTGCGAGGTGGACGGACCGACAGGCGTCTGCTGCGGCGGCTCCTGCGCGACCGGCGGGAAGTCGTGCGGTGCATGCCCTGAGGTCGTCACCTTCGCCCTGAACCCGGGCTCGGGCGCGTGCGTGCGTTTCGCCTCGTCGTGCGACCGGCCCCGCGGCTGGCCGCCGTGCCTTGCCGCCAGCTGCCTCACAGAGTGCCAGAACGCTTATCCCGAGCGCCCGGCCCTCGCCCAGGCATGCCGACAGCGCTGCGAGGGTGCCGACATCGCCTGCGAGCTGCGATGCATCGACCAGTTCCCGCTGTCCGGGGCACGCTCGATGTGCTTTGAGGGCTGTCCGGGCGTCGCCTCGCCCTCCATGCCGGAAGGACTGCGGCACTGCGAGTTGGGCTGCCTGACCAGCTCGGACGACCTGCCCGAGATCACCCTCTGCCTCCAGATGTGCCGCGCCGTCCACCCCCGGATCCACGCGTCCCTCGCCCTCGTGCGCGACGGGCAGGAGGCCGAGTCGTTCCACACCGGTGAACGCCCCCGGCTGCATCTCACCGTCGAGAACCGGGGCGGCACGGGCTTCACCGGGAAGGTCGACGTGGTCCTTGAGATCAACCGCGACTGCGCGTGCTCCGTGTGCCCCGTCGGCGACGACTGCCCGTGCGATTGCTCGGTAGAAGAGCTCGTCATCCTCACCACCACACAGCTCGTGGTCGGCCCGGGACAGAAGCAGGGCGTCCTCACGGACCCCGTTGAGCTCGGCGCCTCCCTGGCGGGCACGACCGTCCGCCCGGTCGCCACCGTCCGAGACGCTGCGGGCAAGATCGTCGGCGAACCGCACGGCCCCTTCTACGGGATAGGTGCGCCGGGCAAGCTCACGGTGGCCGACGCGTGGTTCACGGTGGGCGGGCGCGAGCGTGCCACCACCGGGCATCCGGGAGAGGAGGCGTTCGGTGCGGTGTCGTTCACCACGCAGCTGGTCCCCGTCTCCCTCACAATATACCTCGTCGGTTGGGACGGTACGCCGGTAATCGGTACCGAGCGCACACACGAGATCGCATGGCCCGTCAAGGAGAGCACCTTCACCTCGGCCCCGCTCGACATCACCGGCACCCAGGCCGACCTCCTGTTCCGGATCGGCTACCGCGTCGAGGGCGGCGGTACCACTCTCGCCGAGGGTATCCTCCTCGAACAGGGACGGGCCGCGGACCTGTGCACGGGACCTGCTCTCCTGACCTGGTGCGAGGGCCTCCACGAGCGTGTGCGCCTCTCGTACCCGCGTGCGTTCCTCGAGGTACGTCGGCCTGCCCTTGTGGTGACCGATGCGGCCTTCGTGGACGACGGCGGATCTGTGGTCGGCGGGCGGTCCGCTGCCCGCACGGTGCGGGTGCGCGTGGAGCTGGCCAACCAGGCGTCCTCGGGGTTCACGGGCACGGTCACGATCGCCATAATCGGCGACGACGGTCTCGCCATCACCGAATCGGAGCGCGAGGTCGCCGTCGACCGCGGGCTCGATGACAGGGGCTCCACGATGACGGCGGAGTCGGCCCCCGTCGACGCGACCCCCGGGATGACGCTGCGGGTCCGGGTAACGGCACATGCCCGCGACGGCGCAGTATGGCTCGACGAGGTCGTCCCGACGGTCCTCTTCCCCATGGCCGGGCTCAACATCCCCCAGAGCGCTACCGGTGGCATCGCCCGCAACGACGTGTTCACATCCATGGACCACGAGGGCTGCCGGGCACGGGTCGCGTGCGTGCAATGTCTCTCGACCTGCGAGCTGCGTATCGAGCGGGGGCGCTGCACCGTCACTCCTTATAATTGTGACTGCGATTGCATCCTGGAGGCGATTGCATGAGGTCGAGGATGCTCGCGGTCCTGTGCGTGCTCGCGCTGGCCCTTGCGCTGGCCCGGCCCACGGTGAACGTGTTCGTCAACGGTGCCCAGATCCACTCATCCTCCAACGACGGGAGCGTCGCTGCCGCCAGCGCTGAGGCGCCCGTCACGGTGAAGTGCACCGGGACCGACTCCCAGGAGAACCACATCGACATGTACATCGATGACTACTCCTCGGGCCAGTTCATCTGGGGCGACGCGTGGAACAGCGTCGTGGACGTCACCTACGACGTGGAGGGCACCTACTCACTGCGGTGCCAGGGCCGGGTCGACTGCGGCGCCTACGACATGGGCCCCGGCTGTCGTACCTATATCTCCGTCACCGTGCCCGTTGGAGCGGTGACCCCGACACCCGGTCCGGGCGGTCCCGGTGGTCCGGGAGGCCCCGGCGGTCCCTCCGGTCCCTCAGGCCCTCTCCCCGAGGGATGCATCGAGCCCGACCACGAGCGCTACTGTGACGCGTACGACCGATTGTTCTCCCCCGACAACGTCCGCCAGTACGACGCGTCGATCAGGTCCAACGACGGTCTTGTGCCGCTGGTCGTGAACGGCGACGCTTACCCGTGCTACGAGGGCTGCAGCGACGGGAAGTGCACAGGCGGCGATGGCACGGTCGTGTACGGCTCCGGGGTAGGGAGCCATGACCGGGCCAAGGCCCTCGTGCTGGGCGCCGAGCTCGGTATGGCGGTGGTCGAGCACACAGGCGCGGTCCCCGGCGGCAACCTCGTGCTCCTGGGCTCGAGCACGTCCAACTCGGTGCTCGACGGCGTGGAGGACGGGATGCGGGTGCGGTACGACCAGGCCGCCACGGTGGAGAGATTCACC
>PVBE011366177.1_pt1 | contig 13027 bp, 12 predicted proteins | sample 1631181 | NCBI WGS metagenome assembly PVBE01 (sample SAMN08397723, study PRJNA350692) | Marine metagenome, whole genome shotgun sequencing project. | isolation source: water | place: Pacific Ocean | collected 2012-04
CCTCCTTGTCCATTGCCAAACGGATCTGTAGCGGGGCTGCTTTCCCGAAGGAAAACAACCCCGCATGAGGAAAGCTCCATGACATCATTGCGAGCGAGCGAAGCGAGCGTGGCAATCCAGAAGATCTCGCCAGAAGATCTCGCTGGCGTGCGCGGATTTCGAGGCGCTTCATGCCGCTCCTGGATCGCCACGGGGCTACGCCCCTCGCGATGACCTCCGTAGGGACCAGGAAGTTCGTTCATAGCCTCATTGGTATAGGCCGGACCGGCTCAGCGATGGAGGCTCGGCCGCACCAGGCGCTCGATCCAGTTCCGGACTTCCAGGCGCCGGACGTCCTCGTTCATGACGTCGTCGTCGATGCCCAGTAGCCATGCCAGGTCCTTGCGGCTCGGGTCCTGGTGCAGGGCCTCCAACTGGTCGACATAGCGCTGCGCCGCCGCCTCGTCCTCGAAGAAGCCGCGCGCGGCCAACTTGGCGGCCCGGCAATAGGTGAGCCTGGCCAATTCGTGCAGGTCGTATTCCGGGTGATACTGCAGGCCCCAGAAGGTGCCGGCCTGGTGCACCACCGCCACCGATTGCACATGCGTGAAGGCGTTCGAGGCCAGCATGACGGCGCCCGGCGGCAGGTGGGTGACCTCATCGAAATGACTGATGAAGGCATCGAAGACACCGCTCTTGCCTTCGTACATCGGGTGCGCCCGGCCTTCGGGCGTCAGTTGGATCTTTCGCGCGATCCCCATTTCGCGGCCGCGCGGGTTGGCTTGCACCAGGCCGCCGGCGGCGACGATCGCGATCTGCGCCGCCCAGCAACTGCCGAAGCTCGGCACGCCATCGGCGAAGGCGGCCTTGGCGAAGTCGATCTGGCGGGTGACTTCCGGGTCGTCGTCGAAGATGGTGAGCGAGCTGCCGGTCCAGCATATGCCGTCGTAATCGGCGATGGCCGCACCCTGCGGCAGCTCGCCGTCGGGGTCGGCGGGATAGACGATGTCGACGATCGCGCCCGGCGCATGTTTTGCCAGCATGGCGTGGTAGAGGTGACCGGCCTCCGAGGCGCCGCCATTGGCGAGTTCGGCGCGACCCTCGCGGGCGTAGCCGTCGACGACGAGAAATCGCATGGCATCGGTCATCGTCTCATCTCTTCTCGTTCAGGCGATCTATCGCCGCCGGTAGCTCGGCCATGCGCTCGATTACCGCGTCGGCGGTGGTGGTGGCCCTGTCGGTAGCGCGGGAGCCAGCGAACAAAACGGCTTTCATGGCGAGGGCGTGCGGTCCCTTGACGTCGTTGTGGTCGCGGTCGCCGACATGCACCATTTCCTCCAGCCCGACCCCCAATTGTCGCGCCGCCGCCTCGAACATGTCCGGGTGTGGTTTCGAGTGCCCGACCTCGTCCGAAAAAGCGAAGCCCGTGAAATAGCGGGCGAGCCCATAGCTGTCCAGCAGTTGCCGCAGGACCCGGCCGGGAGAGACGATCGCGTCCGACACGATGCAGAGCCGATAGCGCCCCTCGAGTGCTTGCAACGCCTCCTCGATGCCGTCGATCGGATCGGGACGGACTGCCAGCTCCATCTCTTCCAGCGCCTGGACCAGGCCCGTCAGCTCCGCTTCCGGCAAGCGGCGGTCGAGGCCCTGCAACAGCACCCCGAGACGTTCGCGGATCGTCCAGGTGACATGCTGCTCGTGCCAGACCTTGTTGAAGGCGGCGTCGGCGGTGTCGAAGACGCTGGCCACGGTCGCCGCATCGATCGGCTGCTGGCGCTGAAGCGCCTGCCGAACCAGGTGGCGTCGTTCGTCGTGCTTCGAGCGCAGCCCCTGGGCCCGGCGTTTCGGCTCGTCGGAATCATCCCTGACGATGGTATCCCAGAGGTCGAAGGAAACCGCTCTTATGACGCCCATGTGGTCTCTCGTTCATGCTGTCGAACGCGGCGGCAAATTACCCGTATGCGGTGCCGTCGACAAGTCGTCCGAGTTGCTTGCAGGGCCGAGAGCGACGTGCATATTTGGCACATGGGGATGTTCTCGAAGCTTGGCCGTGACGGCGAATGAAGCGTTTTTATGAAAGCGTCGAGGTGGTGGCTTCGGCGGGGGCGTTCGCGGTCGCCCTCTCCGGCAAGCCGATCCTGACGCCTGGGCGGGCGTCCATGGTGGTGCCGACCCGGGCGCTGGCGGCGGCGATCGCGGCGGACTGGGAGAGCCAGGGCGATACCATCCGGCCCGACGATATGGCGCTGCAGAAACTCGCCAACACGGCGATCGATCGGGTGGCGCCCAGGCGCGGGCAGGTCGTGCGCACCATCGCCGGCTATGGCGACAGCGACGTCGTCTGCTATCTCGCCGGCGAGCCTGAGGAATTGATCGATCATCAGGAGCGGCATTGGCGGCCGCTTCGCGGTTGGATCGAGAACCGCCACGGCGTTCGGCTGGCCGCGACCAACGGCATCGTACATGCGCCGCAGGACCCCGCGGCGCTGACCGCGCTGGAGGCCCTGGTGGCGGCCTATGACGACTTCGCGCTGGCGGCGCTTTTCGAGTTCGCGGCGATCACCGGCTCGGTGGTCATCGCGCTCGCCCTCGCGGAGGGCGAAATCGAGACCGATCGAGCCTGGGCGGCGGCCTTCGCCGACGAACTCTACCAGGCCCGGCACTGGGGCGAGGACGAGGAGGCGGCGGCCAAGCGCCACCGGCTCGGGACCGAATTCCGGGAGGCGGTTCGTTTCCTCGAACTGCTGCGTGCGTAAGTCCGGGCGAAGCCATAGAATAGCGGCGCAAAGGCCCGGACCTCGGCGCCAGGGAGAGGCGATGCAGGAGATCATCAAGCAGCTGGAGGAGAAGCGCCGGCAGGCCCGCCTCGGCGGTGGCGAGCACCGGATCGAAGCCCAGCACGCCAAGGGCAAGCTGACCGCGCGCGAACGCCTGGAAGTGCTGCTCGACGAAGGCTCGTTCGAGGAATACGACATGTTCGTCGAGCATCGCAGCCGGGACTTCGGCATGGCCGAGACGACGGTGCCGGGCGACGGCGTGGTCACCGGTTGGGGCAAGATCAACGACCGCCTGGTCTTCGTCTTCAGTCAGGACTTCACCGTCTTCGGCGGCTCGCTGTCCGAGGCGCACGCCGAGAAGATCTGCAAGATCATGGATCAGGCGATGAAGGTCGGCGCGCCGGTCATCGGCCTCAACGATTCCGGTGGCGCCCGCATTCAGGAAGGCGTCGCCTCGCTCGCCGGCTATGCCGACGTCTTCCAGCGCAACGTCATGGCATCGGGCGTGATCCCGCAGATCTCGGTGGTGGTGGGGCCGTGTGCCGGCGGTGCCGTCTATTCGCCGGCGATGACCGACTTCATCTTCATGGTCAAGGATTCCTCCTACATGTTCGTCACCGGCCCGGACGTGGTGAAGACGGTGACCCAGGAGACCGTGACACACGAGGAGTTGGGTGGCGCCGTCACCCATTCCGCCAAGTCGGGCGTCGCCGACCACGCCTTCGAGAACGACGTCGAGGCCCTGTTGGAAACCCGGCGCCTCTTCGACTTTCTGCCCCCGTCGAACCGGGAGGCGCCGCCGGTCGTGGCGAGCGAGGATCCGGCGGACCGGGCCGAGCCATCGCTCGATAGCCTGATCCCGGACAACCCCAACAAGCCCTACGACATGGGGGAGCTGATCGAGAAGGTCGTCGACGAGGGCGATTTCTTCGAGATTCAGCCCGATTTCGCAGGCAACATCGTCATCGGCCTGGCCCGCATCGAGGGTGCCACCGTCGGCATCGTCGCCAATCAGCCGATTGTGTTGGCCGGTTGCCTCGACATCGACTCGGCCCGCAAGGCCGGCCGCTTCGTGCGCTTCTGCGATTGCTTCGAGATTCCGATCCTGACCTTCGTCGACGTGCCAGGCTTCCTGCCCGGCACCGCGCAGGAATACGGCGGCATCATCAAGCATGGCGCCAAGCTGTTGTTCGCTTTCGCCGAGGCGACGGTGCCCAAGGTCACCATCATCACCCGCAAGGCCTATGGCGGCGCCTATGACGTCATGAGCTCGAAGCACCTGCGCGGCGACGTCAATTTCGCCTGGCCCTCGGCCGAGATCGCGGTGATGGGTCCGAAGGGCGCGGTGGAGATAATCTTCAGGGCGGAACTCGGCGACGAGACCAAGATGGCGGCGCGCGAGGCGGAATACCGCGATAAGTTCGCCAATCCCTTCATCGCCGGCCACCGGGGCTTCATCGACGATGTCATCATGCCCCGCAACACGCGCCGCCGCGTCGCCCGGGCGCTCCGAATGCTCAAGGGCAAGCGGCTCGAAAACCCGCCCAAGAAACACGACAACATCCCGCTTTGAGAGTATGAGTATCCGATGTTCACCAAGATCCTGATCGCCAACAGGGGCGAGATCGCTTGCCGGATCGCGAAGACGGCCAGGCGGCTCGGCATCGCCACCGTGGCGGTCTATTCCGACGCCGACGCCGATGCGTTGCATGTCCGGATGGCGGACGAAGCGGTGGCGATCGGCGGTGCCGCGGCGGCCGAAAGCTATCTGCTGGCGAAGCGGATCATCGAGGCGGCGAAACAAACCGGCGCCGAGGCGGTGCACCCCGGCTTCGGATTCTTGGCCGAGAACGCGGCCTTCGCCGAGGCGCTGGTGGCCGAAGGTCTGGTCTTCATCGGCCCGCCGCCGGCCGCGATCGCCGCTATGGGCGACAAGATCGAATCCAAGAAACTGGCCGAGAAAGCCGGCGTCAGTACCGTTCCGGGCCACCCGGAAGCGATCGACGAAGTGGGCGAGGCGGCCCGGATCGCGGCCGAGATCGGCTATCCGGTGATGATCAAGGCCTCGGCCGGCGGCGGCGGCAAAGGCATGCGGATCGCCCGCGACGAGACCGAACTCAGCGAGGGCTTCGCCTCGGCCCGGAGCGAGGCCGCTTCCAGCTTCGGCGACGATCGGGTCTTTCTGGAGAAGTTCATCGAGCAGCCGCGCCACATCGAGATCCAGGTGCTGGCCGACGGCCATGGCAACTGCATTCATCTGGGCGAGCGCGAGTGCTCGATCCAGCGCCGCCACCAAAAGGTGATCGAGGAGGCGCCGAGCCCGGCCCTCGACCCCGAAACCCGGGCGGCGATGGGGGCCGAGGCGGTGGCCTTGGCGCGCGCCGTCGACTATCGCTCGGTCGGGACGGTGGAATTCATCGTCGATGCCGAGAACAACTTCTATTTCCTCGAAATGAACACCCGTCTCCAGGTCGAGCACCCGGTGACAGAATTGGTGGTCGGCCTCGACTTGGTGGAGGAGATGCTGCGCGTCGCGGCCGGCGAGCGGTTGTCGCTGACCCAGGACCAGGTGCGCCTCGACGGCTGGGCGATCGAATGCCGGATCTACGCCGAGGACCCGGCGAAGGGCTTCCTGCCCTCGGTGGGCCGGCTGACCCGTTGCAACCCACCCGTGGAAAGCGACACGGTCCGGGTCGACACAGGGGTCGAGGAAGGCTCCGAGATCACCATGTTCTACGATCCGATGATCGCCAAGCTAGTGACCTGGGGCGAGGACCGCGCGGCCGCGATCCAGGCCATGGAGGAGGCGCTGGACGCCTACTATATCCGCGGCATCAATCATAACGTCGACTTTCTCGCCGCCGTGCTGGCAAACGACCGGTTTCGCGCCGGGCGCCTCTCCACCGCCTTCATTGAGGAAGAGTTCGCCGATCCGGGCGAGATGCCGGCGATGCCCCAGGCGGTGCGGGAGGCTTTTCTCGCCGCCGCCGTTCTGGTCCACCAGCACGGTCTAGCTCGCCAGACCGCGATGCGGCCGACTGAATGGGTGGTCCGCCTGGACGACGAGGCGTTCGCGGTCGAGGTCGCCGCCCGGGGCGAAGACTACGAGCTTCGAATAGGGGAGGGCCGCTTGATCGTCGACGGCGATTGGCGCCCGGGGTTGCCGCTATTGCGGTGCCGGATCGACGGACGGGCGGTGGTGGTACAGGTCGACCGCGATGGTGTTGCGTTCCGGCTCGGCCATCGCGGATATCGGCGCCGCTCGCTGCTGCTTCGCCCAAGGGTGGCGGCACTTGCCGAGCTGATGCCCGAAAAGGCGCCGCCTGACTTCTCGAATTTCCTCCTGGCGCCGATGTCGGGGCTGGTGGTGGCGGTCCACGTAGCAGCCGGCGACGAGGTCAAGGTGGGGCAGCCGCTGGCCGTCGTCGAGGCGATGAAGATGGAGAACGTGCTCCGCGCCGAGCGCGACGGCATCGTCGCCCAGGTAAACGCGGCGGCGGGGGAGAGTCTGGCGCAAGATCAGGTGATCCTGGAGTTTGCCGCATGACCCGATTTTCAAGCCGGACCGACGGCGGCGTGACGACCCACCAGCGGCATCCTTGAGCCATTCGATGCCGAGGAATCCAATCCGTCCGGACCCAGCCTCGCCGCTTACGCCGGGGCTTGGAACGGAGACGGTGGAAGGCTGCTCTCGGGACGATCTGCTAGTGGTGCTCGACAGCATCGACGATGGCGTTCTGGTGTTGGATGGAAGCGACCGGGTGTTGCTCCGCAACGCTGCCCTCCGCCGACTCTTGCCCGGCCTGGACGGGGCTTTGGCCCGGGCACCCTGTTCGCCGATGCGCGAACGGCGGTGCTGGAGCGCTTCGCCGGTGGCGGCGAACCGAACAGTCTGGCGACGGCATGGGACCATTTGGCGTCCGGCGGTTCCGAACGGCGCGAGCTGACGCTGTCGGACGGCAGGTGGCTGGCCATCCTGTCGCGGCCGGCCGTGGACGGCGGGCGGATCCTGCAATGGCGTGAGATTTCCGATTCCAAACGCATCGAGGCGAGCCTCTCGGAGTCCGGGCGCCGCCTCGAGGACCTGTCGGGGCATCTGCCCGTTATCATCTATCAGCGCTTGCTGACGCCCGCCGGGGGGGTCGAGTATCCCTATTTCAGTGGAGGCGTTCGCGAAATCGTCGGCGTCGAGGCCGAGGCGATCCAGCGCGATCCGAGCCTTTTGGAGCAAGCCATCCATGCGAGCGATCGCGACGCCTGGTCGTCGTTGTACCTGGGGTCGGCGGACACGCTGGAACGGTGGTCGGGCGAGTTTCGCATCGCCGCGCCGGATGGAGTGGTCCGTTGGTTGCGAGGCATTGGCGAGCCGAGACGACGGGGGGACGGCGGCATCCTCTGGGATTGCATCTTGATCGACATCAGCGAACAGAAGCTCGTCGAGGCCGAACTGCGGCGCGCCAAGGAGTTGGCCGAGCTCGCCAGTCGTTCTCAGGTGGATTTCCTGGCCAATATCAGTCACGAATTTCGGACCCCGTTGAACGCCATCATCGGTTTCGCCGAGGTCATCCAGAACGAAACATTCGGTGCCGTCGGCAACGCGCAGTACCGAGAATATGTCGACGACATCCATGAAAGCGGGATGCACCTCCTCGAACTGGTCAGCGACCTTCTCGACATTTCGCGGCTCGAGGCCGGCAGACTGGATATCTCGGAGGCCCGATCGACGTCAATAGATTGGTCGATTCCTGTATCCGCATGGTACGAGACCGCGCCAATCTTTCTGGAATCGCAGTTGCGTCCGAGCTGTCGAAAGGCGCGCCGACGCTGTTCGCCGACGAGCGAAAGGTCAAGCAAATCCTCCTGAATCTGCTTGCCAACGCGATCAAATTCACGCCTCGAAGGGGTAACGTCCGGATCTCGTTGAAGCGCCACGACAACGGTGACATCGCCATCGTCGTCGCGGACACCGGCATCGGCATCGCCAAGACGGATCTGGCGACGGTAATGGAGCCGTTCGGTCAGATCGACAGTGGCCTCGATCGCAAGCACGAGGGAGCCGGGCTCGGCCTTCCGCTGAGCCGGGCACTGGCCGAACTGCACGGCGGCAGTCTCGAGATCGACTCCGAAATCGACGTCGGCACTCGTGTTGTCGTCCGCTTTCCAAGCTCGCGCGTCGGCGGCTTGGAACCTGATTCGTCTTGAGCGAGCCGGGCGGCCGGAAGACATTGCGGATCCGTATCGAGGGTCGCGTTCAGCACGTCTGGTACCGGGGCTGGATGGTCGAGGAAGCGTCTCGGCTCGGCCTCGACGGCTGGGTCCGCAACAGACGGGACGGCAGTGTCGAGGCGGTTGTCGCCGGCCCCGGTGCGGCGGTCGAGGCCGTCCTGCTCGCCTGTTGGCAAGGTCCCTCCGCCGCGCGCGTCAGGGCGGTCGATGCGATGCCCGCCGACGATGCGGTGGTGGCGGGCTTTCGGCGAGTGGCGACGGTCTGAGATTCTAACGAAACAAACGGGGGAACGTGTGCCGAAGCTCCGCGTCGACTTCCGCGATCGCCACGGTGAGCCCTAAATCGACCAGCGAGGTCACCCCGTGCTCGGCGACGCCGCAGGCGACGATGCCCTGATAGTGCTCGAGGGCGGGATCGACGTTGAGCGAGATCCCGTGATAGGTCACCCAGTGGCGGACGCGAACGCCGATCGCGGCGATCTTGTCCTCGCGGCCGCCGCCGCGGTCGATCCAGACGCCGACACGGTCGCTTCGTCGCTCACCCTTGATGTTGAAGCGATCCAGGGTGTCGATGATCCACTGCTCGAGGCTTCGGACATAAGCCCTCAAATCATTGCCCTCCGGCCGCAGATCGCGCATCACGTAGGCGATTCGTTGGCCGGGGCCATGGTAGGTGTATTGGCCGCCGCGACCGGTCTGGTGCACCGGCAGGCGATCGGGGTCGATGAGGTCCGCCGGTTTGGCGCTGGTTCCGGCGGTGTAGAGCGGCGGATGCTCCAAGAGCCAGACCGTATCCCCGGCTTCGCCCGCCGCGATCGCCGCGACTTGGGCCTCCATGCGGCGTATCGCCGTGTCGTAGGGCACCGGCGCGTCGCTGATCCACCATTTGGACTCGGCCATCAGAAATCTCGCTTCGTTTCGTCGCATCTATGTACGCTGCCATAGGCGAGGCGTCGAGGGCGCCGTCCGACCCGGGTTTACGGATTGCTAACTACAATCCGGCATAACGGTCTTCGGTTTGGTTCCCCGTTGTCGCGAGTGCCCGATGAAAGCCGTCGAATCCGTCGATCTGGAGATTTCCGTGGTTATCGGCTCGACCGATATGCCGATCCATCAGTTGTTGCGGATGGGGCGCGGCGCGGTCATCGAGCTGAACGCGACCGTGGACGACTATGCCTGGATCTATGCCAACAAGCGCCTGATCGCGCGTGGCGAGATTGTGGTCAATGGCGAGAACGTCGCGGTTCAGATCACGGAGACGCTGATCGGCCCCGGCGGCTGACGGCAGCCCCGCGAGCGCGCTGCCCGAGCTTGCGGGCGGCGGTGGGATTTGCTACATCGGCCAAGAAGCGGTCGTGGCGGAATTGGTAGACGCGCAGCGTTGAGGTCGCTGTGGGGGAAACCCCGTGGAAGTTCGAGTCTTCTCGACCGCACCAGACTTTCAATAACCCGCAGGATGCCGGTCCCGCGGGTTTTGCTTTAGCATACCAGGTGATGTCGATTGGTGCCGTTAGGTAACGCGGGAGAGGCAAGATGGCCGAAGATCTCGACGAGATGGCGATGGAGTATCACGAATGGCCGACGCCCGGCAAAATCGCCGTGGTGCCGACCAAGCGGTTGGCCAACCAGCGTGACCTGGCGCTGGCCTATTCTCCGGGCGTCGCCGCCGCCTGTCGCGCCATAACCGCGGACGCCGATGCCGCCGCCCGGGTCACGGCGCGCGGCAACTTGGTTGGCGTGGTCTCGAACGGCACCGCGGTCCTGGGGCTTGGGGCCATCGGTCCGCTGGCCGCCAAGCCGGTCATGGAAGGCAAGGCGGTATTGTTCAAGAAATTCGCCGGTATCGACGTTTTCGACATCGAGCTCGACGAGACCGACCCCGATAAGCTGGTCGACATCATCGTGGCGATGGAACCGACCTTCGGCGGCATCAACATCGAGGACGTCAAGGCGCCGGAGTGCTTCACGCTGGAGCGCAAGTGCCGCGAGCGGATGAATATCCCGGTCTTTCACGACGATCAGCACGGCACCGCGATTTGTGTCGCCGCTGCCGTCTACAATGGACTTAGCCTGGTCGAAAAGGCCTTTGCGGACGTCAAAATCGTCTGCTGCGGCGCGGGCTCCGCGGGCCTGGCCTGCCTCGACCTCCTGGTCGGCTTCGGCGCCAACCCGGAGAACATCATCGTCACCGACATCTACGGCGTGGTCTGGGAAGGCCGCGAAGAGGGGATGGACCCCTACAAGGCGCGCTATGCGCGGAAGACCGAGATGCGCAGTCTGGCCGAGGCGGTGGTGGGCCGGGACATATTTCTCGGGCTTTCCGCCGCCGGCGTGCTTTCGGCCGAGATGGTGGAGACGATGTCGGACCGGCCGTTGATTTTGGCGCTGGCCAACCCGGATCCCGAGATCACACCGGAAGACGCCAGGCGAGCCAAGCCGGAAGCGTTGATCGCCACCGGCCGTTCGGACTATCCGAACCAGGTCAACAACGTGCTCTGCTTCCCTTTTCTGTTTCGCGGCGCGCTCGATGTCGGGGCGACGACGATCAACGAGGAGATGAAGCGGGCCGCCGCCAAGGCGATTGCGGAATTGGCCACGGTCGAGAGCTCGGACATCGTGGTCTCGGCCTATGGCGACGAGCAACTGAAGTTCGGCCCCGATTACTTCATCCCCAAACCGTTGGACCCGCGTCTCATTCTCTGGGTGGCGCCGGCGGTGGCGCGGGCCGCGATGGAGAGCGGTGTCGCGACGCGACCGATCGCCGATTTCGAAGCCTACGTGCACGGCCTCGAACGCCATGTCTATCGCACCGGTCTCGTCATGCGTCCGCTCTTCGATCGGGCCCGTCAGGATCCGAGGCGCCTGGTATACGCCGAGGGCGAGGGCGAACGGGTCCTGCGCGCGGTGCAGATCGTCGTCGACGACCGCATCGTCATGCCTGTTCTGATCGGCCGTCGGGAACGGATCGAAGAGCGTATTGGAGAATTCGGCCTCCGCCTGCGGGTCGGCGAGGATGTCGAAGTGGTGGACCCCGACGATTATCCGGCCCACGAGGCCTATGCCGCCGCATACCACCGGATCATGGGGCGTCAGGGCGTTTCGCCCCAACACGCTGGCAATCTGATGCGGACCCGGGCGACACTTATCGCCGCCATGATGGTGACCGAGGGCGATGCTGATGCCATGATCTGCGGCACCACCGGTCGCTTCGATCGCCATTTCCATCATGTCAACGACATCGTCGGGCGGCGCGAAGGGGTCAGCGAGGCGTCGGCGCTGGAGTTGCTGTTGGCGGGCGAAGGGGCGGTCTTCATCTGCGACACGGCGGTCTCCTACAACCCCTCCGCCGAGCAGATCACCGAGATGACGCTGCTGGCGGCTGAGCATGTCCGCCGCTTCGGCATGGTGCCCAAGGTGGCGTTGCTGTCGCATTCGGACTTCGGCTCGCACGACACCCGCTCGGCTAAGAAAATGCGTCGCGCGCATGGCCTGATCAAGGAAATCGCGCCCGACCTCATGGTCGAGGGCGAACTCAGGGCCGACACCGCTCTGGTCGACGTACTGCGCCAGCGCCTGCTGCCCGAAAGCGAGCTCGAAGGCATGGCCAACCTCCTGGTGATGCCGTCGCTCGATGCCGCCAATATCGCCTTCAACCTGGCCCGGGTCATCGCCAACGGCATCTCGGTCGGGCCGATGCTGATCGGCATGGCGCATCCGGCGCATGTCGTCAGCCCGGCGATCACCGTCCGCGGCCTCGTCAACATGACCGCGATCTCGGTGGTCGAGGCTCAGGCCTGGGCTGCTGGCGACATGCCGACGGCACCGTTGCTGGGGCGCGGTTGAGCCGAGCGTCGGGGCAGGCGGATGAGCGATCACGAAACCGCCGCTAGCGAAACGCATCCCGGCTCCGACGATGTCTACGCGGTCAGCGCCGAACTGGTACGCGCCGTCGAGGCCGCCATCGACGACGAGCGCTGGGATGCGTTGCAGGATCTGCTCGACCCGTTGCACGCCGCCGATCTGGCCGATCTGGTCGAAGTGTTGCCGCGAGACGACCGCCAGACGCTGGTGGCTTGGCTCGGCGGCGGCCTCGAGCCGGAGGTCTTGACCGAGCTTGAAGAGGCGGTTCTGGAGGGCGTGCTGGCGCAACTGACGCCGGCGGATCTGGCCCGGGCGGTCGGCGAGCTCGATACCGACGAGGCGGTCTACCTACTGGAGAACTTGCCCGCGGAGCGACTGGAAGAGGTCCTGCACGCGATTCCGGCGCCGGACCGGGTGGCGGTGGAGGAGGGGCTCGCCTATCCCGAGGACAGCGCCGGCCGTCTGATGCAGCGCGAATTCATCGCCGCGCCGGGGTATTGGACGGTTGGCCAGCTGATCGATTATTGCCGTGACAGCGCCGACCTGCCGGACGAGTTCTACGAGATCTTCGTCGTCGATCCGCGTCAGCGGCCGATCGGCAGCGTGCCGCTCTACCGCGCGCTCCGAAGCAAACGGCCGGTTATGGTGCGCAATATCATGGCGCCCGAGGCGCACCCGATACCCGTCGACATGGACCAAGAGGAAGTGGCTTACCTCTTCCAGCAATACCGCCTGGCCTCGGCGCCGGTAATCGACGAGGCCGGGCGAATGGTCGGTGTCGTAACCTTCGATGATATTGCCCAGGTGATCCAGGAGGAGACCGAGGAGGATCTGCTCAGGCTGGCCGGCGTCGCCGGCGAGACCGACCTGGCGCACTCGATCGTGCGGACCTCGCGGACCCGCTTCACCTGGCTCTTGGTCAATCTCTTCACCGCCATCCTGGCCTCGCTCGTGATCAGCCTGTTCGATACCACCATCGAGGAAATCGTGGCGCTCGCCATTCTGATGCCGATCGTCGCTTCGATGGGCGGCAATGCCGGGACCCAGACCTTAACGGTAGCGGTGCGCGCCCTGGCGATGAAGGAACTGACCCCCAGTAATGCGCTGCGTATCGTCGGCAAGGAGATACTGGTCGGCGGTATCAACGGCGCGGTTTTCGCCGTCCTGATGGGGGCGATCGCCTA
>PVBE010106513.1_pt1 | contig 13026 bp, 11 predicted proteins | sample 1631181 | NCBI WGS metagenome assembly PVBE01 (sample SAMN08397723, study PRJNA350692) | Marine metagenome, whole genome shotgun sequencing project. | isolation source: water | place: Pacific Ocean | collected 2012-04
AATCAGTATTGTTGCCGGGATCACAAACTTCGCCGCTGGGCCTTAAGCGTCAACCGTCAAATATGGTTGTGTTCTCGCCGTCACATGGTTATTTTTGCAGCAGCTCTATTCAGGCTGTCGGCGATATATTTGCCGAAAGTGATTACGGCAATAGCGTCTATGTCGTCCAGGATGGTATGATTGATATCATCAACAACACGGCCGATGGCGAAATTGTTCTCGGTACTTTGGAAAAAGGCGGAATATTTGGGCAAATGGTTCTGATTGACGATCAGCCCAGGATGGTAACGGCGCGGGCGGTGACTGTGGTGACGATTATTGTTGTCAGTAGGGACGTATTTAATCGGAAATTGGCGAAGTGGGATCCCTTCGTACGCGGTTTTCTTGGTATATTTGTCAAAAATATTCGTTCCATGATGAACAAAAGAATTGGAGCCTATATTGAACAATCCACAGCCGTTTTTAGCTGGTATCGGCGGGACGATTCTGCCGATATAGAAATTAATTTATGAACACCAATGTAACCGACGACACCCAGGAATTAGATTCTCAGAAAAAAGCCCCGGTTGAGAAAAGCCGGGGCTTTGGTAGCCGCATACGCGGTTATTTCCTGGCGGGTATTCTCGTCACGGCGCCGCTGGGTATAACGGCCTACCTCGCCTGGCTGATCATAACCTTTATCGACGAGAGGATTACACCTCTCCTGCCGGCCAAATACAATCCGGAGACCTACCTGCCGTTCAGTCTACCGGGACTTGGTTTGGTCATATTGATCATTGTCCTGACGCTGATCGGTGCCCTGACCGCCGGCTTGTTGGGCCGCTGGCTTTTGCAGACCGGGGAGCGGGTTCTCAACCGGATGCCGGTGATACGCAGTGTCTATTCCGCTACCAAGCAAATTTTCGAAACCGTGCTGGCGCAACAATCGAATGCCTTTCGCGAGGCCGTTCTGGTGGAATATCCACGCCGCGGTATCTGGGCGATCGCTTTTATTACCGGGCGTACCGAAGGGGAGGTACAAAATCTGACGGAAGAGGAAACGGTTAATATCTTCCTGCCGACCACGCCCAACCCGACCTCGGGATTTCTGTTGTTCCTTCCCCGCGAAGAAGTGGTGCATCTGGATATGAGCGTTGAAGAAGCTATTAAAATGGTGATTTCAGGCGGCATAGTAACACCGCCGGACCGGCGCTCCGCAGAAGAACAAGCGAAACCTCAGGTGTCGGCCAGGACGTACGAGGATCTGGACGTGCTGCGTGAACGGGAGAACGCGCCGATCCTTGTATCTAATCACGGTAAGTCTAGCCGGAACGAAGAAACTTAACGGCGGCTTCACGCTCGAAAAGATAAAGCAGGACTCTCAACAGTTTACCGCGCTCGCTTTGCAGGTCGGGATCGCGGTCCAAAATAAGTTTGGCGTCATCCCGGGCGGCGGCCAACAGTTCCTGATGAACCGTTAAATCCGCAAGTTTAAAAACCGGCAGGCCGCTCTGGCGGGTGCCAAGCAGTTCACCAGCGCCCCGCAGGCGTAGATCCTCTTCAGCGATCACGAAGCCATTTTCGGTTTCCCGCAGTATTTTCAGCCTTTTTCGCGCCTGTTCCGTTATATTGCGCGCGTAAAGAAGCAAACATGTCGAGGCTTCCGAGCCTCTGCCGATGCGCCCCCGCAACTGGTGAAGTTGGGCTAGGCCAAAACGCTCGGCATGTTCGATCACCATGATCGCCGCCGCGGGTACGTCAACGCCGACTTCGATTACGGTCGTTGCCACTAGGATATCCGTCGCACCACCTGCAAAGGATGCCATGACGGCGTCCTTTTCTTTGCCTTTCATTTTACCGTGCACCAAGCCGACACGATTGCCGAAAACGGCTTTCAGATGGGCGTAGCGACCCTCCGCCGCGGACAAGTCGAGTTTTTCCGATTCTTCGACCAGGGGACATACCCAATATATTTTGGATTTCTTGGTCAGTTCCCGTCTGACTCCTTGAACGACAGCGTCCAAGTGATCGATTGACATGGATGATGTTTTCACCGGTTGACGCCCAGCAGGCTTGTCGGTCAGGCGCGACACCTCCATATCACCATAGGCGGTTAGGGTAAGAGTGCGGGGAATTGGGGTCGCCGTCATGACCAGTACGTCAACGCCACGCCCTTTGTCCGTCAAGGCCAACCGTTGATGTACGCCGAACCGGTGTTGCTCGTCGATAACGGTGAAGGCTAAATCCTGAAAATTGACACCTTCCTGAAACAAGGCATGGGTACCGATGGCGATTTCTGTTTCGCCGGCAGCGAAGTCCGCCAAAATGGCGTCCCTGGTTTTTCCCTTCTCCCGGCCTGTTAAAAGGGCGATCTTTACCCCGGCGGCGTCGGCCAGCGGTTGAATGGTGGCAAGGTGCTGGCGGGCCAGAATTTCAGTCGGCGCCAAAATAGCCGCCTGAGCCCCACTTTCGACGGCGTTCAGCATGGAGAGCAGCGCTACCACGGTCTTTCCGCTGCCGACATCGCCCTGCAAAAGACGGTGCATACGGGCTTCCGACGCCATGTCGACCGTGATTTCCTCGACCGAGATTTTCTGAGATGGGGTTAGCTCAAAGGGGAGGGCACCGATAACGCGTTCCGTGAGATGGCCGTTGCCTTTAATTGTCCGTCCAGCCTGGCGTTTCATGTGCGCCCGCACCAGCGCCAACGCCAATTGATTGGCCAGAAGTTCATCAAAGGCAAGGCGTTGGTGTTCGGGTGTTTCCGGATCTAGGTCGCTTTCGTCCTCAGGTGCATGGACGCGGATTAAGGCCTTATTCCAGTCTGGCCAGCCTTGCTTTTTTAGATACGCGCCGTCCAGCCATTCATCCAGTTCCGGCGCCATTTCTAATGCTTCCCTGATGGCTTTTGACAGCACTTTTAGGGATAGGCCTTGGGTCAGAGGGTATACCGGCTCGACGGATTTAAGCTGGTCTAGTTCCGCCAAGGTGCCGACGTGATCGGGATGGGCCATTTGAATATTGTCACCGAACTGTTCGACCATGCCGCTGACCACTCGAGTTTCCCCTTCCGGCAGGATTTTCCGCAAATAGTCCTCGCGGGCATGGAAGAATACCAGGGCCATATGACCAGTATTGTCGGAGCACAGAACTTTATAGGGAAGGCGGCGACTTCGGGGCGGTTGGTGCTGGTTTACAGCCACGGTAATTGTTGCAATTACACCGGTGGCCGCTTCGCTGATTTTTGGGGCATAGCGGCGATCGATTAGGCCGCTTGGCAGATGCCAGAACAAATCGGTGATATGTGTGCCGGCGACGTTTTCGATCAGCTTGCCGATGCGCGGTCCGACACCGGACAATTTCGGCACTTCTGAGAAAATAGGGAATAGGATTTCCGGCCGCATATTATTTCCCGAAGCTTATTTCACTTGGTTGGTTCAATTGGGCTGACAACTAACTGAATAGGTTTTATACCCTGCACATCATTCAGAGCATAGATCGTTAGACAAGATCAATGGACCAATTAAGAAAAAGACTTCTTTATAAAGCCTGCCACCGGGGTATGGCCGAAACGGACGAAATGATCGGCGGCTTCGCCAAGGCTAATTTGGGCCAGATGTCGGAACTCCAATTGTCGCAGTTCGATGCATTACTCGATCAACTGGATATTGATTTATTCAACTGGATCATGGGCCGCGAGCCCGTTCCCGATGCCTATAACGGCGAAATCATGAAGATGATAATTGACTTTAAAGAAAGTCAAAAAATAATTGTTAAATATAGAAAAAATAACAAATAAAATAGGCCGCTATTTGGTTTCTGGCGTTCCGGACGGCTACGACTGCCTAGTGCTGGGAAAGATAGCAGCGGAGCGCGGTAGGGCCTTATTTATCGCCCGGGATGATAAACGTATGGCGGCGGTTATCTCCGGCATGCGTTTTTTTGCACCATCTATTGACGTGATCGAATTACCTGCCTGGGATTGTTTACCATATGATCGGGTTTCGCCGAAAAGCGACATAGTCGCGGCCCGGATCGACGCTCTGACCGAATTAGTGGCTGATCTGTCGAACGGGCATGCAAACGGGCGGGATTCTACCGGCGTAATTATAATTACGACCGTTGCCGCCATGTTGCAGCGCCTACCGTCACCGTCAGTTTTTGTTGATTCTACCATAAATGTCGGCAAGGGGCAGGTTGTCGGCCGGGATGAGTTACTTTCTTACCTCGGGAAAAATGGCTACGGACGTAGCGAAACCGTTCGAGAACCGGGAGAATATGCTATCCGCGGGAGCATAGTTGATTTGTATCCTCCCGGGTTCGACGAGCCACTCCGCCTTGATTTTTTTGGTGATGATATTGAGGGTATCCGCACTTTCGACCCTTTGAGCCAGTGCACGACCGGCGAACGCGACAATTTTACCCTTAAACCGGTGAGCGAACTGTCGCTGGATGACGCTTCGATTGAACGCTTCCGCACCTCGTACCGGGCGCTTTTCGGGGCGGTCTCGAAGGAAGACCCGTTATATGAAGCGGTATCAGCCGGACATAATCACGGCGGTATGGAGCATTGGTTGCCGTTGTTTCATGAGGAAATGGCGACATTATTCGATTACTTGTTGAAAGATGATGCTCCACTGCCGATTGCCTTGGATTACCAGGCGGAAGAAGCCTGTGAAGCCAGGCTAGAGCTTATCGGCGAGTGTTATGAGGCGCGGGCGGATATGCTTTCAAGCAGTTTGGCTGATTCCGGGGGGACTTACAATCCGCTGCCCAAAGATCACCTCTATGTGACAGCTGTGGAGTGGCAGCAAAACCTTGATCAGGCTGTGGTGCTGCAATTCCAACCCTTTTCAGCACCGGAAAGTGCTGAAAATGTGCTGGACGGGGGGGGCAAGCCGGGGCGGGATTTTTCCGATGCCAGGGCGCTTCCCGACGTTAATGTATACGATTCTCTTAAAGAACATATCGCCGCAGAGGCGGGGGCGGGCCGGCGCGTTCTGATCGGCGCTTTCTCCGAGGGATCGCGTGACCGTCTGATGGGGATACTGCGTGAACATGAAATTTCAGCGGTTGCTTCAGATCAATTTGACGATATTAAAAATCAAGCGGAAGGCCTAGACATTACCGCCGTCGTTTTGCTGGATTCCGATCATGGCTTCAGCGCGCCGCACCTGGCTCTCATTACCGAACAGGATATTCTGGGTGATAGGTTACATAGCCCGCAACGGCGTAAAATTCGGCCGGAAAATTTTATTGCCGAGGTGTCGGCTCTCAGTGGGGGTGATTTGGTGGTCCATATGGACCATGGTATCGGGCGCTATGAAGCGTTGGAGACCCTGGAAATTGCCGACGCGCATCACGATTGTCTTCAAGTTACCTACGATGGCGGCGACAAACTGTTTGTCCCGGTCGAAAACATTGACGTTTTGTCCCGCTACGGCGAAGACAAGGGCAACGGGCGTCTGGATAAGTTGGGCGGTGTGGCCTGGCAATCCAGGAAAGCCAAACTCAAGAAGCGCATCCGCGATATGGCCGAACGCCTCATCGGCGTTGCGGCGGCCAGGGAACTCAAAGCGGGGGAGAGTTTTGCGCCGCAGTCGGGTGAATACGAAGAGTTCTGCTCCAGCTTTCCCTTTAGCGAAACCGATGACCAGGCGCAGGCTATAGAGGACACCATGGGCGATTTGGCCAGCGGTCGCCCCATGGACCGATTGATTTGTGGCGATGTCGGGTTTGGCAAGACCGAGGTTGCGCTTCGCGCCGCCTTTGTCACGGCCATGGAAGGTAAGCAAGTGGCCATTGTCGTGCCCACGACCCTGCTGGCGCGTCAGCACTTCCAGAACTTTATATTGCGCTTTGCCGACTTTCCCGTGCGGATTAGTCAATTATCGCGATTGGTAACCCCTAAGGATGCTGCAGAAGTTAAAGAAGGACTGGCCGACGGGACGCTCGATATCGTCATCGGCACGCATGCCTTACTGTCCGGTAAAATCAAATTTGACCGCCTCGGTTTGCTAGTAATTGATGAAGAACAACATTTCGGCGTTGCCCATAAGGAACGCCTGAAAGCTATTAAAGCCGACGTTCATGTCCTGACATTGACGGCAACACCCATTCCCAGAACCCTACAACTCGCTTTGACAGGAGTCCGGGAGCTTAGCTTGATTACCACACCACCGGTAGACCGGTTGGCCGTCCGGACTTTCGTACTTCCTTATGATCCCATTATCGTCCGGGAGGCTATTCAACGGGAGCGCTACCGGGGCGGCCAGATATTTTATGTCTGTCCTAGGATTGCAGACCTTAGCGCGATTGAAGAACAATTGACCAAACTGGTGCCCGATCTGAAGGTCGCCGTCGCCCACGGCCAGTTGCCAGCGCAAAAACTGGAGGAGATCATGAGCGCTTTCTATGAAGGCGCCTACGACCTTTTATTGGCGACCAATATCGTCGAATCCGGCTTGGATCTGCCCGCGGTCAACACCATCATCATTCATCGGGCCGATATGTTCGGCCTGGCCGGATTGTACCAGCTGCGCGGACGTATCGGGCGATCAAAAGTGCGCGGCTATGCATATCTGACGTTACCGCCCAAGCGGCGGTTGGCAGATTCAGCGCAAAAAAGGCTGGAAGTCATGCAAACCCTGGATACGCTCGGCGCCGGGTTCATGCTGGCCAGCCACGATCTCGACATTCGAGGGGCCGGAAACCTTTTGGGTGAAGAGCAGTCCGGCCATATCAAGGAAGTTGGTATCGAGCTTTACCAGAAAATGCTGGAGGAGGCGGTTGCCGAGGCTAAACAAGCCGGCGGTAAAGGAAGTGAGGCAGATGATCAATGGAGCCCGCAGATCGATATCGGTGTTCCGGTGCTTATTCCCTCCGACTACACCCCTGACCTCGGCGTTCGGCTCAGCCTGTACCGCCGTATCGCAGATTTGGGCGATAAAATCGAGATTGAAGGGTTTGCCGCTGAATTAATTGACCGTTTCGGAACTTTACCGGAAGAAGTCGAGAATTTGCTGGCGACCGTCGCCATCAAGCAGCTGTGCCGCGATGCCGGTGTGGAGAAAGTGGAGGCCGGACCCAAGGGCGCAGTGGTGACGTTCAGGAAAAATGAATTCGACAATCCGGCTGGACTGGTTGAATTTCTCACAACGCAGGTCAACACCGCCAAGCTCCGACCCGATCATAAGCTGGTTTTTATGCGCCGCTGGAGCAACGCCGAAGAACAATTGGCCGGTGTCCAATATCTGATGCGGGAACTGGCGGAAATAGCGGGATAGCTGTTCTGGGCTAAACCGGCTGCGTACCGGTCTCAAAGAGTTCGCGGCGTTTTTCTTCTGAGATATCGATAATCCTATTAATCACGTTGGCATCCTGGGCGCCCGATATGGAAAATTGCCCATCGAAAATAAAGGCGGGGACGCCGCTGATGCCAAGCCGGTGCGCCCGGGCGTTCTGCTCACCGATATCGGACACGTTCTCATCGCTGTATAGATAACGCCGCAGTTCGTCCTCTTCGAAAGCCAATTCGCTGATGCCGATATCGATCAGGACCGACCGATTGCCGATATCCCGTCCTTCTAAAAAGTAACTGTTAAACAGCGTTTCAACCGTTTCGTTCGCCGATTGTGAGTTCTGCTGGGCGGCAAAGCGGACGAGCCGATGTGAATCCACCGTGTTTGGCGTACGTTTGATACGATCAAATCTAAAATCGATACCGAGGCTTTCCCCGGCCTGAACGATGGAGCCGAAAAGCCTTTGGGAGCGGAGATCACCACCAAATTTCCGTTTCATGAACTCCTTGTGGTCCACACCTTCAGGCTGCATATCGGGGTTCAATTGAAAGGCATGCCAAAATATTTCCGGAACTAGCTTGGATCGCGCCTTCAGTGTCTCTTCTAGCCTTTTTTTGCCGACGAAGCACCAAGGGCAAATGGTGTCAAAAATGATATCGATACGCATACGTGAGAATCTCGAATTCAATGGTTGAAGCAAGGGCTAATTTGGTCGCCTTTCAGAATAAAATCAAGGTTCGGGCGGCAAAGTCATGCCGCCGCCTGAACTATATTTATTTTCCTTAGCCAAAACCGGATGTCGTTTGTGTTTGCAGTTTAAATAGCTACTATTGCCGAAAATACCTTATTTCCGGATAAGTTATGAAAAATAAGTCTTCTGCCTTCGGCGGCATCAGCCGAGCGCTTTCCAACCGGAATTACAGGATCTACTGGTTCGGCAATACACCGTCTTTGTTGGGTTTCTGGATTCAAAAAGTCGGATTAGGGCATCTCGTTTGGGATTTGACCGGTTCATACGCGTGGCTGGGAATGATTGGTTTTGCCGCTTTGGCGCCGTCGGTTTTATTGTCACCCATCGCTGGCGCCGTGGCCGATCGCTATGGGTTGCGGCTGGTTGCGATCAATGCGTTGACCGTGTCGGGACTGGTCGGGTTGGCTTTTGGGTTATTGGTCCTGACTGACAACCAAAAAGCGGAATATCTTCTCATACTGGCTTTTATTCAGGGTTTGGCTCTGTCCTTCGATCTACCGGTGCGCATGGCCTTGGTTCCAAACCTTGTCGAACGTCGGGATTTGTCCTCGGCCATCGCATTGAATACGACGACCTTTCATGCCGGTATGTTTGTTGGTCCGGCGCTGTTTGGCGTCATTATCTCCTTTTTTGGATTGGCGGCGGTTTTTATCGTCAACGGGCTGACGTTTTTCTGGTTTATGGGCATGTTGTTACTTTTGCGTCTTGAGCCGGTTCCCAAAAGAGGTGCCGACGCACAGACGTTGTTTGCTGACATGGCGGAAGGAGTAAAATATATCGCTTCGCACCCTTCCATGCGGGCACTTTTTCTGTTTGCGGTGGTCCCGCACCTGTTTATTCGGCCCTACATGGAATGGATGCCGGGTTTTTCCGCCGAAGTATTCGGCCATGGCGCCGAAGGACTTGCCAGTCTGTTTAGCGCCACTGGGCTGGGTTCGACACTTGGCGGCCTCTGGCTGGCTTTGCGTGGCAGAAACACTGGGTTGACCAAAATTCTGGTGGTCAGTCTGGGGGTGGCAATTCTGGCGCTGCTGTTTTTTGTGTTTAACAACGTCTATTGGATTGGCCTAGCCATTATGTTTGTGCTGGGAATTACTCTGGTCTGCGGGGCGGTCGCCAATCAGAGCCTGGTGCAAAATACGGTGGAGCCGAGTGTGCGGGGCAGAGTGATCAGTCTCGGTACGGGGATGGCCGTTGGCTTTCCCGCTATCGGCGCCTTGACATTCGGTTGGCTCGGGTCGGCCATCAGTATTGAGATTTCCATAACGGGGGCCATGGTCATTGCCCTCCTTTACTGGGTGCCGGCCGCAAAACGTATCATGGGCCGCGCCACGGACCTGGAAGGCGAATACCATGGTTGAATTCAGCTAGTTGCCGGGATCATAAACTTTGCCGCTGGGCTGTAAGCGTCGACCGTCAAATATAGTTGTGTTCTCGCCGTCATATGGTTGTTTTTGCAACAGGTCTATTGGTTTATAGATATAAACGTGGCAGTTACTCGACTGTCGCAATATCTACGGCTTTCATGCCTTTTTCTTCTTCGACAGTTTCGAAGCTTACTTTTTGTCCTTTAATTCTAACCGGAACTGATAATTTCAAACAAGTAAAAATTTCACTATTGTTCGGGGGTGGGGCTATTGGCAGTGACGGGAAAATGCGCCGAATTCAAGATCTAGTTGACTAGGCGGCTTTGCGCATTTTAAGTTTCATACCGACAATCTTGTAGATATCCAGGCCGGTAATATCGGCAATCTCTTTGAAGGGAAGAGAGGTTTCCTTCAGAAGAATGCTTGCATGTTTTATTGGATCCCGACGTGATCGATTTGTTCTGCGTTTGGAAGTGTCAGCCTCTTTGGCCTCGCTGTGTTTACGTTCGGCTCGGTCGAGGCCGCGGCCCTGTGCCTGCTCGACCGCTTCCTGCCAGCGCTTTTTGTCGAACTCATCATTTTGCCGATCTCCTCCTCGATAGAAAAAGCCCGCATCTTCTCCATTTCCCTTTTTTTGATAGAAAGCTGTGCCGTGATTGCGCCCGGCATCGAGCGTACTTTCGGGTGTCCAGCGGGCGGCCTCATCCAAGCTCATACCGTGTTTTTTGGCGATGCGTTTCGCCGCTTCTAACGCATTGGCGCGTTCGCCGTCAAACTTGCTGCTTTTGGCCAATTCCAGTAAATTGCGGAACCTTATCCATTCAGCTTCTGTAAATTCCTTGATAATGATTTTCTTCCTACATGCAGGATAATCACAAATGCAGACCATAGCATGTACGTCGTGCGAATGGGTTAACGGATAACCGATATTTTCTATTTATCTGCTTTTCCGCTTCTCGCTTTCACCGGAAAAATGCGCTACCAAGTAGGTATAGTTTTGTTTGATTTTTTTCAAGGTTCGGAAGGGCGGTAATTTGTCTAGAACGTTTGTAACACTGGTTGGTCTTTATGAGGCAAATGGGTTTACCGTACAATCCAGCCTGTCACCAGCGCATTTTCCAGGTTTCAGTCTAGCCGAAATTCCTTTCACTTATATTTATCAGGGTGATGTTCGGATGAGCAACGGCGGCGGTATCGCTTTGTCAGAAATTACCTTCCTGGAGAGCTTGTTCACCGCCAGGTCGCCGAAGAATATTTTTGTCATCGGTAACGCATTTGGCTGGAGTACTTTGGCCCTTGGTATCATGTGTCCGAACGCCCGCGTGGTCGCTATCGATTGGTGCCCCCGAACGGGTGAAGAGCGTGGTCTGGAGGTTACCAGTAAATTGGCCGCGGTGCTCGGTACGGATATCGTCGCCGTGAAAGGGAAAAGTCCGGAAGATGTCCAAGGTATTGTTGGCAAATATTTTCAGGAACCTATTGATTTCGTCCTGATCGATGGCAATCATTCACCGAATCAACTACGGCTCGATTTTGAGGCAAGTAAATCGGCAGCTGCGCCAAATTGCATTTATGTTTTTCACGATGTGATCAGCTTTGGCATGGTGGAAGCGTTCGTTGGCATTGCCGCAGACAATCCTCACCTGACCAGTTCGCTATTATTTCGGACACCGTCTGGTATGGCGATCAGCTATCCCTCTGAATTGGAAAGTTCCCTGGGACCGGTGGTCAATGCGTTTACCGAAACAGATGAACGCGTTCGGGCTCTCCATAAAGAAGGACGCGAAAGGTTGAACAATTAGTTTCTAAGCTGCCGCCAATAGTTCCGTATAGTGCGCCATTTTTCTGAGAGCGCTATCGGGACCTTATGGGTTTGACTGATCCCAATGGAGGTTGAACTTGGCAACGTTCAATGAGCAGAAGAGGTGGCCTTGCGATAACATTTTTTCCGTGGATATGATGTCGGAGCGGTTGTCCAGGACAAATACGTTGCCGCGCAGATTGACGAGTACTACGGCAGGATAGATGCTCTGGCCGTCTTCCACCAACCAGACCATCCGTAGGTGGTCAAGGTGAAAACCAAGAAGGAGCAAAGAATTGTATTTCGCCATGGCGAAATCTTCAGAGGAATCACCGCATTTGAATATATTTGCAGGCTTGGTCCAGCTTTTTGATTTAGCGCCGGAGGTAATTTCAACAACGTCTTCGAGACTATTGATATAACTGTTAACGTTGGCAATTTGACCCTTTGGTCCAAATGGCACAGAGATTTCAACAGCTGACCCCAGGCGGGACTGTCGTCGGTTTTGGCGCCTCCGCGCCCCGTTTGCGGGGCAGGTTTTTTTTACCTCTCTTTTTAAATCCGGGAAAATGTTTTCCCGGCGCTCGCAAAAGACGTTCGTGCATGTCGAAAAGAGATATATCATGATCGGGTGCCAGGTGAATATCCGCGTATTGCAGAGTATTAAAGGCTTCGGCATGGCCCAACTTGTCGCCGCCTTCGTCTTGTTTGCCCTTACCTTTACCGGTGCCTGGGGGAAAAACGCAAATAAACCGAACGGCCACCTTTGTAGCTAAGTGGTATTTGCCATAGGAAAAAAACGACCCGGTTCAATATTGCCTGAAAGATAAAAAACGTGCATTGTTCGCGGGAGTGAACAGTTGCAAATGTGTTGGAATTTTAATGTGATCAACCGTTGCCAGGGGAACGTATTAATGGAATGGCGTACCGAATTCAGTGTCGGCGACGATAAGTTCGACAATGATCACAAAATAATTTTCGGATTGGTGGACGAATTCAAAAGAATACTAAGCGAGAGTGAAAACGCACACGAGATGCTGGAAGACAGCTTCGACAAATTAATCGATTATATTGATGAGCATTTTGCCCGGGAGGAAGTGTTCATGAAAAAAATTGGTTATCCTAATATTGTTGAGCATCACGGAAAACATGCCGAGATGGAAGATAAGATGCGGGCGCTCTTTACCCGTTACAGCGAAGGTGATCCGACGGTATCCGAAGCTCTGGGAAACTTCGTCGAAGACTGGTGGTATTCCCATATTCTCAAAGAGGATATGAAATATCGGGAATTTGCTGAAGGCTAGTTTCCGCTTTTATTTTTTTCCAGAATTTGCAGCTTTTGAGCCAGGAAGCAAAGAAGTAACCTGCGAGGACAAAGGGGGCGAGGGAACGACGCGGATGCCGAAAACTTTTATGCCATTTGTCGGTGTTTGGGATATGAATTGTCGATACTGTTGACCCGATCACGCTCATCTAGGCAAAGGGCTTCTAGCATTCCCTCTTCTTCGGTCCTGCATCCTCCCACCATGGTAAAAATCTGTGAATCGAAGATAACCCATTCACCGGTCGTTTCCTGGTACTGAACTGAGTAGCGCATTCTGCCCTCTCCTTTATTTCAATATCCTTTTGTTCATGACAGTATTTTTTCCCATTATTATTTTAATTGTAAATAATATGCAGAAAACACTAGCGTTAAATTGATTTGGATCAATTTACCCTTCAATTATTACGATTCAATGAATCAAATAAAACATTTGAAAAAATTCATATTGATTGCGATTTAACGCCGATATTTTCCGTTCAATCTGAAATCGAACATTTCAATTC
>PVBE010488649.1_pt1 | contig 13026 bp, 12 predicted proteins | sample 1631181 | NCBI WGS metagenome assembly PVBE01 (sample SAMN08397723, study PRJNA350692) | Marine metagenome, whole genome shotgun sequencing project. | isolation source: water | place: Pacific Ocean | collected 2012-04
CAACTGGCGGATGTTGCGAAGATGACCCTGCGAAGAGCATCCGGCCGCCGCCAGGATAACCAGGAGGAGGATCGCTCTTTTCATCCAGGTCATTATAGAAACGAGATCAGAGAGTGGCCACAACCCCGTAGTGGTCGGACCAGCGGGTGGGGAGAAGGTCGACCGACTTTATCGGAACGTCCCGGTGAAGAACCAGGTCGTACCGCTCCCCCGTCTCCGGCCAGGTGCCCCCCTCCTCCCCCGGATTGCTCTTCGTCCATGCGTCCGTGAATCCCAGGTCGAGAAGAGGCTTGAGAAGTTCCATCTCCTCCCTGTCGAGGTTGAAGTCCCCGGCGAAGATCGCCCTTCCCTTGTATTCTTGAATAAAAGAGGCCGCCTGGATTAGTTGCGCCCGCCTCACCTTCGGATACCGCTCCGCCTGGAGGTGGGTCGTAAAAACGTGAAGGGGTCCGTCCGGCATCTCAACCTCGGCGTGCATCACCCCCTTGTCCACCCAACCGTCCGCGATCCTTCCCCCCGCCAGGCGCCCCCGGAAAATCATCCCGCTCCTGTGGAGGATGGGAAAACGGGTCAGGAGCATCAGTCCACTGTGGAGGCGCAGGCTGAACCGGTGGGTCAACTTCCGGTAGTAGTACGGATAGCGGCGAAGGAGCGCCCTCCGCGTCGCCCGGAGAAACGCCTCCTGGAGACAGAGAATATCGTATTTTCCCCGGTCGATAATCCGCAGAATTCCCCGGATCCTCCGGCGCCTCCCGGGCAACCTCGGCAGATCGAGGAGGGCCGAGATAATGCGGGGCCTCAGGTAGAGGTTCCACGTCAGGACCCGGACCGGGCCGTCGCTCTCGTCTTGACTTCTCATCCTTGTTCCGTATACTTCGCTCTTTCCCTAATATATAGCGTAAAAACATGATTCCTGGAACCCGAGAAGAAAATGGAAGAGTGGAGCTGACCGTCGACCTGTCGGAAAGTTCCCTCTACAACGAAGATCTCGCGCCGACCTCGCTCGAAAAGCGGACTTGGAGCACCTTCCATATCGCCGCTCTCTGGGTCGGAATGGCGGTCTGCATCCCCACCTACATGCTCGCCTCCGGCCTGATGATGGCGGGCCTCACGTGGTGGCAGGCCGTCCTGGCCGTCCTCCTCGGAAACCTGATCGTCTATATCCCATTGGCGCTTAACGGACACGCGGGCGCCAAGTACGGGATCCCCTTCCCCGTCTTCCTCCGGGCCCCCTTTGGAACGACGGGCTCGAATATCCCCGCCCTTCTCCGGGCGGCGGTCGCCTGCGGATGGTTCGGCATCCAGACCTGGATCGGCGGAAAAGCGCTTTTCATGCTCGCCGCCGTTTTTATCCCGGAAATCAGGGAGGCCACCCCGTTATCCGATTTCCTCGGAATTTCGATGCCCGAGTTGATCGCCTTCCTCGGATTCTGGTCGGTCAACGTCATGTTCATCCTCGCCGGAACGGAATCGATCAAGTGGCTGGAGACCTGCGCCGCGCCCCTCCTCCTCGCCATCGGCATCGGACTCGGTATCTGGGGTCTCTCGCAGGGCGGCGGACTCGCCCACATCCTGGAGAATTCCGACAACTTCTCCCGTCCGACCGCGACGGCCCACCGGGAGGGAGACCTTGTAATCGTATCGGTAAACCCGGTCGTGATCGACGGGGAAAGCCGCGCGACCGGATTCCGGATCGCGCCGACGAAAGAAAAACTGGCCGGGGCCGTTCTGAACCAGGCGACGATCAAGACGGACGCGAAAAGCGTCATCGTCTCCATCGAGGGGGAGACGGGTAAGTTCACGAAGGAGATTCCGGTCGGCCTTGAAAAGCCCGCGGGGGTCCCGGGCGGCATGAACTGGGGTCTCTTCTTCACGATGATCACCGCGATGGTCGGCTTCTGGGCGACCCTCTCCCTCAACATCCCCGACTTCACCCGCTACGCGAAAAACCAGAAATCGCAGATCCTGGGACAGGCGATCGGCCTCCCCCCCACGATGGGATTTTACGCCTTTATCGGAATCGTCGTTACCTGCGCGGCGGTGGTGATCTTCAAGGATATCATCGTCACCGAGCAGGCGCCGTGGGATCCGGTCGCGCTCCTGGGACGGTTCGACAACCCCACGGTCGTCGTTCTCTCGATGATCTTCCTCGCCATCGCCACGCTCACCACCAACATCGCGGCGAACGTCGTTTCTCCCGCGAACGATTTCTCCAACTTGAAACCACGGTTAATCAGTTTCAAGACCGGTGGCATGATCACCGCCTGCATCGGGATTCTCATGATGCCCTGGAAACTGGTCGAGAGACCCGACACCTACATCTTCACCTGGTTGATCGGCTACAGCGCCCTTCTCGGACCGATCGCCGGAATCCTGATCGCCGACTATTACGTTCTCCGGAAGCGACGACTCGAACTGCCCGAACTTTACCGGGAAGAGGGAATCTTCCGCGGCATCAATTTCAAAACCCTCGCCATTCTGTTTCTCGCTGTTCTGCCGAACCTTCCGGGATTCCTCGCGAACACCTTCGGCATCGGGGGCGTTCCCGGTTTCTTCATGACGGTCTTCCAGTACTCCTGGTTCGTCGGCTTCGGAGTCGCCTTCGTACTTTACGCGCTATGCAAACCTTCCAAAACCATATCAACGGTGAATGGGTAGATTCTGATTCGGAAGAGACCCTCCCGGATGAGAATCCCGCCGACACGACCGATATCCTCGGAACGGTCCGACTCTCTCCCCTCGAAGACCTCCGCTGGGCTATCGGTTCTGCCGAAGCGGCCCTGATCGAATGGAAAACCGTTCCCGCGCCGGAACGATCCCGGTGCCTCCTCCGCGCCCGAAAGCTCCTGGAAGAACGAGCGGGCGAATTCGCCGCGACGATCACCCGCGAGGAGGGAAAACTCCCCGCCGAAGCGGAGGCCGAAGTAACGAAAAGTCTCCGGATCCTCGATTGGATGGCGGGACAGGCGGACCGGATGGCGAAAAGTGGAGAAACCAACCGCTACACCCTCCGCCAACCGCTCGGCGTCGTCGCCGTCATGACCCCCTTCAACATGCCCCTCGCCGCGCCGATCTGGAAAATCGCCCCGGCACTCGTGGGAGGCTGTTCCGTTGTCTTCACCCCCTCCTCCCTGACACCCCTGACCGCGATGAAAGTGACCGAAATTTTCGTTGCGGCAGGGCTTCCCCGGGGAGTTCTGAACCTCGTACACACTTCCGAAGAGACCGCCGCGAAGGTCTTCCTCGACCATCCGGTGGTGCGCGGAATCAGTTTCACCGGCGCGCCCGATACGGGAAGAGCTCTCGCCGAAGGTGCGGCACGGAAGGGAAAAAATATTCAATGCGAGATGGGGGGGAAGAACCCCGCCATCGTGCTCGCCGATGCGGATCTCGATAAGGCCGCCGGGGATATCGTTCTCGGAGCCTTTGATTCCGCCGGCCAGCGATGCACTTCCACCAGCCGGGTCGTCGTCGAAGATTCAGTCGCGGACCGACTTCTCGACCTGGTCTGTGAGAAGGCCTCCCGCCGGGAAATGGGACCGGTCGCGAGCGAAGAACGGATGAACCTCCTCCTCGCAGGAATCGAAAAAGCCGGAGAGGAAGGCGCGAAGCTCGTTTCAGGTGGAAAGCGCGCCCCGGGCAAGGGGTGGTTCCTGGAACCCACGATCTTCGACAAGGTCTCCCCCCGCTCCTCCCTGGGCCAGGAAGACCTCTTCGGCCCGGTCCTGGCAATCCAGAGGGTGGGCCATTTCGAGCAGGCCATGGTCGTCGCCAATGACGTGAAATACGGATTGGCCGCCTCCCTCCACTCCCGGAATCCCGAAGAAATTTCCCGGTTTATCGAGGAGATCGAGGCCGGAATCGTGCATATCAACGCGCCGACCCTGGCCGACGAACCGGAACTCCCCTTCGGCGGGAGAAAGGGTTCCGGCTACGGAATGGCCGAAATGGGCCCCACAGCTATTGATTTCTATACGGAGTCCAAGGCGATATACTTGACGCCCTTCGATCAGGACCTCCCGCAGGAAAATTAAGGGGTAATCTCATGGCAGACCTGTCTATTACCGTAAACGGAATCGAATTCCCGAATCCCTTCATGGTGGGGTCGGGCCCTCCCGGAACGAATGCCCGGGTTATCCGCAACGCCTACGACGCAGGATGGGGCGGCGCGGTCGCCAAGACCGTCAGCCTCGAAAGCCACAAGGTCAAGAACGTCTCCCCGCGATTCGGAAAACTGAAATCGCGCAAGACGGGCGAAGTGATCGGCTTCGAAAACATCGAGCTGATCTCCGACCGGCCGATCGAAACCTGGATCAAGGAATTCACCGAAATCAAGAAGACCCACCCGAAAAACGTCCTGATCGCCTCCATCATGGAAGAGTACCGGAAGGAAGCGTGGCAGGAATTGACGAAAATGGTCCAGGATACCGGCGTCGACGGGATCGAGTTGAACCTCTCCTGCCCGCATGGAATGCCCGAACGGAAGATGGGCGCCGCCATGGGCGAACATCCCGACCTCGTCGAAGAGGTCACCGAGTGGTCCCGCAGCGTCGCGACCGTTCCGGTCTGGGCGAAAATGACGCCGAACATCACCCATATCACCCAACCCGCACAGGCCGCGGTGAAGGGGGGCGCGGACGGCATCTCCGCCATCAACACGATCCTCTCGGTCATCGGCGTCAATCTCGACACCTTCGCGCCGATGCCCACCGTCGAAGGCCACACCGTCGCGGGCGGCTACTCCTGCCAGGCGGTCCGGCCGATCGCCCTCCGGCAGGTCATGGAACTCGCCCGGGCGCTCCCGAAGGAGACCTCCATCTGCGGAATCGGCGGTATCGAATGCAGCGAAGACGCGATCCAGTTCTTCCTCCTCGGCGCCTCCACCCTGCAGGTCTGCACGGCGGTCATGCTCCAGGGCCACGGCATCGTCAAGGAAATGTGTGAAGGCGTGAGCGCCTGGATGGAGAAGCACAAGTTCGAAAAACTCGAAGATTGCATCGGCAAGAGCCTCGAATACTTCACGACCCACGCCGACCTCGTGGAACGGCAGAAGGCCGGTAAGATCGCAAAAGCCGGCCTCTCCAACCGCGACAACGAGTGGGCCGAGAAGAAATTCACCGACGTCACCGCGGACCTGACAGCAGAGTAGGAGAACGAATGTCCCGAATCGTAAAAGCCGGACTGATCCAGGCCGGGGTGGGCAAGGACGCCCCCACCGATCCCGCGGCGATCAAGTCCATGATGATCGAAAAACACGAAGCGCTCCTGGAAGAGGCGGCAAAAAAAGGCGCCCGAATGGTCTGCCTCCAGGAACTCTTCTACGGCCCCTATTTCTGCGCCGAGCAGGACACCCGGTGGTACGACATCACCGAACCGGTTCCGGACGGGCCGACGCTGAAGCATTTCCAGTCGCTGGCGAAGAAGCACAACATGGTGCTCGTCGTTCCCGTCTACGAACTGGAACAGACCGGCGTCTTCTACAACACCGCCGCCGTCTACGACGAGGACGGGGAATACCTCGGGAAGTACCGGAAGAACCACATCCCCCACACCCATCCGGGGTTCTGGGAAAAATTCTACTTCCGTCCCGGGAACCTCGGCTACCCGGTCTTTAAAACGAAGTCGGGCGTCACCGTCGGCGTCTACATCTGCTACGACCGCCACTTCCCCGAAGGCGCGCGCGCCCTCGGCCTGGCGGGCGCGGAAATCGTCTTCAACCCGAGCGCCACGGTCGCGGGTCTCTCGGAATACCTCTGGAAACTGGAACAACCCGCCCACGCAGTCGCCAACGGCTACTTCATCGGCGCGATCAACCGCGTCGGCCATGAACAGCCCTGGGACATCGGCGAGTTCTACGGCCAGAGCTACTTCTGCAACCCGCGCGGCCAGTTCGTCGCGGAAGGCTCGCGCGACAAGGACGAGGTGATCATCGCCGATCTCGATTTCGACGAGATCAGGGAAGTCCGCAACGTCTGGCAGTTCTACCGCGACCGGCGCCCCGAATCGTACGAAAGCCTGGTGGACGCATGAAATACCCGACGGTAGTCAAGGGGGGAACCATCGTCAGCGCTTCCGATTCCGTCCTCGCGGATGTCGCCATCCGGGACGGAAAAATCGCCGCGATCGGCATCGACCTCGAAGGGGACGAAATCATCGACGCCAAGGGGCACTACGTGATCCCGGGTGGGATCGACGTCCATACCCATCTCGACATGCCCTTCGGCGGAACCACGACCGCGGACGACTTCGAAACCGGAACACGTGCGGCCGCCTGCGGCGGAACGACCACGATCATCGACTTCGCCATTCAACAGAAGGGCGAGGCCCTGCGCCACGGACTGGATACCTGGCACGGCAAGGCGGAAGGCAAGGCGGCCATCGACTACGCCTTCCACATGATCTGCACCGAACTCGGTTCCCAGCAACTCAAGGAGATGAACAAGGTCGTCGATGCCGGGGTGACGAGCTTCAAGCTCTTCATGGCCTATCCTGGCATCTTCATGGTCGACGACGCGACGATCTTCCGCGCGATGCTCCAGACGGGCGAAAACGGCGGGATGATCTGCATGCACGCCGAGAACGGGGGCGTGATCGACGTTCTCGTGGAACGCGCCCTCGCGAAGGGACAGACCGAGCCGAAATACCACGCGCTGACCCGCCCCATGACAGCCGAAGCGGAAGCGACCCGGCGGGCGATCGCATTGGCGGAAATGGCGAAAGCGCCCCTGTATATCGTCCACCTCTCCGCGGGCGACGCGATGGAGGAGGTCCGGAAGGCGCGGCTCCGGGGACTCCCGGTCCACGCCGAAACCTGCCCGCAATACCTCTACCTTTCCTACGAAGATTACGAACGACCCGACTTCGAGGGCGCAAAGTTCGTCATGTCCCCCCCGCTCCGCCCGCGCGGGAACGAGGCCCGGCTCTGGAACGGCCTGGCGACGAACGCGCTCCAGGTCGTCTCGACCGACCACTGTTCGTTCTGCATGCACCCGCCCGACGCGAAGCCCGGGAAGAATCTTGGAAAAGACGACTTCTCCAAGATCCCCAATGGCGCGCCCGGAATCGAAACGCGGCTCCTGCTCCTCTACGAAGGCGTCCGGAACGGCCACATCACGCTCAACCGTTTCGTGGACATCACGGCCACGACGCCGGCGAAGCTCTTCGGGCTCCACCCCCGCAAGGGAACGATCCAGCCCGGCGCGGATGCCGACATCGTGATCTGGAACCCGGAAAAGGAATATACGATCAGCGCACACACGCACCACATGAACGTGGACTATAACCCGTACGAGGGGAAGACCGTCATCGGCGCCCCCGGCCGGGTGATGCTCCGCGGAAAAACGATTTACAACAACGGCGAGTTCACCGGCCGCATCGGCGGAGGCGGGTTCGTCAAACGGAATCCAAGGTAAACCAGGAGAAGAGCATGACCGACCTGTCCACCGAAGAAGTCGTCGAACTCAGCACGAAACATACCTACGGCACCTGGAGGGCACAGAAAAGCTGGAAGCCGATGCATGTCGTCGACGCGGAGGGATGCACCTTCACGAACGCGGCGGGAAAGACCTTCCTCGACTTCTCCTCCCAGCTGATGTGCTCGACGCTCGGCCACAAGAACCAGGCGGTCATCGACGCCATTTGTGAGCAGGCGAAGACGCTCCCGTACATCGGCCCGGGATTCACCACGACCGCGCGGGCGGAACTGACGAAGCTTCTCCTGGAAGTCCTGCCGGCCGGGCTGGAAAAGTTTTTCTTCACCACCAGCGGCACCGAAGCGGTCGAGGCGGCTTTCCGCATCGCACGCCTCTACACCGGCAAGCACAAGATCATTTCCCGGTACAACTCCTACCATGGATCGACCGCGGGAGCCCTCGCCGCTACGGGAGACGTGCGCCGCTGGCAGGCGGAACCCTCCGGCGTAATCGACGGCGTCATCTTCGGACCGGAGTGCAACTGCTACCGCTGTCCCATGGGCAAGGACAAGGGAACCTGCAAGACGATCTGCGCGGATTACATCGAGTACATGATCGAGAACGAGGGTAACGTCGCGGCGGTGATCGTCGAGCCGATCGTCGGCACCAACGGCGTCCTGGTCCCCCCGGACGAGTACATGCCGCGCCTTCGAGAGATCACGAAAAAGCACGGCGTGCTCCTGATCGCCGACGAGGTGATGACCGGATGGGGTCGTACCGGGACATGGTTCGCGGTCGACCACTGGGACGTCCAGCCCGACATTCTCGTCACCGCGAAGGGCATCACGGGCGCGTACGTCCCGCTTGGCCTCTGCGCGACGACGAAGGAAATCGCGGACCATTTCGAAGAGAACTTTTTCCCGCTCGGCCACACCTACGAGGCGCACCCCCTGACGCTCGCGCCGGCCGTGGCGGCGATCAACGAGTTGAAGAAACATGGACTGATCGAACGGGCCGCCGAGATGGGGCCGGTTCTGGGCGCGAAGCTCGAAAAGCTCCGGGAAAACCACCCCTCCGTCGGTGACGTCCGCGGCCGGGGACTCTTCTGGGCGGTCGAGATCGTCCGGGATCGTGAAAAGAAAACCAAGTTCAACACGTGGAGCGACAAGCTCGAGGGAAAGCCCTACACGATCGAGAAGGTCTGCGGCGCGATGATGAAGCAGGGCGTCTTCATGATGGGCTGGCAGAACCACCTGCTGATCGCCCCCCCGCTCATCGTCACCGAAGAGCAGATGGACCAGGCGGTCGCCGCCATTGACGAGGCGCTCAAGGTCGCCGACGCCGAACTGTAAACAGGAGAGGAAGGATGAAGATTTTCACGACGTTCTGCTTCGCTTTTCTTGCCGCCTCGCTCGCCTCCGCGCAGGAGGAAACCCCGTACGTCCCGGAGAAACCGGGCGCGCACCATGAACATCTGAAGAAGACGGCGGGAACGTGGAATTTCACCATGAAATCGTACGGGAACCCCGCTCAACCCATGGAGGGAAAAGGGGTCCAAGTCGCCCGCATGATGCCCGGTGGGTTCTGGCTGATCGACGATCATAAGTTCAATATGAGCGGAATGACCCTCCATGGCCACGGCGTGACGGGCTACGACCAGGGGAAGAATCGGTACGTCGGAACCTGGTGCGATTCGATGACCTCCACCATCATGACCTCGATCGGGTCTTGTTCCGAGGACGGAAAGGTGCTCACGATGATCGGTGAGCACTACAATATCCCCCTGAAACAGGTCCTCCGCTACCGGCAAGTCACGACCTTGAAGGACGAAAACAACAAGACCTTCCAGATGTATCACCTCGGAGAGAAAGACCAGGCGCAACTCATGCTGGAAATAGTCTATACCCGGCGCCAATTGAAGTAATACCGGAACGGCCGGGGTTGTTTTCCATCCACCCCCCGTTGTTCACGGGGACCTCCTTTCGCCCGTACGCCCTCCCATCGCGCCCTTCCGATCTTCCGGCCCCCTGGAATGCGCGCATGTCCCTGTTTTTTCGGCACATCCACCCAGAAACGGGTCTTACGTGGGTGAGTTGAAAAGGGAGGTTCTTTATGCGAGTACGATTCCTGTTTCTGGTCCTCCTTGCCGCCGGATGCGGTTCTGACGGGGGAGGAACCGATGCCCCCGCGACTTCGAACACGGGGATTCCCTCCTGGATCCCGGAAAATTCACAGGGCGAGCCGTGGCTCGGAAACCTGGTGATTTCGACCTCGGAAAATGGCCTTGATTTCGAAAACGAGACCCTCCTCCTCGAACATGCAGGCGTTCCAAGCCTGGTTCGATCCGAATCGGGAAAACTCATCGCCACCTACCAGTATTTTTCGTACGAAGACGAGGCGATGTTTGACGTAATCGCCTTCTCCATCTCCGAAAATGACGGCGATTCCTGGACAGGCCCGTTCCCGGTCGTCTTCGACAAGGTCCCCCCCACAGAGGGGGAATCCCGGCTGGTCGATCCGGCGCTGGTGGAACTGGAGGACGGCTCTCTCCGCCTCTACTTCACCATCCACCCCGATGGGATGGAGAATGCCCATCCCGCATCGGCGCTGGCCGGTTCGATTGACGGCGTGTTCGAATATGAAGGCCCCTGCATCGAGTACGCGGGAGTGAATCTCCTGGATCCGACGGTGATCTTTTTCGAGGGAACCTGGCATTACTTCACGCCCAAGCCGGGCGCCTACGGGTTGGTCAATCTCCATGGAACATCGACGGATGGCCGTACCTTCCAGTGGGAATCCGAAATCGCCATTGAGATGAACATGCTTGGGAACCCGGTCCTGATGGACGGGGGAATCCGATTTTACGGCACGGGTCCCGGTGGCGCCCTTTCCGCCTTCTCGCACGACGGGTTCAACTGGACCCTCGACGAGGGGGCACGCTCCAAAGGATTCGATCCGGCCGCAGCACAACGCGCGGATGGCTCCACCATTTTGATCACGACGCAGAATTGAGTTTATCGGGTTCCTGCCGGGAAGATAAGGGGCCCGGACTTGGCGGGCCGACAACCCTCTCCCCGTTCCCCGCGTTATATACAGGGGGAACGAAAAGGAGAACCACCATGCCGATCTTGATCACCTTCCTTCTGGCCGTCCTTCCCCTCCAGGATGAGGGGGTCTCCATCTACGAGGCGAAGTTCTTCGCGGAGAAGGAACTCAAGGGGATCCCCGGGGTAAAACGGCTCTCCATCGGGGGAATCGGGGAGAAGCGACACATCATCGTCCAGGTGGATTCTCCGGAGACGGGAGACAAGGTCCGTGAGAAGATCGGGGAACTGACTCCCCGGGAGTCGGATCGCTGAAATCCACCCCCACGCGAAGGATCTGTTTCCGGCGGGACCGACCCCGAAAGTCTTTGACGTAAAAGGGTTCAGCTCCCTTCCCTCCCCGGCAGGAACCCGATGAACTCCATTCCCAGGCGGGCAAGGACGGAACCGGCTTCCGCGTCGAACAGTTGTCCGAATCCGGACCAGTGGGAGGCGAGTTCCGTGGAGGTCTTCTTCCGGGCGAGGCTCCGGAGGCATTCCTCCAGGACCCCCCGAACCCTTTCCCGAATCTCCATCCCGGACTTGCCGACCATCCAGCCGGACGCCGTCTGGCAGGAGAGGTTGTTCCTCCCGACCTGCACGAGCCCGAGCCCGTTGATCGAAACGCATCCGCCGTCCGAAGTCGCGACTTCGAAGGACTCCACTTCGACATGGATCAATTCCCGGGTGGCCTGGTCCTCGGTGACGGGCAACATTACATTCTCCTTTCAGGATAGAGGTGCACCGGGGAACCCCCACACAGCGGTCAGGGTTCCCCGGGTGATGCGATCAGGACTGGCGGATCCGCGTAGCGAGCAACAATGCGAATCCCCAGAAGAGGAGAAAAATATATCCCTGTGAATGGCCTGCCGGGATCGAACCCCAGCAGGAAATGGACGGTTTTCGATGTTCGTCGTCATCTTCTTCGGGAGCGGCCTGGACCGAGACCCAGGTAAAATCGCGGTCGCTGACCGGGTTCAAACCGAAATCGACCCAGGCGGAAACGCTGCCATTTGCATCCACCAACCGGGCCTGCCACCGGTACCCCTCGTCGTCCAGACCCGCCAGTGTGAGCTGCAGGTCCTGGGTTCCGGAAACGAGGTCGCCAAAATGGGTCGGGTTTCCGGAAAAAGGAACGCCGACCCTCCGGAGTTCGATTTCCAGCCGGAGCGGATTCCCGTTCCCGGTTTTGACCGATCCCGCGAAAGTGACGAGTCCGTCATCGATGACGTCCCCGACCGGAACGGGATTTCCCGCCGTATCGAGTTGCTGAAGGGAAGCCGGATCGATTTCCAGCGGGGCGGTTTCCCGGATTTCGATATCGTCCACGAACCACCCGCCATGCTGGTTGTTCCACGAGTCGATCGTGTCGAACCGGAAACGAAGGACGACCGGACCCCATGCCTCGTTAAGGACGAGGGTGTGCTCGTGCCACGTCCCCATCTGGTCGCAGCCTCCCAGGACGGTGGAAAGCTGGGCGGAGAGCCATTCGTACCCGCTGACATCATCGTGCACGGAGACGAACCGTTGGTCGGTCAGCACCCCCGTCGTATCGGTCTGGTAGTTGCACCAGAAGGAGAGCTTGGGATTGTCGGTCCCGGTCAATTCGATAATCGGGGTCTGGGCCCATCCGAAGTTGGGGGGGCCCCCGTCGTTGTAATCGACCCCGTCGTTGTAATTCAGGCTGTAGGGTGCGCTCTTCACGGGTCCCCCGGGAACGGAGGCGGGTGTGCCGTCGACCTTCCATCTCACCGTCGGAGACATCTGGACGAAAGCCCACCCGGGGGGGAATCCTTCGGTCAAAAAGGTCTCCCGGTAGATCAGCCCTCCAGGGCCGATATCCCCGGTGTGGAAATCGGTCTCGGTTTCCGAATTGTTTCCAAAGGAGATCCAGGGGGAAGACTCACCGACGGGATCCACCCACTTGGCCTGCCAGTGTACCCGGTACGGATGGATGTCGGGTATTTCGAACGAGACTTCCGCAGTCTGGTTTTGTCCCACGGCCAGACTGATTACGGTGGCGACATCCGTGAACTCCTCCGTCAAAATCGTCAGGATCTCCACATGCAACTTCAGCCCGCTCAGCGGAGCCACGCATCTGAAAAAAACGATCCCATCTGTGACCTCTCCCCCGACAGGAACAAGAGATCCTCCGGAATTCACCTGCACGGCATTAGGCCCCGGGATGGTGCCGACCGGGGGGGGAGGGATGATCTGGGCCGCAGAAACGGCCGGAAAGGCCAAGAAGAGGCTTAGAATCATCAATTTCATCGTGTGTACCCTTTCCTTTTATCTGTGTGTCCTTCCTGTACGCAATCGCCCCCCATTTCTCACCCAAAAATGAGGAAAATGGGAAGATTCCACCTTTTCCAGACCCGGGAAATGGAGACGCTCCCTTTTTCCGGAAAAAGGGGACAGACCCCATTTTTTGGGGGTACAATTCCCCGATGGCATGGATCAAAACGATTCCGGAAGAAGAGGCTGAAGGGGAACTCAGGAGGGAATACGATGCCGCGGTCAAACGGTCCGGG
>PVBE011041339.1_pt1 | contig 13026 bp, 11 predicted proteins | sample 1631181 | NCBI WGS metagenome assembly PVBE01 (sample SAMN08397723, study PRJNA350692) | Marine metagenome, whole genome shotgun sequencing project. | isolation source: water | place: Pacific Ocean | collected 2012-04
CTGCGAGAGGCCGCCGCGCGCACCATAGACGAGCTATGGCAGATCATCGCCGAGATCATCGACGACTTCACACCCACCCAATGTCAAAATTTCTTCACCGCAGCCGGATATGAACCGGATTAAATTGAATCCGCTCTAGTCGGCGGCTTCTTTCTGCTTGGCCTCCTGCAGGAGACGCCACACCATGTTGGGGCGCAACGGCAATTCGGTGATCTCGACGCCAAAGGGCGAGAGCGCGTCGCAAACGGCATTGCTGAGCGCACCCGGCACCGGGCCCGGAATGCCTTCGCCGAGGCCGCGTTGGCCGAGCGGCGTATGCGGGCATTTGGTGGTCGAATGGGTGACCTCGATGTTGGGCATGTCGGCGGCGTTGGCCAGCTTGTAGTTTTCGAAATCGGCCGTCAGGCATTGGCCGTTCTCGTCATAAACGACCTCCTCGAACATCGCGTTCGAGAGGCCCTGGACGACACCGCCCTGGACCTGGCCCTCGACGATTTGCGGGTTGATCAGGGTGCCGAGATCCTCGCAGGTGACGAAGCGGTTGATCTTGAACTGACCGGTTTCCGGCGTGACTTCGACGAAGGCGGCATGGATGGAGAAGCACATCATGCGCGTCGGCGCCTCGAAGAAGGCGGTATGCTCGAGGCCGCCCTCGACGCCCTCGGGCAGATTGATCGGCGCCATGATGATGCGATCCGCCATTTCACCGAAGCCCTTGCGGATGTTGGAATCCTTGGCGTAGATGATTTCGCCGTCGACGAACTCGAAATCCTCGGGCTCGGCCTCAAGCTCAAGATCGTGGGCCATGATCACGGCCATTTTATCCTTGAGCACGCGGCAGGCGGTGGAGACCCCGCTCATGACATAGGAGCCGGTGCGCGCACCGATGGTGCCCGAGCCGAACGGCGTGGTTTCGGTATCGCCTTCGCGCACGATGATATCGTCGGGATGGATGCCGAATTCATGCGCCGCCACCTGGGAGATGGTGGTCTCGTGACCCTGGCCTTGCGCCGCATCGCCGAACGAGACCAGCGCCTTGCCGCGCGGATCGAGGCGCACCGACGCGGCGCCGTAGCCGGGCTGGTTTTCCATCGGCACGAGGATTTCCGAAGCCATGCCGGAGCATTCCACGCCGGTGCCGAAACCGAGGCCGATATATTTCCCCTCGGCTAGCGCCGCCTTTTGCTTGGCGCGGAAACTCGGCACATCGAGATGTTCCATGAGGGTGTCCCACACCTTGAGATAGTCGCCGCTGTCGTAATAGGCGCCGGTGCAGGTGGTGTGCGGCAATTCGGCGATGATGTTCTTGCGCCGCACGTCGCCGGCATCGAGGCCGAGCTTGCGCGCCATCATGTCGACGGCGCGCTCGATGGCGAAACGCGTCGGATAGGAGCCGAAGGAGCGTGCCGGGCCGAGCGCCGATTTGTTGGTGACCGCGACGCGCAGACGAATATCGCAATCCGGCAGATCGTAGGAATTGGTGAACAGGATGCCGCCCAGCCAGGACATGATATAGCCCCAATAGACGCCCACGCAACCGTCGCCACAGTCGCACACACCGTCGGTCCTCAGAGCGAGGAACTTACCGTCCTTGTCGGCGGCAAGTTCGACCGTATGGATTTGGTCGCGCTCATGGCTAACCACCATCAGATGCTCGTGGCGCGATTCCTGCCATTTCACCGGGCGGCCGAGTTGGCGCGCGAGATGGCATACCAGGATCGGCTCGCGGTAGAACGGCGCCTTGACGCCGAAGCCGCCGCCCTGGTCGCGCGGCGAAATGATGCGCACCTTTTCGGTCGGGATATCGAGAATATCGGCGAGCGCCAGACGGTCGATATGCGGCCGTTGGGTGGTGACATAGGCCAACAGCCCGTCGCCCTCGTCCCATTTGGCGAGCGCGCCGCGCGGCTCCATCGGGGTCATGCCGCAGCGGTGCACGCGGAAGGTTTCCTTGACCACCGCATGCGCGCCCTTGATGATGGCATCGACCTTGCGGGCGTTCTCTTCCTGCCCCTCCGGCGTCGCGCCACCGGTGAAGGTGTTGGCGAATATCTGATTGTCCTCCCACTCCTCATGCACCAGCGGTGCGCCCGGCGCCAACGCCATGGCCGCGTTGGCGACGAAGGGCAGGTCTTCTCCATATTCGACCGTGACCAGCTCGGCGGCGTCCTCGGCGGTGTATTTGTCGCGCGCGACGACGGCGGCGACGGCCTCGCCGTGGAATTTCACTTTCTCCATGGCGAGCGGCCAATGGGTCGGGTAGCGCGCCGGCAAGGCCGGCACCACGACCTTCTGCGGCATCGAGCGAATCTGGTCCTTGATGTCGGCGCCGGTGACGACGATGACGACGCCCGGCAGGGCCTTGGCTTTGCTGGTGTCGATGCTTTTGATCCTGGCATGGGCGCGCTCGGCGCGCACGAAAACGAGGTGAAGCATGCCGGGCTCGGTCAGGTCGCCGAAAAAGGCGCCCTTCCCCGTGGTCAGACGGTGATCCTCCTTGCGCTTGAAATCGACGCCGACCCATCCCTTGCCATTGCTCTTCTCAGCCATGTTCCGTCTCCCTTGATGCAGGCGCGCCTGCTTCGAAAATGATTTTCCAGGCCTTACGTGGTTACTTCCCCGCCGCGTCCTTGACCGCCTCGACGATGTGGGCGTAGCCGGTGCAGCGGCACAGATTGCCGATCAGGCCGTGGCGGATTTCCTCTTCCGTCGGGCTCGGGTTGTTCTGCAGGAACTCGTCCATGTTCATCAGAATGCCCGGCGTGCAATAGCCGCATTGCAGCGCGTGATGCTCGTTGAAGGCTTTCTGCAACACCGTCAGCTCGCCGTTCGTCGCCAGCCCCTCGACCGTCTTGATCTCGTGCCCGTCGGCTTGCACCGCCAGCATCAGGCAGGATTTCACCGCCGCGCCGTCGAGCTGGATCGTGCAGGCGCCGCACACACCCTCATAGGTGCAGCCGACATGGGTGCCCGTCTGCACCGCCACCTCGCGGATGAAATCGACCAGCAGCATGCGGTTGGGAATGTTCTCCTCATAGCTCTCGCCATTGATCGTGATGTTGACTGTCGTTTTCATAGCTTTCTATCTCCCAATTCTCGAGCGTCAGCCGGCGGCGCGCGCAAACGCGCTGGCAACCGCATCGGCGCCGAGCGAGCGGATCAACTGCTTGCGGTAATCGGCATCCGCCCACATGTCGCTTTGCGTCTCGATCTCGTCCGAGGCTGCTTGCAGGGCCGCCGCGATGGCATCTCCGTCGCCCGCCGAGGCGCCCTTGAGCCCGCTTTCCGCCGCGCCCGAGCGGCGCGGGCCGTCGCCGAGCCCGCCGACCGCGACACGCGCCGAGTTGCAGGCGCCAGAGCCGTCGGTGCCGATCATCACGGCGATGCCGATCACCGGCAGCGCGTCGGTCACCAGGCCCCACTTCTTGTAGGCGCTGCCGCTATTGGCCGGCGCCGCCGGCAGGTTCAGCGACACCAGAATCTCGTCATCCTCGCGCGCGGTCTCCAGCGGACCGCCGAGGAAATCATCCGCCGCCACGGTGCGGCTGCCGCCGGCCCCGGTCAGCGTCACCTCCATGCCCAGCGCCAGCGCCACCGGCGGCAGGCAGGCGGCGATATAGTTCCAGCACAGGCTGCCGCCGATGGTGCCGCGGTTGCGCACCTGGCGGTCGCCGATGCGCGCCGCCGCGTCGCGCAGCGCCTGATAGGCGCCGTCGAGGCTGCTCTCCTCGGCCAGTGCCGCATAGGTCGTCATGGCGCCGATGCGGACACCCGCACCATTCGCCGAAACGCCGCGCAGCTCCGCCACCGCCTGCAGATCGACGATGCAGCGCGGCCGCAGCAGGCGTGTTTTGATCGCCTGCATGGTGCTCTGGCCGCCGGCCATGAACAGCGCATCTCCCGCCTCGTAACGGCCGAGCGCCGCCAGCGCCTCGGCTATCGTGGCGGGGCGGACATATTCTTCAATTGCTGCCGGATACATATTGCCTCCTGTTCATACGGCGATGCCGGTCGCTAATAAAGCCAACGGCGCGGGTTGCGGCAAGTTCTTTCCATGTAACTTAACCGGCGAAGCGCGGCTCCGGCACGCCGCGTATGCCGAGGCCGGTCACCGCGAACAGGCCGCCGGCGAGATATTGCGGCTTGGCCTCGACGGCGAACATGTCATGCACCGCCGGATGGCTGACGCGCGCCATCGAGGTGACGTAAAGCACGTCCATATCGGCGCCGCCGAAATTGACGCTGGTGACGTTTTTCACCGGCATGCCGATGCGCCGTTCGACCGAGCCGTCCGGCGCGTAGCGCACCAGATCGCCGCCGATAACCTGGGCGTTCCACAGATAACCCTCTTCGTCGACAGTCGAGCCGTCGGCGAGCCCGCTATCACCCTTGGTGCTGGCGAAAAAACGCTTGTTGGAAAGGGTGCCGCTGTCGATGTCGTAATCGTAAGCCCAGAATTCCTCCTGGAAGGTGTCGGCGAAATAGAAAATTTTATCGTCGGGGCTCCAGCACGGACCGTTGGAGCAGATGATTCCGCCGTCCACCTTGGTGACGGAGAGGTCGGCGTCGAGCCGCCACAGCCCGCATATCTTCAATTCTTCCTTGTCGTCCATGCCGCCGGCGAAAAACCGGCCCTTTCGGTCGCATTTGCCGTCATTCAAACGGGTGCGCGGCTGGTCGGCCTCGATCTCGGTGATCAATTCATATTCGCCGCTGCCGAAATCGAAGAAATAGAAGCCGTCGGCCAGCGCCATGACGGCATTGCCGCCCTTGCGCAGGGCCATCGCGCCGACGTCCTTGTCGACGCGCCAGTTCTCGACCTTGCCAGTCTTCGGATTCATGCGCCAGACGGCCGGCTTGTCGACGCGCGGCCCGGTGCCGTCGACCCAATAGAGGCGGCCTTCCTCGACATCCCATACCGGGCTTTCGCCGAGATGGTTTGCGCATTCCAGCAGGCATTCGATCTTAACGCTCATTGTTCCCCCGTTTTGTTTTGAATGTTTTCTATCATAGACGCGCCGGCCGGGCGAACCCATTGTCTCAGCACCCGGCTGCGGGTATGAAAGAGCCAAGCAAAGACGGAAATCAACAAGCCGAAGGAGAGCCGCAATGGCCGCCAGCCAAAAGGTCATCATCAGTTGCGCCATAACGGGGTCGGTGCACACGCCCACCATGTCGGAACATCTGCCGCTGACGCCCGATCGGATCGCCGCCGACGCGGTGGCGGCGGCCGAGGCGGGCGCCGCCATTCTGCATTTGCACGCGCGCAACGGCGAGGATGGCAAACCGACGGCGGACCCCGATGTCTACATGGAGTTCCTGCCGCGCATCAAGCAGCAGTGCGATGCGGTGTGCAACGTCACCACCGGCGGCGGCCTCGGCATGACGCTCGATCAGCGCCTGGCCGGTCCGATGCGCGCCAGTCCGGAAATGTGTTCGCTCAATATGGGGTCGATGAATTTCGGCCTGTTTCCCATCCTCGATAAGATAAAAGACTTCAAACATGAGTGGGAACGCAAACATTTGGAAATGACGAGAGATTTCATTTTCAAAAACACATTCAAGGATATAGAAGGAATATTCAAGAAAATGGGTGAGGAACACGGCACCCGTTTCGAGTTCGAGTGCTACGATGTCGGCCATCTCTACAATCTCGCCCATTTCGTCGATCGCGGGTTGGTCAAGCCGCCGTTCTTCGTGCAGACGATTTTCGGCATTCTCGGCGGCATCGGCGCCGATCCCAAGAACCTCATGCATATGCGCGAAATCGCCGACAAACTGTTCGGCGGTGATTACAAATGGTCGATCCTCGCCGCCGGGCGCCACCAACTGCCGTTCGTCACCATGGGCGCGATCATGGGCGGCAATGTGCGCGTCGGCCTCGAGGACAGCCTCTATGCCGGCAAGGGCAAGCTGGCCAAGTCCAATGCCGAGCAGGTCACCATCATCCGTTCGATCCTCGAGAACCTGTCGCTGGAAGTCGCCAGCCCGAACGATGCGCGTGAGATGCTGGCGCTGAAGGGCGGCGACATGGTGAAGTTCTAGGCGCCTTCGCGGCGCCCCGCTGTTCGGCATTGCCGCGCGGTACGGCCATACCGTGAAAATTCTGCTTCTTCAGAGCCATCTGAGCTCGGGCCCGGCCTATCTCGAAGAACCGGCGGCACGGCATGGCGCCGAGTTCGACGCCCGCATGCCGCATCTCGAAGCCGATCATGTGCTGCCCGGCGACGAGACCGGCCATGACGCGTTCATGCTGCTGGGCGGCATCATGAACGCCGGCGACGTGGCGGAATTTCCCTGGCTCGAACAGGCCGCCGAGCTGGTGCGCCGCTTTACGGCGGCGGAAAAGCCGGTTATCGGCATTTGTTTGGGCGCGCAAATCGTCGCCCGCGCGTTTGGCGCCAATACCTACGATCTGGCGGCTTCCGAGATCGGATATTTCCCGGCCCATTTCACCGCCGACGCCTATAACGACGCGCTGCTCGGCCAGGATTTCGTCGAACCCCTCTATTTGGCCGAGTTTCACAGCCAGACCTTCGACATCCCCAGCGAGGCAACGCAGTTGATCGAGGGACTGAAATACTGCCCCAACCAGGCCTTTCGCATCGGCGCCGCGACATATGCCTTCCAGGCGCATATCGAGGTGACGCCGGCATCCATGACCCATTGGGTGGAGGCTTCCGACAAGCTGGTGGCCGAGCATGCCCCCGATTTGCCGGCGCACCTGCCGCGGCTTTTGAATCTGCACCATTACGGCGCCCATGATTTCTGCTGGAAGGTCGGCTCCGCCTGGTACGCCCTCATCGCCGAGCGCATGAAGCGCGGCTAATACCAAGGAGCGGTCAAACTATTGTTGCCGGTTTGCTTGCTGTAGGGTGGTTTGCGCAGGGAATCTTTTCACGGGGGGAGTAGGGGAATGATCATTCAATCGGCGCCCGAGGGCGAGGCTTCGGGCAAGCGCTTCGTCATGAAATTGGCCGAGCATCTGGAATTGGTTGGGCAATTCGCCGAGAATTTCGGCAACCGGAAATTCGCCGCGCCGGAGCCGCGCGAGGAATTCCTCTATGCCTGCCGCTGGCACGACAAGGGGTGGCAGGATCTCGACGACAATCCGCCGCTCAATCCGGATACCGGCCTGCCCTATAATCTCGTCGAAACGCCGCTGCCGGTCATTCTTTTGACCAGCGCGCGTTCGCCCGAGCATAACGAAGCCCATCATCCCTATTGCGGGCTGATCGACAGCATGCACATTTGGGGGCTCTATAACGGACGCTACGGGATGTCGGACAAGGTGCTCATCGACATGATTCCGGATCAGCACCGCGTGTTGGCCGATGGCATGCTGGACAATGAATATCAGCGCCAACAAAGGCTGAAGGCGGTGCTGGCCGAGGATTCGCGCTCCGCAGCCTGGGTCGAGGACGGGGCGCTCTTCGCCAATTACAAGGTCCTGCAATTCTTCGACACATTGGCGCTCTATTTCAATTGCAGCCATGCATCCGCGCGCGAGGAAGCGGTATACGACAATGTGCCGCTCAACGGCGAATCCGACACTAGCATCACCATTCGCCCGCTCGGCGGCGACAGCTACAGCCTCGAGCCCTATCCGTTCCGCAAAAGCGCTATGGAGGTTTCCTTTCAGGGGCGTTATTTATCGCCCCTAGAAGCCGGCGCCGAGCCCGACATGGCGGCGGTCATGCGCGATACGCCGCCGGAGCGCCAAAGCGCGACCCTGGTCGCGGCCTGAACCAAACTGACGCGGGGAGAGAACAGGTTATGAAAGCGGTTGTCATTCATCGTCACGGCGGCCCGGAAGAGCTCGTCTATGAGGATATCGCAACGCCTGAAATCGGGCCCAACGATGTTCTCATCAATCTGAAAGCGGTCGGGCTCAATCATTTCGACCTCGATGTGTGCGGCGGCATTTCCGGCTATCTCAGCCTCGACATGCCGCATATTCTGGGCTGCGAGGGCGCCGGCGAGATCGCCGAGGTCGGCAGCGCCGTCGACGCCTTTAGCGTTGGCGATCGGGTGATGCCGTTCCTCACCACCTCGTCGGGGCAATGCCGCCACCGCATCTGCAACTGTGCGCTGGGCATGGACAATATCTGCCTCGATTTCGACAAGCTCGGCGTCACCCGCTGGGGCACTTACGCGGAGTATGTCAAAGTCAGCCAGCATAATCTCATCCGCATGCCCGACGAATTATCCTATCTCGATGCCGCCGCCACCCAGGTCGCCTATGCCACGGCGTGGGAGCTGGTGATCAACAAGGCGCATGTGCGCCAGGGCGAGGATGTGCTGATCAACGCCGCCGGCAGCGGCGTCGGTTCGGCGGCGATTCAGGTGGCGCGCCTCGCCGGTGCGCGCATCATCGCCACCGCCGGCTCCGACGGCAAGCTGGAGCGCGCCCGTCAGATGGGCGCCGACGATGTGATCAACTACAACAAGACCGAGGATATCGCCCAGGCGGTGATGGATATGACCGGCGGGCGCGGCGTCGATGTCTGCATCGAGATGGTCGGCGGCAAGATATTGCAGCAGAGCCTGGCGGCGCTCTGCCTCAATGGCCGCCTGTCGACCTGCGGCGCCCATGCCGGCGAGAAAGTCGAGCTCGACATGATCGAATTCTTCCGCAAGCAGATCACCATGACGAGCTGCCATTTCGCGCCGAAATCGACCAACACGGAAGTTCTCAGCCTGGTCGGCCAGGGCAAGCTCCGGCCGGTCATCGCCAAGGCCTTTCCGCTTGCCGAGATGCGCGCCGCGCACGAGCTTCTGGCGAGCCGCGATTTCTACGGCAAAGTCGTGCTCGAAGTCTGACCTTGAGGCGGCGTCCATGGGTGAAATATTACTGCGCGGTGTCTCGGTAATATCGTCGCGCAGATATCTCCTCGACAATGTCGACATGACCATGCGTCACGGCGAGTTGACGGTCATTTTCGGCGATGCCGATAGCGGCAAGGTGACGGCGCTGAAAGTTATCGCCGGCATCGAAAAGGTCTCGAGCGGCGATGTTTTCGTCGGCGCCACGGCGGTGACGGAACTGAAGGGCGGCAAGCGCGATGTCGCCATGGTGTTCGAGAAGCAGGGCCTGCTGCCGCACAAGAACGTCTTCGACAATATCGCCTTCCCGCTGCGCATGGCGAAAACCGGCAAGGCGGAGATTAGCGAGCGGGTTCACGTCGCGGCGCGGCGCTTCGGCCTTGACGATGTGCTCGACAAGAAGCCCAAGAGGCTGAGCGAGGAGCAGCGCCACCTGATCGGTATCGCGCGCGCCGTGGTGCGCGACCCGGCGGCCTATCTGTTCCAGGCCGTGAATCCGAAGGGCGGCGAGGCGATCCGCAAGCGGGTGGTCGCCGAAATGCAGCGCCTGGTGCGCGACGACGGCGCCACCGTGGTTTACGCCACCGAGGACAGCGCCGAGGCCTTGCGCATCGCCGACAAGATCATCGTCATGTCGTTCGGCGCCGTCGCCCAGGCGGCATCGCCGAAGCAGATCTACCGGCGCCCCGCCGACCGCGATATCGCCGAACTGTTCGGCGCGCCGCCGATCAATCTGCTGGCCGGCGAGGTCATCACCCATGAGGGCGGCATGGCGCGGGTGCGGCTTGAGGGTGGCAGCGAAATTTCAGTGCCGGCCCATGCCAAGGCGCCGCTCTCCAGTGCCGAGGTGACGCTCGGCATCCGCCCGCCGCACATCAAGCTGGAGCCGGCGGAGGACAACGTCATCGCCGCGAGAATCCGGCAAAAAAAGATTTCCGGCGGCAAATCCATCCTCGACCTCGATACGCCGGAAGGCGAGATCATCGCGGCCGTCGATGAGGTCGAGGCGGATCAGGTGACGCTTCACCTGCCGGCCGAGAACTGCCTGCTGTTCGACGGCGATGGCCGCGCCATACGGCGCAAACCCCCGCGCAAGCGTAAGGCGTGATCAGTCCGATTTTCCCAGCCGCTGCAATATTTCGCCGCGCAATATGTGTTTTTGTACTTTGCCCGTCGGCGTCATGGGAAATTCGGCGACGGCGATGACGTGGCGCGGAATCTTGTAGCTGGCGATGTTGCCCTTGCAATGCGCGGTGACTTTTTCGAGGCTGACGTTGGCGCCTTGCGCGGCGACGATAAAGGCGACCGGCACCTCGGCGAGGCGCGCGTCGGGATAGCCGACGATGGCGGCCTGGTCGATCTCGGGCATTTCCAGCAGATAGGCCTCGACCTCGGCCGGCGAGACGTTCTCGCCGCCTACTTTAAGCATATCCTTGAAGCGGCCGATGAATCTGAGATGGCCGTCGGGCCGGATGAGGGCGGTATCGCCGCTATGCATCCAGCCATCTTCGTCGATCGCCGCCGCGGTTTCCTCGGGTTTGTTGTAATAGCCCTTCATCACCTGATAGCCGCGTATCAGCAGTTCACCCTGCTCGCCGGGCGGGAGTTCGCGGCCGCTGGCGGGATCGATAATGCGAAATTCCAACCCGGGCTGGACGAAGCCTGACGCCTCGCAACGCTGTTCCTCGGTCGAATCGGTGAACGAGCAGGCGGTGAAGGACCAGGTTTCGCTCATCCCCCAACCGGTGATCGTCGGCGCCAATTCGCGTTGGCAGCGCCGCGCGATGGGGATGGAGTTCTCCATGCCGGAGGGAAAAGTGGCGAAGCGCAGCGATGACAGGTCGCGTTTGTCGCGCTCCTGGCAGTCGAGCATGTCCTTATGATGGGTATCGAAGCCGTGAATGATGGTGGCGCGCTCGGCCTCGACCAGGCGCAGCGTTTCCGCCGCGTCGAAACCCTCCATCAGGATTTGCCGGGCGCCGGAGAGCATGGCGATCAGAGCTGTTTCGCTGTAGCCGTAGATATGGAACATCGGCAGATTGTTGATGAAGGCGTCCTCGAAGGTGACGGCGAAGCGGCCGATGCGGTCGGTGACGTTGCGAATGACGATGTGGCTGTGCATCGCCCCCTTGGGGCGCCCGGTGGTGCCCGAGGTGTAGCAGATAACCAAGACATCATCCGCATCGACCAATGCCGCGCGCTTCTCAAGCTCGCTCTCGTTGATTTTTTCTCCGGCCCGCAGCAACTCGGCCCAGCCGATCATGCCGGGCTCGGGCTCACCGTCCACGAGAACCGCGCGGCGCAATTTGGGGAAGTTTTTGCAATTCAGGGCGCGGCCGTCCTGGGCTCCGATATCGGGCAGGTTTTCGCGCATCATGGCGAGGTAATCGACCGGTCCCGAGCGCGCCATGGATATCCAGGTGGCGCTCTCCGACTGCTTTACGGTATAGGCGACGTCGGCGGTGCGGTAGCGCGTGTTGAGCGGCACCAGCACGGCGCCGACCTTGGCGGTGGCATACATGAGGAACAGCCATTCCGGGCGGTTCACCATCCACAGCGCGACATTCTCGCCATGCTCAACGCCGATCGCGATCAGGCCGCGCGCCACCCTGTCGACCTCGGCGTCGAACTCGGCGTAGCTCCAGCGCTGCTCGCCGAAGCAAAGCGCTTCGCGTTCGCCGTATCGGCGCGCCGCCAGCGCCGGCAGGTCGCCGAGTTTCAGCTTCTCGAACCAGTCACTCATTTAGCATCCATTGCCTGTCGGATATTATCCACTAAGCTTCTCCGCCTATAGAAAAGCCATAACGCGCTGGTCCGGGCAAGCGGTTCCGGCGAGCACAGGGAGGAAAACCATGTCCGAGCCGGCTGTCCTGAGCGATGTCGAGGGCGCGATTGGGGTCATCACCATCAACCGGCCCGATAAGTTGAACGCGCTCGACCTCGCCACCATCGAAGCCATGCAGGCGGCGCTCAGCGCCATGGAGGCGAACCCGGCGGTGCGGGTGATCATCTTCACCGGCGCCGGCAAGGCATTCATCGCCGGTGGCGATATCGCCGACCTCAACTCGCGCCGGGGGTTGGCGCATTACAATGAATTCGCCGGGCCGATACATGATCTTTTCCGCAATATCGAAATCTGCGACAAGCCGACCATCGGCGCCGTCAACGGCTGGGCGCTGGGTGGCGGCTGCGAATTGATGCTGGCGCTCGATATCCGCATCGTTTCCGAAAAGGCGCGCATCGGCGTGCCGGAAATCACGCTCGGCCTGTTCCCGGGCGCCGGCGGCACCCAGCGCCTGATCCGCCAGATCCCGCTATGCCGCGCCAAGGAGCTGATGTTCGCCGGCGATCACATCAGCGCCGAGGAAGCCGTCGCCCTCGGCCTCGCCACCCGCGCCGTCGCGCCCGACGAGTTGATGCCGGCCTGCAAGGCGCTGGCGGAGAAGATCGCCGTCAAATCGCCGCTCGCCCTCAGGCTTCTCAAACGCACCATGGCCAACGGCGCCGACATGGCCCTGCCTTCGGCACTGGCGCATGAGCAGGCGATGATCAGCTTGGCTCTGGACAGCGAGGACGCGCATGAAGGGTGCAGCGCCTTTCTCGAAAAGCGCGACGCCAATTTCACCGGGAGCTGAAACATGGATTTCCGCCTCACCGAGGAACAGCAGATGATGGTCGAAACGGCGACCAGGATCGGGCAAAGCTTCGGCGTCGATTATTGGCACGCGCTCGACGCCGCGGGCGATTACCCGACCGAGATGTGGCAGGCCATTTGCGATGCCGGATTCTGTGGCGTGGCGCTGGCCGAGGAGCATGGCGGCGCCGGTCTCGGCATGGTCGAAATGGCGCTCATCGTCGAGGCGCTGTGCCAGGGCGGCGCCGGCAGCACACTGTCGCAGCTTTTCATGCTCAATCCGATTTTCGGCGGCGTCTCGGTTTCCAAATATGGCAGCGACGAGATGCGCCGCACCATCCTGCCGGGGATTATTTCCGGCGAGATCGGCTGCTGCATGGCGCTCACCGAACCCGACGCCGGAACCAATAGCCTGGAGATCCGCACCTTCGCCGAAGCGGACGGCAATGGCTGGCGCCTCAATGGGCGCAAGATATTCATTTCAGCCGTTCCCCAGGCGCAAAAAATGCTCGTCGTCGCGCTCACCAAGAAGCCTGAAGAAGCGGCACGGAAGACCGACGGCATCA
>PVBE012936317.1_pt1 | contig 13026 bp, 6 predicted proteins | sample 1631181 | NCBI WGS metagenome assembly PVBE01 (sample SAMN08397723, study PRJNA350692) | Marine metagenome, whole genome shotgun sequencing project. | isolation source: water | place: Pacific Ocean | collected 2012-04
CTGGTCTCGAGTACGCTTCGACGGTCGAACGGGAGCGGGGTTATGCGGCTGGCTGCCGGGAAATCACCCGGCGACCCAGGAGTCTCCTTGTCCCAGCCTGAAGTCGATACTCCGGCGCGCCTTGGCTTTGGCACCTTCCTTGGGGTGGTGACACCGACGACGCTGACCATCCTCGGCGTGATCATGTACCTCCGGCTCGGTTGGGTCGTGGGCAACGCGGGTCTGGCTGGGACGCTCTCGATCGTCCTTGTCGCCAACATCATCACCTTCATCACGGCGCTCTCCCTGAGTGCCTTGGCGACGAGCATGCGCGTGGGAGTGGGTGGGGCGTACTGGTTGATCTCCAGGAGCATGGGCCTGGAGCTGGGCGGTGCGCTGGGGATTCCGCTGTACCTCTCACAGGTGCTCAGCGTGACGCTCTATGCGTTTGGTCTGGCGGAGAGTGTGCGCATCTTCGTCCCGCTCAGCGATGTCGCGGTCCAGTGGCTGGCTGGGGGCATCGTGGTCGGGGTGGTTCTCCTGGCCATCAAGAGCACGGAACTGGCACTCAAGGCGCAGCTTCCGATCATGGCGATGATCGTGCTCTCATTGGTCGCGCTCGTGGGGGGGGTGGACTTCCAGGGGTCGCAGGTGCCGCCTACGGGGCCGTGGACGGATGCCTCCTACTGGGAGGTCTTCGCGGTCTTCTTCCCGGCGGTGACGGGAATCCTTGCAGGGCTGGGCCTCTCCGGTGACCTCCGCGATCCTGGGCGCTCCATCCCGCGCGGGGTGCTCCTGAGCGTAGTGGTGGGCTTTGTGGTCTACATGGCCCTGCCTGTGGTGTTGGCCAATGCTGCAGACTCCGAGACCTTGCGCAATGACCCCTTGTTGTGGACCAAGCTGGCGCCGGTCTATCTCGTCGTCCTTGGGCTGTTTGGAGCCATCTTGTCCAGTGCGATTGGGAGCATCCTGGCGGCGCCTCGAACCATTCAGGCGCTGGCCCAGGACGGTCTGGCGCCGGGGATGCTCGGAAAGGGGGACAAGGTCACCGGCGAGCCTGTGCGCGCGCTTCGCCTCAGCGGCTTCCTGGCCCTGACCGCGGTGCTCCTCGGCGACCTCAACATGGTGGCCAGCGTGGTCACCATGTTCTTCCTCACGACCTACGGAATGCTCAATCTGGCGGCAGGCCTGGAGGCGCTGATCAAGGACCCCTCCTTCCGGCCACGCATCCGTGTGCCGTGGTGGGTGTCCATCCTCGGAGCGGCCGGCTGCTTCCTCGCCATGTTCTCGATTCATCCTACGGCGTGCCTGGTGGCCATCCTGGTTGAGGTCTTGCTGTGGTACGCCCTGAGCCGGCGTGCAATGCGCACGGCCTGGGGCGACATGCGCAGCGGGATGTGGTTCACTCTGGCTCGCTTTGCCATGCTGCGCCTTGGCCAGTCCAAGCATGACCCACGCAACTGGCGGCCGCACATCCTGGTCTTCACCGTTGATCTCGAGCGCAACCTCGGGATGGTGCGGCTCGCGACCAATTTCTCCCAGGACCGGGGAATCGTGACGGTGAGTACCCTCATGCTGGGCGATGTGGAAGGGCACGCCCATGCGGAGGAGATCGCCGATCGGAATCGCAAGCTGCTGGACCAGCACAGGATTGTCGCGTTCTCAGAGACTGCGGCTGTGCCGGAGCTCGAGGCGGGAATCGTCACGGTTGCTCAGGCCAATGGCTTTGCGGGACTGACCTCCAACATGGTGATGTTCGGCTGGCCCGGCGATCATCCAGAGCGGGTTGGGCGACTCCTGGGGATTGTCCGCAGGATGGCGGGGCTTGAGAAGTCCACCATGATTGTGCGGCCAGTCCAGGGCAGCCGCTCCCGGGGCAATGGAGAGGCTCACATCTGGTGGAAGGGGCGGGAGCACAACGGAGACATGATGCTCTTGCTCGCTCACCTGCTCACGCAGTCGGATGGCTGGCGGCACCTGCGGCTGGTCCTCAAGAGTGTGGCAGAGGATGAGGTGGAGCTCGAGCAGATACGCGGGCGCTTTGAGTCAATGTTTGCCGACCTCCGGATGGACGTGCAGCTCGACGTGTGTGTGCGGCCGGAGGGATCCTCTCGCATTGGGGTGCTCCAGGACCTCTCGCGTTCAGCGGACCTGGTCTTCGTGGGACTCGGGCTCCCCGATGCGGGCTCGGAGCAGGGGTATGCCGAGCAGATCATGAGCATGATCGAGGACCTGCCCACGGTCATCCTGGTGCGCAACGCGAGTCGCTTCCAGGGCCGCCTGATCTAGTCGCTACAGCGAAGCTCGAAGCTGCAATGCAGGGGGCCATGGCCTTCACCGCTCAGCGTGCGACCCTCGATCTGCCAGCGCCACCCTGTGTCGAGCTTGGCCAGGAGCTGGTGCGCTCCTCTGATCGCCTGCAGGCCCTCACTGGTTTGCTCTGATGTCCAGCCTGGCCCGAGGTGCCATTGGACGCGAGCGGGATTGCGTGATGTCTCCCGGATGATGATCCGGGCCTTTCGGGCCTCGACCGATCGCGAGAACTCTGCACCAGCCTGAGCGGTGGTGAAGCGGAGCCCATCCACTCGGGCCTGGTGCAGCCTGACGGGCTGGGTCAGGTCGGCCTGGAGCAGCGGCCCGCTATCCCAGTCCCAGTTCAGGGTGTGGCCAGACACCCAGAGCCGACTGGGGGCGTCCAGGATTCGGGCGTGGGCCACGGCGGAACCAGACGTACGCCAAGCCCACGCGGACCAGTCTGGTCGGGTCTCGATGGGCGCGGGTGAGGGGAGGCCACACGCATCGATCCACAGGCCGAGGCGGTGCAGGGCCCTGTCTGCACGGGGCGCCTTGGTGTCTCTTGCGCCGGGCAGCCACCCCATCGGGCCGGCGATCTGGTGCAGGGCGTGTGTGGCGGCGATCAGGGCCTGGGTGTCTTCCGGGCTCAGTGTCTTGCCGGATTGTGTGGCGAACTGCAGCAAGGACTCAGCGATGTCCGCGGGTGTGCCCAGCGGGCAGCCATCGCTTCCGAGCAGTGCGCCAAGAGAGTGGGCAGTGGGCGGTGGTGTCTCGCCCAGAAGGCGGCGTGCCAGGCGAAGAATCAATCGGACGCCGGAACCGAGAATTCGAAGTCGATCTCATCGCCGAGCTCACGGCGGAGATGGATCTTCAGGCGCCGCTTGATGCGAGCCTCCACCTGCCGGATGCGCTCCTTGCTGACGCCATAGCGCTCACCGAGGACGGCCAGGCTGACCGGCTCCTGTGCGACCAGGCGCTCGTACCAGATGGTGACCTCGCGATCATCCTTGAGCGTGTGAGCGAACGCCTCCAGCGAATCCCGGACGTGGGATCCCAGCTCGTCGCTTGCGACCGTTTCCTCGGGTGACATGGCGCCGTGGTCCGCGACCACCTCGGAGAGCGAGCGGCCATCCTCGCCACCCATAGGTGCGTGGAGCGAGAGTGCTGGAGCCGAGAGGTGTTGGTCGACGTTGATGACCTCCTTCTCGGGAATCTGAAGGGACTCGGATACCGCCTTGGTCGTTGGGTTGATGCCCATGCGCTCGAGGCGGGCTTTTTCCTTCTTCAGGGAGAAGAAGAGCTTTCTTCCGTGTCGTGTCGAGCCGAGGCGAACCATCCGGTAGTTGTCCATCAAGAACCGCAGGATCATCGCCCGGATCCAGTACTGAGCGTAGCTGGAGAAGCGGACGCCTCGGTAGGGATCGTAGCGGGAGAGGGCCTCGACCAGTCCCACATTGCCTTCCTGGATCAGGTCGAGCACATTGGCCCATTGTCGGTGGTACTGGAAGGCCAGCTTGACCACGAGACGGAGGTTGGCTGTCACGAGCCGGGCAGCGGCATCCGGGTCCTGGGTCTCGACGTACCGGATGGCGAGATCTTTCTCCTCCTCGGGGTCGAGCAGCGGATGGCGCCGCACCTCAGCGAGGTAGGCGGCGAGCAGATCGCCGCGACTGGAGATGGCGGACTTGCCTGGTGCTGGAAGCTTGGGCTTGCCTGCAGGTGCACCATCTGCGTCGAGAAGCTCTGCAGAGCCGTCCATCTCCTTCTCAGCCGCCTCGGTTTCGTTGGCGTCACCTTCCTCCTGGCCTTCCTCGAAGGTGGGAGCCAGACGACCCTTTGCCCCATCGGGCTTGTCGGTCGGGGGTGCCTTGGGTCGCTTGGCCATGATGCTCGGTGAGACTGGGTGGTCGGGGGGGGCGGTTCCCTGCTCTATCAAGGGCGGGCGGTCTGCGGTATCCCAGAAGTCCGTATGTGTGTACCCGCCGCCTTTAAAGGTGGATATAGTGAGGTGTCTCCAGGCCGATCCCGGTCGGGGCCCCAGGTGCATTGCGCGCTGAGGGGGCATCGAGCACCAGGGGCCGAGGTCGCGAGTGGGGAACAACTGTGTTTCACTGGCGGTGTCAGAGCCCCAGAGGTGGTGGAGTGCCGAAGGACAGGATCAAAGTCATCGGACCGTGGTTCGCATGGGGCGAACATGTCCGAAGAGGCGAGATGGTCAGTCCGGATGGGGAGACCCGGCCCGTGCTGCTCCGCGCGCATGTGAGCACCTCGGCGGTGCCTCATCTCCGCAAGCACGGGCGACTGCTCGCGAAGATCGACCATCCACGGGTACTCCGTCTGCTCCACATCACAAAGGCTTCGGGTCGACCGCTGTGGATCTACGAGGGCTTCTCCGGCGTCAGCTTGTCGCGGGTGCTCCAGGTACTCAGCGTGCAGGACGAGCACATACCGATTCGAACCTGCCTGGACCTGGTTTGTGCCGCCGCCGAGGGGCTGCGTGCGGGACTGGGGGTAGGCCTGACCGCAGAGGAGGGGTCTGAGGGCCTGGCGGTGGCGCACAGCGGGCCGGTGCCTGGCGAGCTGCTTGTCGACGGGGCCGGCCAGGTCAAGGTGGCGGGTTTCACGATCCGGCATGGAACGGATGCAAGGGAAACGGATGCAAGGGAGGAGCCTCCGGACGGCTTCAAGGCACCGGTAGATGGTGGGCCGGAGGCCAACGCGGTCTATGGCCTGGGTGCGTTGCTGGTGAATCTGCTCTCGGGAGAAGCCCCGGCCGTGGGTAGCGACGATCCGGATCGCCATGGATCCATCCTCCGGCGTGCCCTGATCCGAGTGCTCGCTCGACCTGGTGAGGCGGCAGGGGATGATGTGGTCACACTGATCCGGGAGTGTATGGGACTGGACCTGGACCAGCGCCCGGGGCTCACAGCACTCATCGACCGGCTCTCGGAGCGGGCTGCAGAGGCCCAGGACGCGGGCCTTGCGGCCTGGGCGCCGGTCAAGATCAGCGTGGTGCTCCAGCAGCAGGACACGGGCTACCCCAGCGAGGAAGAGACCCGGAAGCGCCGGTATGTAGATCCAACCAGCCTGCTGAGCGATGAAGCGTCGTTCGAGACCCCTCCAATTCGGCGTCCACCGCGCGAGCTTCCCACGATGGTGGGCAAGAGCGATCAGGGTCTGAATCTGGCGGTGGGTGCCCGGAAGACTGGCGGTGGGGGTGCCTCGGGCAATCATCCCACTCTCGAGACGGAGCCAGCCCGGGTTGCACGGGGGTTGGTGCCATCTGCTGACCTGTCCATCTCCTTGCCCCTGCCGGAGAGCTTGCCCAGCCCAGGTGCTGCGATGGACATCGACCTGGATACTGCACGTCCTGTGGGCGGAGTCCATCTGGACATTCAGCCGGATGGATGGCAGGAGCTCGACTCTCCCACCCAGGCCCGCCGCACCAGCGGGTGGATCATGGTGGGCGGTGTCCTGGCTGGGATGTTGTGTGCGGGTCTCCTGGCCTGGCTGGCCGTCGATCGCCTGGGCGGAGGGGCCCTGCTCAGTCCGGATCCCGTGGTGAAACAGGCTCCTGTAGACCCGATGCAGACCGGTGCTTCGGCAGATGCCATGGTCGATGAGATGGAGACGCCAGCCGTACAGGATGCGCCGATCTCACAGGATGCGGGCCTGCCAGCACAGATTCAGGTCGAACCCGAGGTACCTGTGGCGCCGGTCCCTGGACGGATCGAGAACCCCACACCACCAGCACAGGTCAAGCCCGTGCCGCCTCCGGTGCCGGTGCAGCCAAAGGCCAAGGTCAAGGACCCCCCTGTGCCTTCCGATCGCTTCAGGGTCTCCTTTCGGAGCGTGGACCCGTCGGTGAGTCGGATGGTGGTGCAGTGCCACATTGGCAAGGGCAGCGGGACCAGCAATGTCCGAATCGAGAAGGCGGGTCGTGGCCCGTGCAAGGTCATCGGCTTTCGGGGTGAATCAGAGCGCCTGGTTGTCTCCGCAGTCCTCACCGGAGCCCGGAGCTTCAGCTGCTTCCGCAACGGAGCGCGAGTCTGCGAGTAGGTGCTGCTGCCCCGAACCAGTAGGTGCTCCTGCCCCGAACAGAGCGCTCGCACGTACGCGCGGGCGAGACCGACGATCGGGCAATAGGGCAGACTTCCTGGCCCCAGATGTACCGCAGCGGCCTCCGTCTGTGGTAATCCTGCCCAGGTGGAGGTTTCATGTGGCGCTACGTCCTGGTTCTGGCTCTTGTGTGCGCGTGCGGTGGCGGCGACGAGGACAACGCCCCGGTAGAGGCCCCCGAGGTGGCAGAGGATCTGACGCCTGTCGCTCCTGCGGAGCCTGCGCGTAGTCCACTGGACAAGGCCCGTGACCTCGCGGTGGCGGGTGATATGGCCGGTGCTCTGGCTGCGGCCAGGGCGCTGATTGCGGCGGACGCTGGAAACGCAGGTGCCTGGCGCCTGTTTCGATATGCCGCGCTGAACGGAGATGCCGCGACTGCGGCCAAGGATCTGCCCGAGGGCGGGAGCCCCTTCTTGAAGGCGGAGCTCCTCCTGGCTGGTGGTGATGCAGCCGGAGCCATGACGGCGGCCAAGGGCTTGCTTGCCTCGAACCCCAACGGTGCTGCGGCACTGATGGCTCGTGCAGCCATGGCGGGTGCGGATGCCGGTGTGCTGGAGCCTGGCCCAGCGGCCTCGCTGGTCGGCTTTGCCGCGGCCAAGGACGCCAAGGGTGCCCGGAAGAACGCTGAGGCGGCGAAGGCCGTGGGGGGCTGGCGCGCGGCCATGCTCCGTGGTGACGTTGCACGGGCCCGAGGCCAGTGGGCGATGGCGTACAAGGAGTACGGCACCGTGGCCAAGGCCGACAAGATCTCAGCGAAGTACGCGGGCAATGCCGCGCGAGTGGCTCTGGCCACAAGCGCAGGCAAGCCGGCAGCCAAGGGGCAGAAGCCCGCACCGGGTCGCTCGGCAGCCCAGCTGGCCCGTTGGACGCAAAAGGCGCTGGACCTCGCGGTGGCGGAGGGCTGGAGCAAGGACCTCCTGCGGGATGCCAAGGCGGCGGTCCGCAGCCAGATTCAGGTGGGTGCGAGTGCTGCTGCGCTGGCAGCTGCGCAGTCGGCGCATGGTCGGGTCGCATCCGATCATGGCTCGGCTCCGGACCTGAGCCTGCTCGTGGCCCGTGCGGCCATCGCGGCCGGAAATCCAGTGCTTGCGGCGGACTCTGCCAAGGCCGCCCGTACGGCCTTCGAGGCGGCAAAGCGGCCCAAGGGCGCTACACGCGCCAGCTGGCGTGCTGGTCAGGCGGCCTATGCCCTGGGCCGAGTAGATGAGCTGCAGGCGGCAGTCGATCAGTTGGAGGGACCCCGCAAGGAGGTCCTCAAGGCACTCAGCGCGCTCCTGAAGGGCCAGATGAAGACGGCTACGAGCCTGTTCCCAGCGCAGGGTCTCAAGCCTGCGGACGCTGCCTATGCATACCTGCTTGCGGCTCGGACCCGCCCGGGTGTTGCCGTCACCTGGTTGGACAGGGCCATTGCCGCATCGGATGCGGCGGGGGCACTGGGCCCGCGAATCCAGACGCGCCTGGCCAAAGAGAGCTTGATTCGGTCGCGTAATGCCAAGGGGGCTGCGGCCCTCAGAGCGGAGATCGCCCGAATTGCACCGGATGGTGCGGGCCTCAAGGCGGAGCTTGGTGCCCGAGGTCTGCTGGCGGGAATGCCGAGTGGGTTCCCGGGTGGTGATGGCCTGCCGCCTGTGATGGGCACGTGGAAGGCGCTGGCAGCCAAGGGCAAGCCACCCAAGACCGACATCGAAGCGGACAAGGGTCTGACCCAGTGGGCGCGTGGTCGGGCTGCGGCGGCAACGGGGAGCCTGGAGGGGCACGATGCCCACTTCCAGAAGGCCCTGGGCAAGCTGCCGCTGCATCGCATGGCGGAGCTGGGCACAGTGACCGTCCTGGATGGGTCGGAGGGTGTGGACGTGGACACGGACCTGCAACTGCTCTCGGCCATGAAGAGCGAGAGTGCTGTGGGAATGGCGCTGATGGCCCACGATGTCGGGCACCGGATGGAGAGCATGGCTCGCGATCGCAGCCTGGGTCGGCGGCCAGCGGCCTCGCTGGACCCGACCACTCGGGAGCCCCTGCTCGCAGCGAGTGCTGCGGTTCGCAGTGCGGTGCTGGACTGGATGGCCGGCAGTGGCGCATGGCCTGCAGATGGGTTCACCAAGCTGGCGGCGGCCGAGAAGGCGGCGAGCGCCAACCACGCCTTTGCCTCAGCCATGCCCGCAGAGGGCAGCAGTGTTCGGGAGCTTCTCTCTGCCCTGGGTACAGGTGCGGTGCTCTCACTGCGCGTCTCTCGCGGCAACCTGCACAGCGTTGGGTTCTCGAGGAGCAACCGCTCCATCAAGGATCTGGGTCCGGTCAAGCCGATTCGTCAGCTGGCCAAGGCGCACTTCGCGGCCATGTCTCAGGCCGCGGTAATGAAGGCCAAGACGGCGCATGGATCGGGAGATCAGATGCGCAAGCTCGTCCTTGACCCGCTGCACGGCGACATGACCGGTGTGGGCAAGTACGTGGTGGTCGGCCCGCCGGATCTGACTGGCTTCCCCTACAACACCTTCCCCGAGCAGGCGGAGGGGCTGAGGTGGCTCGCGGAGATCCGCAAGATGACGGTCGCTCCGACGATAGCCTCGCTCACGCGCAAGCTGGTGGCAAAGGACCAGAACACCTACACGCTCGATTATCTGGCCTTTGGATCGGATGGGCAGACCAACAATGAGGCGCTGCTCTCCGAGCACGAGACGCCCAACGAGATCAAGACGTGCTCGCGGCACTTCAGCAGCGGTCACGATGAGGCGCTGACCGGGGACTCGGTGACACTGGCGGCCTGGCGTGAGAAGGCCGGACACTCGCGGTACATCCACATCGCCGGGCTGGAGGCGGGAGCCGGGGGTGGCTTCAAGTTCGCCGATGGCAGCCTGTCTCTCGACGAGATCAGGAACACGCCGCTCAATGCGCAGCTGGTCGTGATCACGGCGCGCACCGCTCAGCCTCAGCAGCTCCACCGTGCCCGGGCCTTCCTGGACGCGGGGGCGGAGTGGGTCCTCGTCGCTGTCTGGGACATCCCGGATCGGGCGCGGGTCAACTACCTCTCGAGTATCTACGACTCGATGAACCAGGAGCGCCCGCCTGCGCGGGCCGTTGCGGAGGGGCGGCGGACCTTGCTCAAGGACGCGCTCATGGGTGACGACAACGACGATCCCTCGCTGTGGGGCGGACTCCTGCTCTTCGGCAAGCCCTGACGTCCATGCTTCTCGCCCTGCTCGGCGTGGCCCTTGCGCTGCCGCCTGCGGTACTGGGACCGGAAGGTCCAATGTGGGTAGGGCCGCTAAGGCCGACGGCATCGGCAAGCGGCACGGTTGGTGCGGGCCCCTTTGTGGTGGTGGATCCCGGCACGGGCGCGCTGTGGGTTGAGGAGCGGCTGTCGTCCGGTTCGCGCCGGACCTGGGAGCGGGGGGCGTGGTACCTGGACGGAGAGGCCATGACCGCGGCCCGAGAGGTCAGCGGTCATCGCTGGGAGGAGACCCGGCTGGTCTCGGCGCCGGGTGCCCACGGTGCCCGGGTGACCTTTCGCTATGACAAGAAGGGCCGGCTGGTTGGGATTGGGTGGCCCAATGGGGCGGCGCTCAAGGTGGGCTACTCCGATGCGGGAAGGGTGGCGTCCCTCTCGGGTCCGGGTCCTGGCCTGTGGCGACTGAATTGGGAAAAGGGTCTCTCCGTCCGGGATCCGCTGGGGCGTTCCTTGACGGTTCAGACCGAGGAGGGGGATGGCCGTCGGACGGTGACGGTACGGGATGCTCTTGGCCGCACGGTCCGGTCTCGGTACGAGGCGATACCCGGGGGTGAGTGGAGGCTGACTGGCTGGCAGGACCCCCGTGGCCTGCATGCTCGGATCAGCCATGGCGATGGGAAGCTCGAGGTGAAGGACGCTGCGGGACGGGCCTGGCGGGTGCGGCTCGATGACAAGAAGCGCGTGGTGCAGGTCACGCAGCCTGCGGGTCAGCGATGGGTGTGGCACCGCGATGACCTCGGGCGGGTGAAGCGTCAGGATGATCCTGCAGGTCGGATCACGCGGTGGGAGCGGGACGATGCCGGGCGCGTGGTGGGCGTGGTTCGGGGCGGGCATCACACCCGCTACCGGAGAGATGATGCTGGGCGTGTGGTGGCGGTGGTGGCCTCCTCTGGTGGCACCACAGAGCTGGTCCGGGACGAACGTGGGCGGATCACATCCATTCGGGATGCTGCGGGCAATCCGGTGTTCTTCGAGCGGCACGACAATGGATGGCCCTCATCCATCCTGGGCCGGACGGGTGGCAAGTGGGAGGTGGGTCTGGACCTGCTGGGTCGGCCGTCGCTGTTTGTGGATCCGTCGGGTCAGGAACGCAAGCTGAAGCGGGATGCAGTCGGGCAGCTGAACCAGCTGGAGCACCCGGTCTACGGGAAGATCAAGCTCGTGTACAGTCAGGACGGCCATCTCACCCGGGTGGTGGATGCCAAGGAGCGCGCTCTTTCTCTGTCCTGGGATGGTGGGGGGCGCCTGGTGGGCGTGGATGCGCCGGGTCAGGTGCTGAAGATTCGCCGGGATCCTGCTGGGGATGTGGTGGCGATCGGGCGAGGGGAGGAGGAGGTGATCATCCAGCGCGATCCCACGGGTCTGCCCCTTCGGGCTGGGAATGTGCAGTGGATTCGAGACCTCTCGGGACGGGTGAGCGGGATGCGTCGCCCGGGCCTGGACCTTCGTCTGGACCGCGACCCGGCGGGTCTGCTCCGGGGCCTGCGCGCGGGGACCTGGGAGCTGGACATCCACCGGGACGGTGTGGGCTGGCCAGTGGGCTGGACGGGAACCGATGGCACGCTGGATATCACCCGGGATGGTTCGGGCAGGATCACACGAGAGGCGGGGGAGAGGACGCTGCGCGTGCGTCGAGGTGGGCGGGGCCAGGTGGACCGCGTGCTGGGCGATGTAGGGGAGTGGCGCTGGCTGAGGGACGGTGCGGGTCGGGTGCTTCGGGTGCACGGCGGAGAGCATGCCAATGTGGGCTTCAACCGGGACGATTCGGGTCGGGTGAGCCTGGTGCGCTTGCCGGGGGGTGCGCTGGTTCGGCGGAAGCATCTTCCGGACGGGGTGGCCGAGGTGGTCGTGGACTCGGGCGGGTCGATGATCGATGCTCGCACGGTTCGCTGGGACCTGGATGGTCGGCTGGGATCCGTGACAAACCAGGCGGGGCAGGGCTGGGTCTGGCGGCGGGACGCTGCAGGCCGTGTGCTGGGTGTGGACGTCAATGATGGCGGCGGGTCCTGGAGCTTCACGGATAAGTCCGTGACCGGCCCGGCGGGTGAGTTCATGCTGGTGGATGGAGAGGGTCGGATCTCCGAGGTGCAGCTTCCGGAGACGGTAGGTATCTGGGGTCAGAAGACGGCCCGTGTGGGCATCCATCGGACGGAGCACGGGCCCATTCAGGACCTCACAGGGGATGAGGGGCAGACCTCGGTGCAGCATGACACTCTGGGCCGGCTCAAGAGTGTGCGCTTGCCGGACGGCAGGGCCTGGACGCTTCGCTACGATGTCCGGGGGCGGCCTGGTACCGTGGTGGACCCCGCCGGAGGGGAGCATGAGCTTGTCTGGCAGCCTGCGGTCGAGCGTCCGACGGGTCTCGACCTCCTGGCAGTGGTGGGGCCCAAGGGGACTGTGCGGATGGTGCGAGGTCCTGGCGGAAGCGGGATCGTGATCGGCAAGGAGTCTGTGGAGCTGGTGATGACGGCGGAGCGGGAGCCTGCCTGGCGCTTCGTGGGTCGGGGGGCGCCGGAGTCGCTCAGTGCCAGTCCGCAGGGGCTTGGATCGGGTGCCTATCCCCGCTGGATTGGGCCTGGGGGGTTGATCCCCTTCTTCCCTGGCGGCCCGCTGCTCTCAGGGATTCGAGCCATCGAGCCGGTGAGTGGGGGGCGGACGGATGGTGCACGTCGATGGAAGTGGGCGGTCGCCAAGGTTCGAGCCGATGGTACGGAGGATCGCTGGGACCCGGGTGTGTGGGATCCTGAGAGCCCGTGGGCACGGCCCCTGCAGCTTCTCCGGGCGATGGGAGAGCTGGCAGCAGTGGATGAGGGGAGCTGGTGGATGCCGCCTGCGGGTCCGGTGGGGGTCTCCTGGTTGCCCAGGTCGCTTGATGGCGCTGCGCCGCCTCTGGGTCGAGCGCCGCAGGCGCTGCCGCTCTCCGAGATGGATCCCATCACCTCGGCCTGGCTTGCGCAGGTGCTGACAGGGGAAGGGGAGGTGGATCTGGACCTGCCGGCAAGGGAGGTGCTGAGGGCGGAGCTGAAGCTGCCGTGGCTGCCTCCAGGGCTGTCGGTACCCGGCCTTGGGAGCTGGGGACTCACGACTGCCTCAAGCAAACCGTGAGGCCACCCCTTGCCATCCTCGCGCGACCAAATATATACGGTGCCGCGAATGGTGGGTGTAGCTCAGTCGGTTAGAGCGCCTGGTTGTGGTCCAGGAGGTCGTGGGTTCGATTCCCATCATCCACCCCATTCTTTCAAATTTCCCCGGGCCAATAGCTCAATTGGCAGAGCATCGGACTCTTAATCCGCAGGTTCCAGGTTCGATTCCTGGTTGGCCCACCACATAAACCAAAACGCCCTCTCTACCTCCACTATCCGTGGAAGCGTAGAGAGGGCTTTTGAGTGTAATGGAGCCGAATGGCA
>PVBE010093316.1_pt1 | contig 13025 bp, 10 predicted proteins | sample 1631181 | NCBI WGS metagenome assembly PVBE01 (sample SAMN08397723, study PRJNA350692) | Marine metagenome, whole genome shotgun sequencing project. | isolation source: water | place: Pacific Ocean | collected 2012-04
ACCGGCTCACCGATGCCTCTGCCGAATGGCTCAAGGGCTTCAAGCACCTGAAATTTCTTAACCTCAAAGGCAATCTCATCTCAGATGACGTAAAGGCCAAGCTCATAGAAGCCATGCCTTACACCACGGTAAACACATAACCCACTGAGAATAACCCGCCATTGCCGCCCTCGCCCTACGCCGTATCTTTCACCAGACTGCTTATGGTGAAAGCCTGCCAACGAATTGCGAACGCCGCGGCATTTCAGAATTTCATCCTCGGGGTTATCCTGCTCGCCGGCGTGGTGGTAGGAATGCAAACCTATAAGGATTTCGAAGCCGAACATCACGATCTCCTAACCCTGCTGGACCGCATCATCCTCGGCATATTCGTTCTGGAAGTGGTCATCAAAATAATCGCCGAAGGCAAAACCCCATGGAATTACTTCAAGGATCCTTGGAACATCTTCGATTTTTCCATCGTCGCTATCTGCCTATTGCCGATCCAAAATAACCAATTTGTCGCCGTCCTCCGCCTAGCCCGCGTCCTGCGAGTCCTCAAACTGGTCTCCGCCGTCCCACGACTCCAAGTCCTGGTCAATGCCGTACTCAAAAGCATCCCATCCATTGGATACGTGTTTTTGCTCGGATTACTCCACTTTTACATCTATGGATGCATGGCAACATTCCTCTTTAGCGATAACGATCCGTTACATTTCAGGAATTTACAAACATCAATGCTGTCTTTATTTCGAGCAGTAACGTTAGAGGACTGGACGGATTTGATGTACATCAACATGTACGGTAGTGCCAATTATGGCTATGACGCCACCACCTATGCCGCCCTCGAACAGCTCGGAACTGCCAGGAATGAGATTACATCAACCGCCCACCCTGTACTCGCCAGCGTCTTCTTTGTGAGCTTCATCCTCACGGGAGCCATGATTGTACTGAACCTCTTTGTCGGCGTCATGCTCACCGGCATGGATGATGCCCGAAAAGAAACCGAACTCGCCGAAGCCTTCAAGAGAAAAGCCTCCACGGAAACAGACATCAAACAAGAACTCATCCAGATGGAAAAACAACTCCAAGAAATGAGCCAAAAACTAAGCCAGAACCTATTGATCTTAAGTCGGAAAGCAGAAGAAAACTCAGAAAAAATCAATACAATGCTGGATAAGGGCAATCGATAACGTTACAGTTACTACAAATCACCGCAACATGTGTTGTGCGGACCATTTTCAGGCTCATTATCCTCGGCCCCACTCACAGGGCCTCGCTTCATGTGGACCATAATGAGGCTGACATCTGAGGGTGAAATGCCAGAGATGCGGGAGGCCTGGCCCAACGTTGCCGGACGATGATCCAAAAGCTTTTGCCGCGACTCATTCCTCAGCCCGGAAATACTTCCATACTCCAGCCAATCCGGAATTTGCTTATCCTCCATTTGCCGGAAACGCGCCACCTCGCCTTCTTGCCGGTCTATATAACCAGAATATTTTACAGTAATCTCAACCTGCTGTTTCACCACCTCCGGCAAATCAAGTCGAGCTTGAGGCAGTCCCTCATAACTAATTTCGTTTCGCTTCAACAATTGCTCCAATGATATCGTGCCCTCAAATGTCCTTCTAAGCCGTTCAATTTCACAGTTTATTGATTGCTTTTTTACAGAAAAACTGTCATAATTACGTCTATTAATGGTTCCTATATCGTTACCGATATCTGTTAGCCTTAAATCAGCGTTATCCTGCCGAAGGAGTAAACGGTATTCAGCTCGGCTAGTGAACATCCGATATGGCTCGCTCGTGCCCTTGGTAATTAGATCATCGATCAGCACACCGATGTACGCTTGGTCGCGCCTTAACACAACTGGATCCTTGCCCTGAACCCGACGTGCGGCGTTGATGCCAGCCATCAAACCTTGAGCTCCAGCTTCTTCGTATCCTGAAGTGCCATTAATTTGGCCGCCCAAGAAAAGGTTGCGGCATGGCTTGGCCTCCAATGATGGATGCAGCTGACGGGGCGGGGCGTAGTCATATTCCACCGCATAAGCAGGCCGCAGAATTTCAGCGTTTTCACAGCCCCGAATAGTCCGGACGATTTCGTATTGCACCTCAAACGGAAGGCAGGTGGAAAATCCATTTATATAAAGTTCATCCGTCGCAATGCCTTCTGGCTCAATAAATATCTGATGGGTCGGCTTATCAGCGAATCGAACGATTTTATCTTCTATTGAAGGGCAATACCGCGGCCCAACTCCTTCGATTTCCCCCGAATACATCGGTGATTTATGGATATTGTCCCTGATGATCTCTGCCGTTTTTTCGTTGGTTTCACTCATCCAACAACTCAATTGGCCGTTCAATCGATCCAGTATAGAACCTGGCGGATATTTGCCCTCCGAATGCCCAATATCGTCCGGATTCGCCCCGGAATGTTCCACGTGGAACAAATCATCCTGCCAAAACGAAAAAAACGGCACGGGCTCATCCCCGGGCTGTTCTTCCAATTGTACGAAATCAATCGACCGCTTGAGTAATCGAGGCGGCGTGCCGGTCTTGAGCCGACCCAGCTCCAAACCCACTTCCTGAAGCGCTGCGGACAAGCCCATCGCCGCCGCCTCGCCCGACCGACCGCCTTTTTGCTTGGCATCACCGACATGCATGAGGCCGCGCAAAAACGTTCCCGTCGTGATCACGACCGTTTGAGCATGGTATTCAACCCCCATTACCGTCCGCACCCCAAACACTTCGCGATCTCGGTGGAGAAACGAGTCAGCTTGGCCTTGCTGAATAGTTAAATTAGGCTCGCGCTCGCAAATCCATTTCATGCGAAACTGGTACGCCTTTTTATCACACTGTGCCCGAGGCGCCCAAACAGCAGGCCCTTTACCGGTGTTTAGCATCCTAAATTGCAAACCGGTCATATCAGTGCATCGGCCCATTTCCCCGCCTAAAGCATCAATTTCCCGGGCCAAATGGCCTTTTGCCAAGCCCCCAATAGCTGGATTACAGCTCATTTGACCGATGGTATCCACATTGGTCGTTAGCATGAGCACCTCACAACCCATCCGCGCCGCCGCCAATGCCGCCTCGACACCAGCGTGTCCAGCGCCCACAACAATAACGTCGAAATCTTTAGGATAACGGAAGCTCATCAGCCGAACCTTCCGGGAAAGTATAGAGCATGTCGAACGGCCCCTCACCGGGTATTTTTACTAAGCGGCCGTTTGCGCACAGGTGCTCACACGTCTTATAAATCGTCTCAATCTCATCCACGGCCTGCATTTCCATGGCCAGATCATCAACCTTCATCGGATGCCCATCGCGTCGCATCAGACACTCAAAAAGCGCCAATTCGAGTTCAATAACCCGTTCCGCCGCCTTTTTCCCGGCCTCAACCCCCGGCTGATGATAAGCATTAATATTGACCAATGAGGCATAAAGACCCACGGCCCTTTCGTACAAGGCAATGAGCACACCCACAGAAAATGGCGTCACTTCATCGATCGTGATCGTAATCGACTCACGACCACTTTCATAAAGCGCTTTCCGAGTCCCCTGAAAGAACCCACTTAAATAATCACCGGCCGTCACCCCCTCTTGTTCCACGTGGAACAATTCGCCCGAGCGCTCTTTCAGCACTTCGATAAACGTGGCAAAAAAGTTCGGAACACCGTCACGAAGCTGCTGGATATATGCATGCTGATCGGTAGATCCCTTATTTCCATAAACAGCAATCCCCTGGTAAACAATTTTGCCATCCAAGTCTTTATCCTTTCCCAACGACTCCATTATGAGTTGCTGAAGATAACGAGAAAAAAGCTCCAGACGGTCTTTATAAGGCAAAATAACCATGTCTTTCTCACCTTTACCGTTACAGCAATGCGCCCAAGCTAATGCTAATCGTGCGGCCGGGTTCTGCCCAGCATCCGCCTGGCGAGTTATTTCATCGCACGTAGCCGCCCCAGCGAGTAGTTGGTCAATATTCAATCCTTGCAGCGCAGCCGGCAACAATCCCACCGCCGAAGTTTCACTGGTACGGCCACCAACCCAATCCCACATCGGAAATCGCTTTAACCAACCCCCATCAAGCGCTACTTGATCCAGAGCCGAACCCTCCCCAGTCACCGCACAGGCGTGCTCGCCGAAGTTTAGCCCAGCGCGCTCATAAGCAACCTTCGCCTCCAACATTCCATTGCGTGTCTCTTTGGTGCCACCAGATTTCGAGATGACAATGCTAAGCGTTTTACCCAGATTTGAACCGATATTATCCAATACTTTATCGATACCGTCAGGGTCAGTGTTGTCAAAGAACCACATTTTCATGCGATCTGCTTTTGGTTTTCCCAGTGCGTGTGCCACAAATTGCGGCCCTAAGGCAGACCCACCAATGCCGATGACAATGACATTTTTAAATAAACCATCTGCCCCGGAAACCTGCCCGGAGTGGATGGCTGCAGCAAAGGCCTTCACATTTTCGATTGTCGAAGTGATTTGCTGGCTGATTTCTGCAGACGGAGCCAGCTCGGGTTTCCGCAACCAGTAATGGCCGACCATTCGTTTTTCATCCGGATTAGCAATGGAGCCTTGTTCCAGTTTCGCCATTGCGGCTAAGGCTTTCTCGATGCTTTCGGTTTTCTGCTCAAAAAAATCAGCAGCAAAATCAACCCGGCTTAAATCCAGACTCAGGCCTATCTCATCATGAAACGTGGTGCGCTCCTTGTAGCGCTGCCATAGTTTTAGTGCGTCAGTTTCCATGGGGAGCGCGGAGCATAGACGGGAAAGGCTCGGGATTCAACATTGACGCGCGCCAGCGCCTATATTAACAAACGTGTCGTGCGTAACGGACTAAATCTACCACTTCAGCGGACGCTGCTTCTTGGCAGCGGAGCGGTTGGGGTTTAGCCGAGCGACAATTTTGGGAGCCCCATCGCCAAGCTGGCGGTGGGGTTCTTTTTTTGGTAAACAAACTGCTGCGAAAGACAATACATGAGCAAAAACAAGATCCTCATCTTTGACACCACTCTCCGCGACGGAGAGCAATGCCCCGGGGCCTCCATGAACCTCCGCGAAAAACTGGCGGTGGCTCAGCAGTTGGGGGCCTTGAAGGTGGATGTCATTGAGGCCGGATTCCCGGTAATCAGTGAGGGTGATTTTACGGCGGTACAAACCATCGCGAAACAAGTCAAAGGACCGCAAATTGCAGGCCTGGCGCGTTGCGTGCCCAAGGATATTGATGCCGCCGGAGCAGCGGTGAAGCCGGCTGGAAAGCGCGGCCGAATCCATGTGTTTCTGGCCACCTCAAAAATCCACCGCGAACATAAGCTGGGTAAGGCTCAGGACGAAATCCTTCGGCTGGCTGTGGAGAGCGTTAAACGTGCAGGTAAATATGTTAAAGATATAGAATTTTCACCAGAAGATGGTTCCCGAACGGAACCGGATTTCCTTGTGGAAATCTGCAAGGCCGTCGTGGCGTCGGGTGCCACCACGGTAAATATTCCCGACACCGTGGGCTGGGCGGTGCCCGATGAATTCGGCCAGCTCATCGCGCATTTGCATGATAACGTGGAGGAATTCCAAACCGGCAAGGCCGTGATTAGTGTTCACTGTCACAATGACTTAGGCTTGGCCGTCGCCAATTCATTGGCGGCCGTGCAAGCCGGAGCCCGGCAGGTAGAATGCACGGTCAACGGCATTGGCGAACGGGCCGGCAACGCGGCCATGGAGGAAGTGGTTATGGCGCTCAAGACTCGCAAGAGTTTCTATCGCGGCTTCAGCATGGGCGTGGATACGAAAGAGATTGTGAAAGCCTCTAAGCTGGTCGCGCGCATGAGCGGCTTGAGTGTGCAGCGCAGCAAAGCGATTGTGGGCGAAAACGCGTTTGCGCATTCCAGCGGGATTCATCAGGACGGCATTCTAAAGAAGCGAGAGACGTACGAAATCATGAACCCCAAGCACGTGGGCTGGGGCAAAACCGAGCTGCCGCTCACCAAGCACAGTGGCCGGGCAGCGGTGGCGGCGCGCTTGAAACATCTTGGCTTCAAAATGGACGCCGCCGAAGTGGGATCGATCTTTGATAAGTTTAAGGAAATCGGGGACAAGAAGAAGTTTGTGTATGACGACGATCTGGCCGCTCTGGTGGAAGGCCACATTACTACCGTGCCGGAAACATGGTCGCTCGATTATTTAAGCGTCAGCACCGGCAATCAAACGGTCCCCACCGCCACCGTGCGATTGACGCGCAAGACCGGACGTCAAACGGAAGTGAAACAGGATGCCAACATCGGCGACGGCCCAGTGGACGCGTCATTGAAGGCCATTGATCGCATCACCACCACGAAAGGCAAACTGATGGATTACACCATCCGCGCCGTGTCCCAAGGTAAGGACGCCTTAGGCGAGGTGACTGTGAAGGTGGATTTCGGAGGCAGCACGGAATGGGTCTCCGGACGCGGCGCCAGTACGGATATCATTGAAGCCAGTGCCCGAGCGTATCTCAACGCGGTGAATCGGCACCTGAACATGGCCAAGAAAACCCGGAAAAGGAAACCGCGCCAGCCTTAGTCATGCGCTGGTTGCTGCTCATTCTTCTACTGGACTTCTGGCTGCCGATGGGCGCCGGGGCGGCAGAGATTGAGTTCAAGCGTGAGTGGGCCTTTTACGATATAAAAGGCCGCACGTATGCGGACTTGCGGCGGCAACTCAATGAAGTAGGCCCGTTGAATCCCGAAACGCGTAAGCGATTTGATGCCCGCACCGATTGGAATTTGAATTGGGATTATCAGTATTCCCAGAGTGATGGGAAATATCGGCTCACCGAACAAACCGTGAAAGTCACTGCTACGATTCATTTTCCAAAATGGGTAGATATCGAGCAGGGCCACCCATTAGCGCGCCGACTTTGGATCGTTTACCTGAACAACCTCAAACGCCATGAGGAAGGCCATGTGGAATTGGCCAAGCGCGCCGGGCAAACACTCAACACGCGTCTCGGCCAGCTCGGCACGTTTAATTCCAAAATCGAGATCGAGGAGGCCATTAAGAAAAAGGCCAAGGAAGTTGTCACCATTCACAAGGCCTTGCATCAGGACTACGATCGTCGCACCAATCATGGAAAATCGCAGGGCGCGCGGTTCCCATAGTTTCTTCAAGCGCCGGCTTGCGCCGGCTTCATTGCGCGGCTACCGTGGCCGCATGAAAGCCACTTTGCTTCCTTTCATGGCGGCGTTGTCGCTGGCTGGTTCCCTCCAGGCCGCGGATAAAATCGGCGAGATTCAACTGGTTGCTCCCAACGTGTATTTTCATCAGGGCGATCTCTCTAAAGGTCACTGCAATCAGGGATGGATTGTCTTCAAGGATTTCGTACTGGTGATTGACGGCAATTTCCCGAGCGGCGTGGAGGAAGTCTTGCCCAAGATCAAGGCGACCTCCAAGAAACCCATAAAGTACGTGGTGGATACCCATCACCATGGCGATCACGCTTATGGCAATCAGGCCTGGGCCGAAGCCGGTGCCACGCCCATCGCCTCGGAAGGCGCGTTGGCGGAGATGAAGAAATACGAGACCGGCTATTACGGACGGCATCCGCTCGGTCGCTGGGAATGGGCCGCCAAAAGCCGGGCCGATGTACGCAACAGCAAGCTGTTGCCACCGCAGATTATCTTCAAGGACAAGATGGTTTTCGACGACGGCACCATGCGCGCTGAGCTGCTCTACCTCGGCAACGCCCACACGCACGGCGACGTGTTTGTCTGGCTGCCCAAACAGCGCATCCTCTTCAGCGGCGATGCCTGCGTCAACGGCCCGTACAATTACATGGGCGACGGCAACTCCATCGACTGGCTGAAAACGCTGGATGCCGCCAAGGAGCTCAAGCCCAAGATTATGTGCCCCGGCCACGGCGGCATGGCGACGGCCAGCTTAATTGATGATCAGAAAACCTACTTCACCACGCTGCATCGTTTGGTGAAGCCGTTCACCACCAAGAAGGCCGGGCAACAAATGCTCACTGCTCAAACCGGGCTGCTCCGCAAACAGGTGGTGAAGAACAAGCAGATCGCCCGTTACGTGGGCGACAAGTTCCCCGATCAATTACAAAAGATCTTCGGCGATTACACCGGCCAAACACTCGGCCGACTAGACGTTCAAAAGAAAGCCGCCGAAGAGGAGAAAAAATAATGCGATTACTCATGCTTCTAACTGTCTTCTGGACACTGTCGTTATCGGCTGCCGAATTGTCATGGTGGAAGGGCAACCTCCACACGCACACCTTGTGGAGCGATGGCGACGATTATCCGGAGCAAATCGCCAAATGGTACAAAGATCACGGCTACCATTTTCTGGCGTTATCCGACCACAACACCCTGCAGGTCGGCGAACGCTGGGTTGATGTCATGAAAAGCAAAGGCGGACCGCCTGCGCTTCAGAAGTACCTCGCTGCGTGGGGGAAAGACTGGGTGCAACAGCGCGATCAGGGCGGCCGACAGCAAGTGCGACTGCGCACGTTGGAAGAATTTCGCAAGCGCGTGGAGGAGCCCGATCGGTTTCTCATGATCCAATCCGAGGAAGTCACCGACCGCTGGAAAACCGCGCCCGTGCACATGAACGCCACCAACCTGCGCCACAAGATTACGCCGCAGGGTGGCGACAGCGTGTACGATGTCATGCAACGCAACATGAATGCCCTACTGGCCCAACGCAAAGCCTCCGGGCAGCCGATGTTTCTGCACCTGAACCATCCCAACTTCGGCTGGGGCGTCACCGCCGAGGAGCTCATGCGCGTGAAAGGCGAACGCTTTTTCGAGGTGTACAACGGCCATCCTTCCGTGCGCGATCTGGGCGATGCCACGCACGCCAGCACCGAACGTATGTGGGATATCATCAACACCCGGCGGCTGACCGAGTTAAAACTCGGCCTGCTCTACGGTCTGGCCACCGACGACGCCCACAATTACCACGGCATGGCCGCCAACCGCAGCAACTCCGGCCGCGGCTGGGTGATGGTGCGCACCGCCAAACTCAATGCCGCCGCAATCGTCACATCGATGGAAAAAGGTGATTTTTATTCTAGTACAGGCGTCACGCTAAAATCCTTAAAGCAAACCTCTCAGGAAATCGACTTGGCCATCGCGGCCGAGGCCGACGTGCAGTATACCACGCAGTTCATCGGCACGCGCCGGGGATACGATGCTACCCACAAACCGATCACCCTGGCCAATGGCACCAAATTGCGCGTCACGCATCGGTACAGTGAGGACGTTGGCCAAGTGCTGGCCACCGTTAAGGGGCCACGTGCGCGGTATGTGTTGAAAGGAGATGAGATTTACGTGCGCGCAAAAATCGTGTCCTCGAAACCTCAGAAGAACGGCACCACGCCCATGGCTCAGGAGAGCGCGTGGCTGCAGCCGATCACCCCATAAAAAAGCCGGACCAGGTGGCCTGAAGGCGGCCTGCCTGGTCCGGTGAACACAGAAACAGTACAAGTAGGCTACTGCAGGTATCGGTTCCGATTGTACTGGATCAGAACCTAAATTCTCTTTGTTTCTGGGTCCGGCAACGCCCTCCTTGGTGGCACCGCCATGTGAAGAGAAACGGTTTTCCACCTGAATGTCAAGAACGGCATGAGATAAAATCACACTATTAGTAGTGTGTTTAAAAAGATACAGGCCCAGATGAAGTGGTTGAGCCTAATCGCCCAGCAGCTTGCGCAGCGTCTCGTTGGCCTCGTCTTCGCGGGTTTGATCGCCTTCGGAACGCTCGATTTTCTTGAAGTTGCGTCGCGCGAAATCGAAGTACTCGCAGTAATTATTGCGGTCCTTTTCATCCACTGGCTCAGCCCGGCGTTCGCGGCATTGGTGGGCAACGATCATGTCATAGTGAACACAATTGCGGCAGCAACGCAGGTCGGTGTTGCATTCATCACACGTATCGCGCCGGCCCGGCATATGCGCCAACTTCCACTCCCACCCGCAGTTGAAGCAATGCCGTGTCATGGAACCAGCCTAAAAGTGTGCGCAGATCAGAGCAAGCATTGCCAACGCCCTGATTTAACCCCCAACAGATTTTTGCCGACCGAAAATCAATATTATCGCACGATAATAATCCCAATTGAATCCTGAACGGATCGGATGTTTCTACTGCGATCTACTTGGCCCTCAAAGTTTGGCTCCTTCATTTTTGAAATCACACTGGGCAAGGACTCAAGAAATGAATTAAGGTACGAGCCCTTTATTGCGTAGTTCACGAGCTGAGGCACTTTGCCGAATTGCGGTTTTAGAGATGCGGTAACCACGCCAATCACATTCCCATTTTCGTCTACCAAGGGGCCTCCGGAATTACCAGGCTGCAGCGGGACGCTTATTTGAAACTGCCTAGGATCGTCCTTCAATCCTGCCAAACTGTTTATTACTCCGTGTGTGTATTTTGGAGATTCACCCTGGATTCCTCTTTGAGGGAATCCGATAGTAAAGACCTTATCGCCAAGACTAACTTTTCGGCTAGAAGACACCGGCAGGCAAACGTGTTCCACATCTACCTTTAGCACAGCCAAATCGGTCAGTATATCAAGCTTCACAACACGGGCGGTAAACTCTCCCTTGGAAGTGCGAACCGAAATTCCGGCGGCGTCCTTCACAATATGCTGGTTTGTTATGAGGTAACCATTTGAAGTAATAAAAAATCCAGTCCCTTCGGTTTTAACTCGAGAACTCATAACCGCGGCTTCGTAAGATGTTTTTTTAACCCAACTTTTTGAATTGCGGTGTGCTCTAGACCGCTGCTCATTCGTTAATGTATCTTTAATTTCATTGAGAAGTTTTTTGCTGCGAATATCCCCTTGCTTAGAGCCAATCAACGTCCATTTGTACGCCTCTGAATAGTCTAATTTAACTCCTTCGCCCTTCAAATATAACCGAGCGACTTTGTACTGAGCCGCTCCATAACCTAGCTCCGCTGATTTAATATACCAATCTGCTGCTTGCTTTGAGTTCATCAAGGTGCCTTCACCTGATTCACATTGCACCCCAAGTAAATACAACGCATGAGAAACACTCTCCAAATCAGCTGGATCATTTTCTAGGTCGAGTTCAGTTCTGGAGATAATGTTTTTTGCCCAATTATGGGCAGCTCCCGGATCTTTTTTAATGCCCTCACCATAATGAAGGAGCATAGCCACCGATTTCTGAGCCCAAACCCGGCCCTGATTTGCTGCCTTCAAAAGCCATTCAAAAGCCTTGGCCCGATTGTTTTGATTTCGAATTCCAAGTTGTTTGCCGCTCAGAAAAAGCGCCCCGATTTTCTCCTGAGCGAACGCGTCTCCAGACTGCGCGAGCCCCAAGAGACCAACTTCCGATCTTTTGATTAGTGTAATTCCCTTTGCCTCATCTTTAGGTGCGATTTCACCTCTCAGGTAAATTTCACCCAAGCTTATAAGAGCTTTGGAATAGTTCTGATCAGCAGATTTTTTAAGCCACAAGAGGCATTTTAAATCATCAGGCTCAACCCCTTGCCCGCCGTATCGGTATAGATTTGAGAACTCAAACTGGGCAGCAGCATCCCCTTTGATAGCCAATGCTTTCACGGATTTATGACTTTCCAATGGATTGTTATCAGCCCCCACTAAGGGTAATACCATGCAGAACAAGCTTAGTAATGATCGCATCATTTCAAAAACCCCAACAAATTTAAAAAAGCGGGTCAATCGTTTCCGTGATTAAACTCATAAAACACCTAGAATTTTTGCGGGCGAGGATAACTCTGGACAAGTTTCCCGTGTTAAAACCAGCCTCCGGATTAGCCTTGAGAAAGTGAGCGCCTACTATCAATTACTAGCTGCCACCGTCGATTATTTGCAGCAGCAAAAGGATCGTGGTCAACGCCATGTGATGGTGGATCCCGCTAAACTCAGAGCTTTAACAAAAAGCACCCCAGATACAGAAAGCAAAAGGGAGACCAAAATTAAAAGTGGATCCTTCACAGAACTGCGAGCATCCCTCACTAATGAAAAAATTGTAAACCCGGTTCTCCCAGCAGCTAATTTTGGGTTTGGTTCCGGAAACAAAAAAGCCGACCTATTGTTTGTCGTTGAAGATATTAATCGAAATAATAGTGTAACACAAAAACCACTTGAGAGTGAACCTGGCCAATTATTGGGTAAAATTGTTAAGGCAATGAACCTTTCTTATGAAGAAATATATATAGTTAATATCTTAAAATCGCATCCATCACAATCGACCAAACGCTCCCATAACCAAACAACAAATATTGAGGAAAGAACACCTTTGTCCGAATGGTTACAGAGGGAAATTGAATCTTGCCGTCCTAAAATAATCGTGGCGCTAGGTAAGGCAGCCGCAGAAGTGATGTTAAATGAGAAAATTCAGCTCACCCACTTCCGCGGCACTTGGCAGACCTACATTGATATTCCTTTCATGCCCACCTTCCATCCTGCCTACCTCCTGCGCAATCAGGCCCTCACCGAAAAGCGCAAAATCTGGGAGGATATGCTGGCGGTAATGGAGAAATTGGCCCTGCCGGTCAGCGAAAAACAGCGTGGTTTCTTCCTGCCACACTAGGCTTTAGGCTCGTTTTCAGCGCCGTTTTCAGATACAAACACTCATGCCCTTGAAGCAAACATTCGGATTCCTCGGCGCCGGACGCATGGCCTCGGCGTTGGCCGGCGGCATGGTGCAGGCCGGGTTGGTGAAAGGCCGGCAATTGATCGCGGGCGACGTGGTGCCGGCAGCCGTCAAGGCGTTCACCCGATCCACCGGCGGCCGCGCGGCCAAGAGCAATGCGGAGGTGCTCCGCAAGGCGGACGTGGTGGTGCTGGCCGTGAAACCGCATCAGGTCACCGAACTGCTGGCCGAGTTGGCTGATCAGGTGACGGCCAAGCATCTAATCGTTTCCATTGCCGCCGGCGTGACGTTGGCGCAGTTGGAGAAGGCCGTGGGCGGCAACGCGCGAGTGATTCGCGTGATGCCCAACACGCCCGCGCTGGTGGGCGAAGGCGCGGCCGGTTTTGCACGCGGACGCTACGCCAAGGCG
>PVBE010236491.1_pt1 | contig 13023 bp, 12 predicted proteins | sample 1631181 | NCBI WGS metagenome assembly PVBE01 (sample SAMN08397723, study PRJNA350692) | Marine metagenome, whole genome shotgun sequencing project. | isolation source: water | place: Pacific Ocean | collected 2012-04
GATTTCGATGAAGGTTCCCAGAATAAGACAGATGACCGCTAGCATGAGCCAGAACATCATGGGGATCACACCGAAATCAGTAAAGAAGATTATGATTTCTTGCGGGGCCCGGGTGTATGTCAAGACCACCGAAAGAAACGTGGCCATGGCGCTGTTTTCGATGATTATCAACATCCCCTTGCGCCGGGTTTGTGCGCTTACGTGGGTCCACAATGACCTGCAGATTGTGATCGGAGTCGGTACGTAGACACTTGGTCTGTGAGGGTTTTGCCAACTCTTTTGTAGGATGAGTTTTGGCGCCTTTTGCGAAATGAACATGTTGTGCTGTGCTCATGCATTTGAAAATGTATCAAAAACCAGGAAACCTCCAATCCAGAGATGAAGCGGATCTCTTCATTCCACTCGACACCATAAATGGATTGAAATGTGCGAAGACGGGTCTTCCTTTGTTATTTGGTAGCATTTTCACAAATTCCTAATCTTGGTTTCTAAACAATGCGACTTTCGCGTCAGGTTTTCGGCATTTCATATTTGTAAAATAAACAATGTAAAATTCTAATATATTTTCTATTAAGCTTTAAATCACAAGAATTCAGAGTGATCGTATTCCACTGTTGTACTGGAATTTATTGAATATCCTTATGCCAAGATAAGACCATGGAAGCAAAAAAAGTGTCCCCCGTGCCCCTCCTAAAGACACCCCTGAATGGATGGCACAAATCTAATGGGGGTAAGATGATGGATTTTGGTGACTGGGACATGCCAGTACAGTATGAATCCGGAATCTTCAGGGAGCATCTCTCCACAAGACGCTATGGTGGTCTGTTTGACGTCAGCCACATGGGTCGAATCAAAATCCAAGGCAGGGACATAGTCGCTTTCCTGCAGCATGTACTCACCAACAATGCTGAATCGCTGAAACCCTGGCAGGCTCAATACACGTTGATTCCCAATGATAATGGAGGGCTTTTCGATGATGCCTACCTTTACCATCCGGGTGAAGAGTTTTTCCTCGTTGTCAACGCTTCCAATCGGGAAAAGGACTGGGAACATTTGCAAGAGAAAGCTAAATCGTTCGAAGTCTCTATGGAGGATGAAACTTCGCTGGTGGGGATGATTGCCTTTCAGGGGCCGCTTTCAGGAAGAATCCTTGAGGGCCTCATCGAAAAGGGGACCATGCCAGAACCCTTCCGCAATAGTCTTTCTGAATTCACAATAATGGGTACGAATGTAATAGCTGCCCGCACTGGCTACACGGGTGAGCCAATTGGTTTCGAATTATTTCTGCCTTCAGAAAAGACCGAGGAAATTTGGACCAGCTTATACGAAGCAGGCCGTGAGGAAGGGGTGGTTCCAGTGGGACTTGGTGCACGGGACACTTTGCGTCTTGAAGCAGGCATGCCGCTCTATGGCCATGAGTTCGGATTTGATCCGGAAGGCAGAGAGATTCCTGCCTATGCCTTCCCTCTAACATCGATGGCCACAAGTTTTTCAAGGAGGAAGGGGGATTACATTGGTCGTGAAGCCTTGCGAGCACAGTTTGAGGAGGTGCGAAAGTTGAGGACGGATCAGTACAAAATTAATGAGATTCTTAACAAGCGTATCCTGCCACTGGCCCTGAAGGACAAGGGAGTTGTAAGGCAGGGGGATTCGGTTTTTCATGATGGTAAGAATATCGGGGTCATTACGAGCGGAACCATGGTGCCTTACTGGAAGTTTGAAGGAGAGGGCGCAAATATGAGGATCACTGACGAGCAGGACCGACGGGCTCTAGCTCTGGCTTATTTAGATGCCACAGTGTCCCAGGAACAAGAACAGGAACTGGAGGTTGAAGTCCGCGGCCGAAGGTTGAAGGGGCAACTGGTACGCTGGCACGGACGCTCGGAAGCACCACCGTATTTCAGGGCGATTCCGGTTGAGGTGAAACCTGATACATCTCCATCTCCACGGTCATCAATAGCTGGAAAAGTTGATCTACTCATTAAAAAGAGTCTGGAAAATCACCAATGGAGACAGCGCCGTTGTGTGAATCTCATCCCCTCGGAAATGACCCAGTCTTCTTTGGTACGGCTGCTTCAGATCACGGATCCTTGTGGACGATACGCAGAGCACAAGGAACTTCTCGCGGCCTTCGAGCAAGAGGTCTTCTATTACCAGGGAACAGAATTTATCGAATGGGTTGAAAAAAGGTTAGTGGAGGAGATGCGTGATTTCCTTGGCTATCCTCTCATTGAGTCTCGTGTGATCAGCGGCCAGATGGCCAACATGACGGTCTTCAGTGCTCTAGTGGATTTTCGAAACCGTACCGATAGGCGTTTAGAACAGGCCCGCATGTCGATGGTGATGAATAATCATATTAGCAAGGGCGGTCACCTTAGTTCCCAGCCTATGGGAGCTCTTCGTGATTATATTGCAAAGGATCCCGTTACCGAAAAATATGCTGTGCTTAATTTTCCGGTGTGTCAGGACAATCCCTATCGGATTGATTTGGAGGAAACAGCAGGTCTGCTCGAACGTTATGACCCGGAGCTGATCATACTCGGAAAAAGCATGATCCTTCACCCCGAACCGGTCGCGGAGATCCGTAAGCTCCTCCATTCGAAACAGTCGAGACCCATTCTGATGTATGATATGGCCCATGTCATAGGTCTCATCGGTCCTCATTTCCAGGATCCCTTTGCAGAGGGTGCCGACATCATCACCGGATCAACTCACAAGACCTTGTTTGGATCACAACGTGGGATAATCGGTGTAGCCTTTGAAGAAGGAACAACGGAATTTGAACTCTGGAAAGCAATCCAGCGGAGGACGTTCCCAGGGGCGGTCAGCAACCATCACCTTGGGACTCTGTTAGGCATGTTGATGGCAGCATTGGAAATCAACGCATTCAAAGAGATGTATCAACCGCAGGTTCTGGCTAATGCAAGAGCTTTCGCGAAAGCTCTTGCTGATGAAGGATTGGAGGTGCAGGGCGACCCAGAGCTTGGATACACCCAAACACACCAGGTTGTTGTTGCGGTTGGTTACGCAAAGGGTTGTGCTAGTGCAGAGGAACTGGAAGCAAGCAACATCATTGTCAACTACCAGGCAATTCCCTCTGATGAAAGCTTTACTTCAAGTTCAGGCTTACGTATGGGAGTTGCTGAAATGACTCGTTTTGGTATGAAAGAAAAGGACTTCATTGAGTTTGCAACGCTATTTGCAGAGGCGGTTCATGGAAAGAATGTCGGAGAAGAGGTTTCTCGTTTCCGTGAACGTTTTCAAACCCTAGATTTCAGCTTCGACAAGGACTACCCAGAGGTTTATGGTGAAATGGAGAAACTTTTCTGAAAAAGTTCCATGAATGATACGGATAATCATGTTTCCATAGTTATTCTGATTTAATTCTACCGTGCATCATTTCCCCGATAATGTTATAGACATAAATGCATTAGGAACCCCTGTTGGATCTTGAAATTACCTAACAGATTCTCAACATCCTCTACACCCACCCTAGAAACAAAACCCCAATCTGATATGAGGGGGTCAAAAGAGTTGAAATAAATACTGAACCGGGGGAGAAGGTTGGTCTTGATGTCAAATCCATGCTTTTTTCATAGAGATTTGTGCCTATGAGCAGGGATCCTAACTGCCCGGTGAAAAGGACTTAGGGCACCAAAAAAGTCTACCAGCTTTATATGGAGGGTATTCACATGAGACATGCATAAGTGTTGGTGTCATCCTGTAAATAAGAACCATGAATAATCATCGTTTACTTTACCGACGCGGCATTTTGCTGTTAGTAGCTTCAGGTTTTTTCCTGAGCACCTCTGGTATTGCACTTCGGTTAATCGAACAAGCTGATGGCTGGCAAATTCTATTTTACCGATCCTTTGCCTTGAGTCTCACGATTTTTCTCATCCTGTTTTTCCAGAAAGGCTTAAGGGTTTTTGATGAATTTCGTGGACTGGGGTGGAATGATTTTTTACTGGCAGTATTTCTCGGAACCGGATTCGTCGCTTATGTGTTTGCGTTGCTTTATAACACAGTAGCCAATGCACTTTTCATTTTTAGTTGTGCTCCTTTTGTGGCTGGTTTTCTAGGTTGGATCCTATTGGGAGAACGGGTACCGACGCGGACATGGTTTGCCATTTGTGCTGCTATGGTTGGTCTTACCATTATGGTTGGTAGCGAACTGGCTGTCAGCCGTTACCTTGCTACCTTGATTGCCTTGTGGATCCCCATTTCCTATGCTGCATCGATAATCGCCGTAAGAAGTTCTAAACGAGAGAATATGCTGGCCGCTCTGTGTCTTGCTGGCCTTGTTGCTGGAAGCCTATCTGCTATTTTTGTAACGGATTTCGCTCTGACACCTAAGGATCTGGTTATTTCTCTTTATCTTGGTGTCTTCCAAGTTGGTGTGGGTTTCGCACTAATGGTGCTTGGTACCAGATATGTTCCTGCTGCACAGGTAGGTTTGCTGGCGTTGGTTGAACCGGTTTTGGCACCTTTATGGGTTTGGCTGGGGGTCGGAGAAGTGCCTGGTCTGGCAACAATGGTTGGTGGGGCAATAATATTCTTGGCATTAACAACCGATGGTATTCTGAATATTCAGAGATCCTTAAATGATTCAGCCTAGTTTTCCACGACACAGATGAAAACTGAGCATTTAGCAGGCTTGATCCTTTTTCATCCAAATAAATAGAATTTAATGATGTATAAAATTATTATAAACATAATCAATATAAGTTGATTTTATAGAATGCCTGATACGAATTACAATAATATAAAAATAGGTATAGTTGGTTTAGGCTTAGTGGCTGAACCTAATCTTAAAGGGTATAGAAGTCACCCTAATGCGGAAGTTGTGGCTGTATGTGATGTTGATATTTCAGAAGCCAAGAAATTTAGTAAAAAACATGACATAGCAAATTATTATTCTTCTTATGAAGAAATGTTAAATTCTGATATTGATGTTGTTAACATAGCAACACCTACTCATCTACATGCTCCAATGACCATGCAGGCTTTAAATGCTGAAAAACATGTTCATTGCGAAAAACCATTTTGTAGGTATCTCTCAGAAGGAGAACGAGCCATAAAGGAAGCTAATAAACAAAAATTAAAAATATTTGTAGGTGAAACTTATCTTTTCATTTCTTCACATATTAAAACAAAAAAATTAATTGATGATGGGATGATAGGAACCCCTTTGCAGATACGAATGCGACATGGAGCTTGGAATGAAAAACCAATTTCCAGAATTAATACCGGACCACTAAACCGCGATTGGAGAATGGATCCATATCTTTCAGGTGGAGGAAAATATCCTTGGATTTTCGATCATGCTGTCCATTTTTTTGCCACTGCAGAATATTTTATGCAAAACAAAAAAATTAATGAAGTACATGCAATAAAGGCCCACAATACAAATGACCATAGTTTAGCTGGAGCTGCACATGATCCTTACATAACTCCTGTAACTGACATACCAATAATTACTTGGAATTATGAAGATAAGGCTTGTCAAGGATTATGGTGTCGTGCAGAACGTTTAAACGGAAAATGGGATTTTATGCAAGGTTTTAGCACGGTTGTGATAGGTGAGTTTGGAATGATTGAGGTCCTTGGAGAAGGTGGAAATAATCTTATTTGGAACGGAGAACAACAACATCTTATTCTTCACCGTGAAGATAAAGATCCTTTATGTTTTCGCTTTGAAGAGGGTGGTGATGATATATGGGAATCAGATATTTCCTATTATTGTCAGGGACATAAAAATCAAATTCATCATTTCATCAATAGTATTGTCTATGGAGATCAACTTAAATACTCAAGTGAAGATGCTTTACAAGCCGTAAGATGTACTTTAGCAGTAATTAAATCGGCAGAAGAAGGAATTCCAATTTTAGTCTCATCAATTAATAATGAATACACGGCATTTAATGAATGAGTGATTCATATTTATGATCCATTCTGTTCATAGCTAACATTTGCTATTCGTTAAGTTTTAAAAAAACCTAAATCATCTTCCGAGTAGAGGGGTGGATTGTCCGTACTTATCCTTGGAGGCCAATTTTGTTTGCACATCCGGAGCTTGAAAAAACCTAATCTTGTGAAAAAACTGAAAAGTATGTGGAAAATAGCAGGTAATGGAGGAAAAATAGAGATATTCTTAATTAGAAATCTTAATAAGCAGAACAATGGAGATGATGAATATGACCCCCAAAAAAAGATTAGAGAATAAGGCCTGTATTGTGACAGGTGCAGGAAGTCATCAGGGAAAGGTTGGTACTGGTATGGCCACCGCAATTTGTCTCGCACGGGAAGGGGCTAAAGTTATCGTTGCAGATGTGAGTGAAGAAAATGCCAAGAAGACAGTTCAACAGATTAGGTCTGAAAACCTGGGAGATGCAGAGGTTTTTACGGGGGATGCTGTATGCCCTGAAGACTGCAAAGCTATGATTGAAACAGCACTGAATTTCTTTGGCTGTCTGAATGTTTTAGTGAATAACGTTGGCTTTGGTTTGAGCAGTAGCAGAAGCAATACATCAAGGAGTGTGGGAATTACAGAAATCGATGATAGAGAGTGGGATGATGCTTTGGATATGAATCTTAAAAGTGCGATGCTGGCCAGCCGGGCAGCTATCCCAGAAATGTCTAAAACCGGAGGAGGATCAATTATTAATATTTCTTCTTGTGATGCAATTGCATCAGCAGATCATTATGGAGCTCCTTACTCAGTTTCCAAGGGTGCGCTCCACATGCTCACTCGTGGAACTGCTGCCTGGCATGGGCGTGAAGGAATCCGTGCCAATTGCATCGCTCCAGGGCACCTACATTCCTCATACACGGACCATTATATTCAGGAACATCGTGAACGACGGAAAAAGGTCGTTCCTCTTGGCATAGAAGGCACGCCTTGGGATGTGGCTATGGCTGCAGTGTTTCTGGCAAGTGAGGAATCACGCTGGATATCCGGGGTAGTCCTTCCTGTGGATGGAGGTTTGTTTGCTGCACAACCCATGCTTGGTCATGATCTGATACGAGGCCATTCCCCACCCTAGGACGAGGGATTCATTACAGCAATCATCATGCGCGGCATAGGTTGACAGTGAGCGATCATACCATCTCGACAAGGTAAATAATCTTTGTTAGCATCTGCAATATGCTTAATGGTGAGCATATTTTCAATCCTTAATTTATCAAAAAAGGTAATATGAATAAAAATAATTTATCACTTATTACAGGTATATTAATTTATTTTATTTCAACTATATTATTACTTTCTTCAAATTTATACGCAGGAAGTAGTGATACTAAAGTTGCTTTAGTACCTGGAGGACCTCATCCATATTTTGCCGCTTGGGAACAAGCTGGTCTTGATGCCGTAAAAGATTTTGGCCTTGGAAAAGCTGATTACAGAGTTCCAGCAGAGTGGGACTTAAGTCAACAAAATGAACTTATCGAAAGTTTAGTAGGTAAAGGTTATAATGCGGTTTTAGTTTTTCCAGGCGATTCAGTTGGCACCAATAAAATACTTGGCGAACTTGAAGACACAGGTATTCCAACAGGAGCGTTGGCAGGCTGTGTTGAACAACCAACTAAAACTAGATTTTGTTTTGGAACTGATACAGGCCACTCTGCTTATCTAGGAACAAAAGAACTTATCAAAGCTCTTGGAGGTAAAGGTAAGATTGCACACTTTACTGGTTTTTTAGTAGATCCAAATACAACTTTGAGAATTAAAGCAGTTGAGCAAGCAGTTGCTGAAGCTGGTGGTGGTGTAGAAATTATCCAAGTTATAGCAGATATTGATGCTTATGAACCAGCTGATGAAAAAATTAATGCTTTTATGGCTGCACAAGGTTCTGAGGTTGATGGAATTGTTACTACAGCCTGGGTTCCTGCAGTTGTGTCAGCTCAAGCCTTAACTAACTTGGGTGATAAAAGAATTAAAATGGTTGGTATCGACCACGATGAAGTAGTTTTAAAAGCTATCAAGGACGGTTTTGTTCACGGAACAATGTTACAAAATCCTTACGGACAAGGATACATAGGTTCTTATGTTATGGACAAAATCAGAACTGGTTGTAGTTTTAAATCTGATGCACCTTGGAAATCAACAGCCCAAACTGATCAGTTTATAGATTCCGGAACCGTTTTTGTAGATATCACAACAGTTGATACATACGTGATGGCAATGAGGGGAATTTCTATTGAAATTCTAAGTACATTCGATGATACTTATTTAAACTGTTCAAACTAATTTTTTTAAGGGGGTAAAGCTTACCCCCTTTTTTCTACATTAAAGTTTTTTTTCTATGAATAAATTACCTAAATTTATATATACCAATCAATTTGGTTTATTATGTTTAGTAATAATTTTTTCTATTTTTTTTTTCTTTAGTAACAGATGGTTTTTCTTCTAGATTTAATCTTTATGCTCTAACAAGAGTAGCTTCTATTGATATTATGGTTGGATTAGCAATGATGGTTGTAATTTTAACAGGAGGATTAAATTTATCTCTTGGAGCGCTAGGAGTATCAGCCGCGATGTTTGGAGGCTGGTGCATGCAATCTTTAGGAATACCTATTATTCCTTCTGTACTTCTGATTTTATTATTTGGAACTTTTTTAGGATGGATAAATGGTTATGTCACAGTCAAAACTGGTGTTCATAGTTTTATTGTTACACTGGCGACTATGAGTATTTATTTTGGGTTTATGACAGTGCTTACGGAGGCACAATCTTTTAAATATCTACCAGATGCTTTTACAGATATTGGAAGTATGAAACTTTTTTATAAATATGTTTCACCATTATTATTATTCAGTCTTTTTACTGGGTGCGTATTATTTTATTTGTTTAATTTTACTGATATTGGAAGAAAATTAATTGCAGCAGGAGCAAATCCCAGTGCTGCAGAGTTATCAGGTATTTCAGTCAATAGAATGTTTGTCTATTGTCATATGTTATCAGGTTTTCTTGCAGCTGTTGCAGGAATAATGGTCACTATGAGAATAGGAGCCGCCATACCATCCATCGCAGGTCACTTAGGTTTTGATTGGTTATTACCAGCATTTTTAGCTCCTGTTTTAGGAGGCACACTTCTATCAGGAGGTAAGATAACAGTTTTTGGAACAATATTAGGAGCAATATTAGTTAGCTTGATTACAAATGGGTTATTATTACTTGATGTTGGAATATTCTGGGTAAGATTTTTTTTAGGAGTAATATTACTAGGGACTGTTTTAATAGACAAGGCAAGAGCATATTTTACTGAAAAAAATATGATTATTTCATGAATAAATTATATTCAAATTTATTTAAAAAAGATTGGTTTGGACTTCTTATAGTTGTTTTTTTTGGGGCTATAATTATTTCTTTATTAAAACCAGCTTTTATTTCTCCATTTAACATATATGTTTTAATGTCAAGCATCAGTTTAATGCTACTTGTAGCAATGTCTCAGATGATTATAATTGCTATTGGACAAATGAATCTTTCTGTTGGGGCGATTGGAGGTCTCGCTGCTATATCCTTTGCAGGATTGATGGAAGTTTATCATATGCCTATATCTATTTCAGCATGTTTAGGAATTATAATTGGAGTAGCTGCTGGTTTTTTTAACGGTTATATAACTGCAAAAACTGGGATATCTGCCTTTATAATAACTTTAGCAACATTATATATTTTTAAAGGTATTAACTTAGGAATAACTGAAGCGCAGCCTTTTTATAAAATTCCAGAAGCAATCAGGTTTTTTGGAAATGAAAAAATTATAAGCCCAATTCCTTATTTAATTATAATTCCATTAATTATAGTATTTATGATGTGGTTACTGATGACTAGGACTAAAATTGGTAGATACATGTTGGCATATGGTAATAGTATTCAATCTTCTGAATTAATGGGAATTTCTTCTACAAAAATAGTTATTACAGCACATGTTATTTCGGGCTTGTTAGCCGCTATAGGAGGAATGCTTGTAGTATGTAGATTGTCTCTTGGTACTCCAAATATAGGTGATTCTTGGCTGCTACCTTCTTTTGCAGCACCTGTGATAGGCGGTGCATTGTTAGCTGGTGGAAAAGTTGATGTTTTAGCAACTGCTTTAGGAGTTGTAATAGTTGCTATTATTTCACAAGCGCTAGTTATATTCAAGGTAGATCCATTTTTTGTTCAAATTTTTTTAGGTTTTATGATTTTATTTGCAGTCTTAGTTAATAGATATCGTGAATATCAGGAAGAAAATAAAAAGAAATTATTTAGTCATGAATAGTGAATATTGTTTAGAAATTAAAGAGACAAATAAAACTTTTCCAGGGGTTAAAGCTTTAGATAATGCAAATTTTAAATTAAAAAAAGGTTCGATTCACGCTTTAGTTGGCGAAAATGGAGCTGGAAAATCAACATTGATTAAACTTATTACAGGAGTTTATAAGCCTGATAGTGGGGAAATTTTAATTAATAACGAAAAAACAAATTTAAATTCGCCTAATGACGCTATCTTAAAAGGAGTATCTGTTGTTCATCAGGAAAGAAATTTAATTAGACGATTTTCCGTTGGAGAGAACTTAATGTTAAATAATTTACCAAAAAATTTATTTAACTTAATTGATTTTAAAGAAGTTTATAAACAATCAAAAAAGTGGTTAGATATTTTAGATCTAGATATAGACCCAGAAACAATAGTGTCAGATTTAACAGTTGCTAAAATGCAGCTATGTGAAATTGCTAAAGCTTTATCAATGCAATCAAAAATTCTTTTGTTAGATGAACCAACTTCATCACTTTCACCTCAAGATGTTGAAAATTTGTTTAAATTATTAAAAAAAATTGTGAATGAAGAAAGGGTTAGTATAGTTTTTGTAAGTCATAAATTAGAAGAAGTTTTTCAAATTTGTAATTATGTTACTGTATTAAGAGATGGAAAAAATGCTTGTAAATCAGAAAAAATAGAAAACTTAGATAGAAAGCAATTGGTTAAATTAATGATTGGCAGAGAAGAGCAGATAGTAGAATCAAATAAAAAAATTGATGATAATAGTAATAAAGTATTAGAACTTGAAAATGTTAATACATATCTTGGGCATAAAAAAATAAATATGTATTTAAAAAAAGGTGAAATTTTGGGTTTATATGGGCTAGTTGGGGCTGGAAGAACTGAATTAGCAAAATCTATTGTTGGCATTGAAAAAATATTATCTGGGAATATAAAATTAAATTCTAAACCAATTCAAATATCTTCTGCAAAAGAAGCTCTAGAAAAATATAGAATTGGATATATCAGTGAAGACAGAAAAAAAGAGGGCCTCATATTAATGCACAATGTGTTGGATAATACTGGAATTACAGTTTGGTCACAATTGAAGAAATATTTTAATTTTTTAGATGACATTACTATAGCAAAAAAAGTAGTTCCCTACATTGATAAATTGGAAGTAAAAACTCCTTCAAATTATCAGTTAACATCAAATTTATCAGGAGGTAATCAACAAAAAATTAGTGTTGCAAAATGGTTGGCAGCAGGAACTGATATTTTGTTTATTGATGAACCCACAGTTGGAATTGATGTAAAAACAAAAGGATATCTTCATGAGTTGATAATTGATTTATCAAAAAGCGGAACAACAATAGTACTAATATCAAGTGATATGCCTGAAATGATAAATTTGGCCGACAGAATAATTGTAATGAAAAATTTCATAATCAAGGGTGAAATATATAATGATCATAATTATCAATCCATTAGTTCCTCAATTATGGAATATATTCATGATTAAGAAAAAATTAGGCAAAACAAATATTCATACAACATCACTAGGTTTTGGCGGTGCACCAATGGGAGACTTATTTGAAAAATTAAAAGAAGAGGATTGCTTTAATACTCTAAAAATTTCTTATGAATGTGGAATAAATATTTTTGATACTTCTCCTTTATATGGATATGGCTTAAGTGAACATAGATTGGGTAATTTTTTAAAATCTATAAATAGAAAAGATTTTTATATAAGCACTAAGGTTGGGAGATATTTATCTCCTGAAAAAGAGGAAAATATTGACCGAGGTATATTTAAAGGCGGTTTAACATTTAAGCCCACACTTGATTATAGTTATGATGGTGTGCTGAAGTCTTTTGAACAATCATTATTACGACTAGGTTTATCACAAATTGATATTTGTTTAATCCATGATGTAGATAGGTTTAACCACGGAGACCAGGTAGAACATTATTTTAAACTAGCAATGGAAGGCGCTTATAAGGCTCTTAATGAACTAAAAGAGCAAAAAGTTATAAAAGCTATAGGAGTCGGAGTAAATGAAGCTGAGATGTGTACTAGATTTGCAGAAGAAGGTGAATTTGATTGTATGGTTCTAGCAGGAAGATATACATTGCTTGAACAAGGTGCATTAGATTCTTTTTTTCCAATAGTTGAGAAAAAAAATATAGGAGTAATATTAGCTGGCGTATTTAATTCTGGTATTTTAGTAAAAGGTGTTAATGAAAATTCTACCTACGATTATGGTAAAATTCCAGATAAAATTAAATCAAAATATTTTGAAATAGATAAAATATGCAAAGAATTTAATGTTCATATTGCGGCAGCAGCATTGCAATTTTGTAATGCTAATGACTTAATTTCTACTATGATTCTTGGAATGGATAGATCAACTCAAGTTATTCAAAATTTAAACTTTTTAAACTTTAAAATTGAAAAAGAATTTTGGGATAAATTAAAAAAATTTAATTTAATTGATGAAAGATCACCAACCCCTAATTGATGAATAAAATAATTAATATTATCGAAAAAAATTGAGAGTGTTTACATATAGATAGTTATGTAAACACTCTCAAATATAGATTGATTTTAATGAAAATTGATTCTCATCAACATTTTTGGAAGTTTTTAGGCACCTCCTTCTGGCCTGTAAAGTTCTTAGAAGGTAACACAATTACCACTGTACCAAAAATTGAGGCTGGATAGGTTATGCGTTTAAAATCCCATCATTAATTAAGAAGAAAGAATGAACAACCC
>PVBE010942319.1_pt1 | contig 13023 bp, 8 predicted proteins | sample 1631181 | NCBI WGS metagenome assembly PVBE01 (sample SAMN08397723, study PRJNA350692) | Marine metagenome, whole genome shotgun sequencing project. | isolation source: water | place: Pacific Ocean | collected 2012-04
CGAGGCGACTGCCCGGGCGAGCCGGTGGTTGCCGCTCGCGCCCGGCGCCGCTACAACCGTCTGAAGATGGCGCCGACGATCGAGTCTCCGGTTTTTGACCTCTCGCTCGCCGACCTCTCGGCGACCACGCGGCTCGCCCGGGTGGTGGCCGACGCGGCGTGCCCAGGCGACGTGATCGCGCTTCGGGGCGAGCTCGGGACAGGCAAGACCACATTCGCCCGCGCCTTCATCGAATGGTGCGCCGCCGCCGCCGGCTTGCCGGCGCCGGAGGTGCCGAGCCCCACCTTCACCCTGGTGCAAACCTATGAACTGGGCGAGGTCGAGGTCTGGCATTTCGACCTCTATCGCGTCGTCGCACCCGACGAGGTCTACGAGTTCGGGATCGAGGACGCCTTGGGGCGTGCCATCAGCCTGATCGAGTGGCCCGAACGGATGGGGGCGCTGCTTCCCGAAGCGCGCCTCGAGGTGGCGCTCTCGTTCGGCGCTGCTCCCGACGTCCGCGACGCCACGCTTTCGGGTGACGGCGGCTGGGCGACGCGGATCGTGGAGATCCGCCGCCATGTCTGAGCGGGCCGCCCTTATCGACACCTTCCTCGCCGGCGCCGGCTGGGCCGGGGCGGAACGCGCGCCGCTCGCTGGCGACGCCTCGTTTCGCATCTACCAGCGTCTACGCGAGGGCGGGCGCACCGCCGTCCTGATGGACGCACCGCCGCCCATGGAGGACGTGCGGCCGTTTCTGGTAATCGCCCGCCACCTGGTCGATCTCGGTCTGAGCGCGCCTCGCGTGCTGGCGGCGGACGAGGCGGCGGGTCTCGCGCTCATCGAGGACCTGGGCGAGGGCACCTACACCCAGATGCTGAACGGCGCCGGCGGGCCGATCGAGGACGAACTCTACCGGCTCGCGGTCGACCTGCTGGTCGAGCTGCATTCGTGCGAAGCGGAACGCGCAGTGCCGGTGGGCCTTCCTGCTTACGACGATGCTCGGCTCCTGGACGAGGCCCTACTGCTCGTCGACTGGTACTGGCCGGCGATGACCGGAGCGCCGGCGTCCGCGGCGGCGCGCGGGGTCTATGTCTCGATCTGGATCGAGCTCTTCCCGCTCGCCCGCGCCGTGCCCGAGACGCTGGTGCTCCGCGACTACCACGTCGACAACCTGATGTGGCTGCCCGCGCGCGACGGGCTCAAGCGCTGCGGGCTCCTCGACTTCCAGGACGCGGTGAGGGGACCGATCTCGTACGATCTGGTCTCGCTCTTGGAGGATGCGCGCCGGGACATCGCTCCGGCACTTCAGCGCGAGATGCGCGAGCACTATCTCGCGGCCTTTCCCGATCTCGACCGCGACATCTTCGACGCATCCTATGCGGTGCTCGGGGCGCAGAGGAACGCCAAGATCATCGGCATCTTCACGCGGCTCTCTGCGCGCGATTCCAAGCCCGAGTATCTGGCGCACATTCCCCGGGTCTGGCGTCTGCTGGAAGGTGATCTGACCCATCCCGCGCTGGCGCTCATCCGTGCCTGGTTCGACCGCCACCTGCCGCCCGCCATGAGGGGAATTCCGGAATGCAGGCCGGCGCGGTGACGGCGGTGACCCCGGCCATCAAACGGGCGATGGTGCTGGCTGCAGGACTGGGCACGCGAATGGCGCCGCTCACCGAAGACTGGCCCAAGTCGCTGATCGAGATCGGCGGGCGGACCATGCTGGACCGGACGCTGGACGCGCTCGCCACCGCCGGTGTCGACGAGGCCGTGGTCAACACCCATCATCTGGGCTACATGATCGCCGCGCATCTGGAAGGGCGCACCCGGCCGGCCATCCGCCTCTCGCCCGAGGACGAACTCTTGGAAACCGGAGGCGGCGTCGCCTATGCTCTTCGGTATCTAGGCAGGGGGCCATTTTACGTCATCAACGGCGACGCGGTCTGGACCGAGGGGCCGCGCCAAGCGGCGCTGGTACGTCTCGCCGGGGCCTGGGAGGACGAAGAGATGGACGCGCTGCTGCTCGTTTATCCGAGCCGGTCAGTGGGTGGCTACGAAGGCGTGGGCGACTTCGTCCTCGATCCGGTGGGTAGGGTCCGCCGCAAGCAAGAAGGGGAGATCGCTCCCTTTCTGTTTACCGGAATTCAGATCCTGCATCCGCGCCTGTTCGCGGGCGCTCCCAAGGGTGCGTTCTCGCTGAACCGCCTCTACGACGTGGCTCAAGAGGCGGGGCGGCTCCACGCCGCGGTGCACGACGGGCGCTGGTTCCACATTGGAACACCGGACGCCATCGCCGATGTCGAGGATTTCCTTTCCGAACGCGACGAGACGGATCCCTTCTGATGGGCCGGCGCGGCACGCCCGAGGTCTACACGATCGCGCCCGGTCTTCCCTTCGTGGACGCCCTGGCGGCGGGCATGCTAGCCCGTGCCGGCCACGATCCGGCGAAGCTTGCGCGCGCCATCGTCCTTCTGCCCACTCGACGCGCCTGCCAGGCGCTCCGCGACGCCTTTCTTCGCCAAAGGGACGGCGAGCCGACCCTGCTCCCCCGGCTCGTGCCGCTCGGTGAGGTGGACGAGGAGGAGCTGGCGCTCGCCGGCGCGGGCATCGTTGGTGGCGACTCTGACGGAGCCGAGGCAGCGCTGGCGCCCGCCATCTCGCCGCTCAGGCGCCAGATCCTGCTCGCCCGGACGGTCCTGACCGCCGGCGCGGGCTTCGCCCCCGGCGGGCGGGCAACGACTCCAGACCAGGCTGCCCGTCTGGCCGCCGAGCTCGGCCGCTTCCTCGATCAGGTGCAGACCGAGCGCCTTTCCTTCGCCGGCCTCGAGGATCTCGTGCCCGATGAGTACGCCCGGCACTGGCAGATCACGCTCAGGTTCTTGACCATCCTTACCGAGCATTGGCCGCGAATCCTCGCCGACGAGGGTACGCTGGACGCCGCCGATCGCCGAAATCGGCTCCTGGAGGCCCAGGCGCGCGCCTGGGCGACGCGTGCGCCCGACGTGCCCGTGATTGCCGCCGGCTCCACCGGCAGCATTCCGGCCACCGCCGATCTCCTCGAAGTGGTCGCGGGACTGCCCCGGGGCTGCTTGGTGTTGCCCGGGCTCGACCGCTCGCTCGAGGCAGACGAGGCGTCGGCGCTCGGCGAGTCGCATCCGCAGTTCGGCCTTGCGCGCCTGCTTGACCGTCTCGGGGTGGCGCCCGCGCAGGTCCCCGACTGGGAGTGCGCTGCGGTCCGGGCGGCCGGGATCGCGGCCGGCTCGGCAGCGCGCGCCCGGCTCATCGCCGAGGCCATGCGACCGGCCGAAACGACCCACCTCTGGCGCGTGCTCGACCTCGACGTTGCGGACGCAATGGACGGCGTCTCGCGCATCGACTGCCCCGGCGCGCACGAGGAGGCCGGCGTGATCGCGCTGGTGATGCGTCAGGCGTTGGAGCTTCCAGGGCGCACGGTAGCCCTGGTCACCCCGGACCGCGGACTCGCTCGCCGGGTCGTCGCCGAGATGAAGCGTTTCGGCGTCGAGGTGGACGACTCGGCCGGGCGCGCGCTTGGGGATTCACCACCGGGGACGTTCCTGCGCTTGTGCGCGTCGATGGTCGCCGACGGGGTGACGCCGCTCGGGCTCCTGAGCGCGCTCAAGCATCCATTGGCGGCGGGCGGCATGGAGAGGGCGGCCTTTCGCGCTTTGGTACGGCGCCTTGAGGTCGGTGTGCTCCGCGGACCCCGCCCGGGCGCCGGCTTCGCCGGCGTCCGCGCCGCGCTCGACGGCCTCGAGGATCGGGAGGAAACCGCCAGGCTCAAGCGCTGGCTCGCCAGGATCGAGGAGATGGCCCGGCCTCTCGTCAAGGCAATGAACCGGCCGATTGCGCCGCTTGACGAACTTCTCCGCGCCCATGTCGCCCTCGCTCAGGCCCTGGCCGCCGACGCCGAGACCATTGGCGGCACACGGCTTTGGGAAGGCGAGGCCGGCGAGTCGGCGAACGACTTCGTCTTCGAGCTCTCGCGGGCCGCCGAAGGCTTTCCGCCGTTCCCGGGGCGCGCCTATCCGGGGCTCATGACCGCCCTGATGGCCGGGCGGGTGGTGCGACCCCGCCATCCCCGCCACGCGCGAGTGCACATCTGGGGCGTGCTGGAAGCCCGTCTTCAGCATGCCGACGTGGTGATCCTCGGTGGCCTCAACGAGGGAATCTGGCCGCCCGAGGCGGTGGCCGACCCCTGGATGAGCCGACCCATGCGTGCGGCGTTCGGTCTGCCCCTGCCGGAGCGCCGCATCGGGCTTTCCGCCCACGACTTCGCGCAAGGGTTCTCCGCGCCGAGCGTGGTGTTGACGCGTGCGAGTCGGGTCGCCGGCACGCCGACGGTGCCTTCGCGCTGGCTGTTGCGGCTGGAAAGCCTGCTCGGTGCCCACGGCCACGGGGCCTTCGCTCCCGGCGAGAGCAAGTGGCTTCGCCGGCAGGCGCAACTCGACGCGCCGGAGAGGGTGGCGCCGGCGCTAGCGCCCACGCCTCGGCCCCCGGTCGGGTCCCGACCTCGGCAGCTCTCGGTGACGCGAATCGAGACCTGGATGCGCGACCCCTATGCCATCTACGCGCGCCACGTGCTCGCGCTCAAGCCCCTGGAGCCCATCGAGGCCGATCCCGGCGGCGCCGAGTATGGGAGCTTCATCCACCAGGCGCTGGACGCCTTCCTCGCGGCCTACCCGGATGCGCTCCCGGACGACGCGCTGGGGCGGCTTCTGGAGACCGGGCGCGACGCGTTCGGCACCAGCCTCGCCTATCCAGGTGTGCTTGCCTTCTGGTGGCCGCGTTTCGAGCGGATCGCTGGCTGGTTCGTCGAGGTCGAGAGGTTGCGCCGGGCCGCCATCGCGGGGTCGGTGACCGAGGTCACCGGCGCCCTCATCCTGGATGCGCCGGCCGGTCCGTTCACCGTGAGTGCCAAGGCCGACCGCATCGACCGGTTGGCCGACGGCTCGCTCGTCATCGTCGACTACAAGACCGGTAGCGTGCCCAGGACCGAGGACGTCGCCCTGGGGTTCGCCCCCCAGCTTCCCCTCGAGGCCGCCGTCGCCGAGGCCGGCGGGTTCGATCAGGTCGCCGGGGCCGCGGTCGTGGAGTTGAGCATATGGCGGCTCACCGGCGGCGATCCCGCTGGCAAGGAGCACGATGTGGCGGGTGATGTGGCGGCGCTCGCGCGGCAGGCGCGAGAGGGTCTCTCGGGCCTGGTCGCCGCCTTCGACGATCCGGCCACGCCCTATCTCTGCCAGCCGCGACCGGACAAGGCACCCCGCTACAGCGATTATGCGCACTTCGCCCGGGTCGGCGAGTGGTCCGCCGGCCTGGGCGAGGAGGTCGAATGACGACGGCTGCGGAGCGCGAGGCGACTCGCATCCAGCGGCGCGCCGCGGAACCGCAGGCCTCTGTCTGGGTCGCGGCCTCGGCCGGCACTGGCAAGACCAAGGTGCTGACCGACCGAGTCCTCAGCCTGCTGGTCGCGGGCTGTCCACCCGAGCGCATCCTCTGTCTCACCTTCACCAAGGCGGCGGCGGCCGAGATGGCGATTCGTGTCACCAAGCGGCTGGGCGCCTGGGCCACGGCCGAGACCGACGCGAAACTCGACAAGGGAATCCGGGAACTTACGGGCAAGCGGCCCGGCGACGAGGCCCGCGCCCGCGCCCGCCAGCTGTTCGCGCGGGTGCTCGACGTGCCGGGTGGCATGAAGATCCAGACCATCCACAGCTTCTGTCAATCGCTCCTGGGACGCTTTCCCCTGGAGGCCGGGGTCGTGCCTCACTTCGACGTCATCGACGAGCGCACCGCCGCCGAGATGCTCTCTGCCGCCCGCGAGGAGGTCCTGGCGCGGGCGCTTCCCAGCATCGCCAGTGCCGGTGCGGACCCGGTGCTGGCGGACGCCTTGGCCGAGGTTTCGGGCTGGCTCCACGGCGAGGGTTTCGCACGGCTGATGGAGGCGCTGGCCAAGGAGCGCGCCCGGTTGAGACGGTTGATCGAGCGAGAGGGTGGGCGCAAGGGGCTCAGGACCAAGGTCTTCGCGGAGCTGGGCATCTCGCCCGGCGAGACCGAGGGCGCCGTACTCGCCGGGGCTTGCGCCGACGTCGCCTTCGATGGGCCGGCGCTCAAGGCCGCGGCCAAAGCCTTGTCGGAGGGATTCAAGACCGATCGCGAGCGCAGCGACCTGATCGCGGCGTGGCTGGAGGCGGGATCCGAGGATCGAGCCCGAGGCCGGCTCTGGAATGGCTATCGAAGGGCGTTCCTCACGCGGACGGACCGGATGCTTGCAACCCTGGCGACCAAGGGTGTCGAGGAGGCCCATCCAGGCACCCTGGAGACCCTCGCAAGTGAAGCGGAGCGGATCGCCGGTGTCACCGCGCGGCTCAAGGCGCGCGCCGTGGCCGGGGCGACGGCGGCGCTCCTGACCCTCGGCGCGGCGGTGGTCGAGGCCTACGACCGTCTCAAGGAGACCCGGGCGCTCCTCGATTACGACGACCTGATCCTGAGCGCCCACAAGCTGCTCACCGAAACGGAGGCGGCCGCCGCCTGGGTGCTGTTCAAGCTCGACGGCGGCCTCGATCACATCCTCATCGACGAGGCCCAGGACACCAACCCCGAGCAGTGGCAGGTGGTTCAGGTGCTGGCCGAGGAGTTCCTCGCCGGCATCGGCGCGCGCGAGGAGCGGCGCACCGTATTCGCAGTCGGCGATGTCAAGCAGTCGATCTACAGCTTCCAGAGGGCCGACCCTGCGGAGTTCGAGCGCATGCGCGCGCACTTCGCCGAACGCATTCTCGCGACCGCTGGCGACTGGCGGCCGCTCGACCTCGCCGTCTGCTTCCGGTCGGTCGGCGCCGTGCTCGACGCGGTCGACGCGGTGTTTGCCGACGAGCGCGCAAGCGACGGCGTGGCCCTCGATAGTCAGCCGATCCGCCATATCTGCTTTCGCCAGGGCCAAGCCGGTCTGGTCGAGCTTTGGCCGCCGGCCGAGCCCGAGGAGCCGCCCGAGACCGAGCCGTGGGAGCCGCCGCTGAAGCCCTTCCCGGCGCTCTCCGCCCAGGCCAGGCTGGCGCGGGTGATCGCCGGGCGGATCAAGGGCTGGTTTGATGAAGGCGAGATGCTGGAGGCGCGCGGCCGGCGGCTGCATCCCGGCGACGTCATGGTTCTGGTGCGTCGGCGCACCCACTTCGTCGAGGAGCTTGTACGGGGGTTGAAGCTCTGCGGCGTGCCGGTGGCCGGCGTCGACCGCTTGATCCTGACCGAGCAGCTCGGGGTGATGGATCTCGTCGCGCTGGGGCGGTTCCTGCTGCTGCCCGAGGACGACCTCACGCTCGCCACGGTGCTCAAGAGCCCGCTCGTGGGGTTGACAGAAGACCATCTGTTCGAGCTCTGCTGGGAGCGCGGCGAACACAGCGTGTGGCAGCGGCTGGGCGCGATGAAGGGCGGAAATCCCGCCTTTGAGCGTGCGCACGGGTTTCTCTCGCGCCTGTTGGCGAGGGTCGACTTCGTCTCGCCCTTCGATCTCTACTCCGAGGTCCTGAGCGCTCAGGGCGGACGCAAGGCCCTGCTCGCGCGCCTCGGTCCGGACGCCGGCGATCCGCTCGACGAATTGCTCGAACTCGCGCTCGCTTACGAGCGTGCGAACGCGCCGTCGCTTCAGGGCTTCCTGCACTGGCTCGAGGCGGGCCGCGCGGAGATCAAGCGCGATCTCGAGCAGGCCGTGCGTGACGAGGTGCGGGTGATGACCGTGCACGGGGCCAAGGGCCTGCAGGCACCTGTGGTGATCCTGCCCGACACCCTGCAGACGCCGGCTCCGCAGACCGATCTCGTGTGGTTGGGGCGCGATCGGGTTGCGCTGTGGGCGCCCCGGGTGGCGCTGGATGCGCCCGAGACCGCGCGGGCGCGGGCCGACGCCCGGCTGGCGCGCGAGCGCGAGTACCGGCGCCTCCTCTACGTCGCCATGACGCGGGCCGAGGATCGCCTGTATGTGACCGGCTGGCACACCCGAAGGAGCGAGCCCGAGGACTGCTGGTACCGGATGATCGAGCAGGGGTTGGCTGGACTGCCGGGGGCCGAGACGGTCATCTTCGACTTCGCGCCCGACGCTTCGCGCGTGGGGAGGGGCGGAGCCGTGCACGGCTGGCAGGGCGAGGGTTGGCGCTACGAGGTGACCCAGGTGGACGCCGTCAGACACGATGCCCGGTTCGCCGAGGCGCCGCCCACACCGGCCGGGCTCGAGGACTGGGCCCGGCACCCGGCGCCGGCCGAGCCCAGTCCGCCCCGGCCGCTCGTCCCCTCGGCGCCGGCGGCCGAGGACTCGGCACCACGCTCGCCCCTGGGCGAGGGCCATGACGATGTCTACCTGCGCGGGCGGCTGATCCACCGCCTGTTGCAGACGCTGCCGACGCTGGCTCGGGGCGAGCGCGAGGCGGCGGCTCAGCGCTTCCTCGCGCTTCCCGTGCACGGGCTCGGTCCCGAACGGCGGGACGAGATCTGGCGGGAGACGCTGGCCGTGCTCTCGCACCCCGATTTCGCGCCGCTGTTCGGGCTAGGGTCGCTGGCCGAGGTGCCGCTCGTCGGGCGCATCGGCGAGGCCGTGATCTCCGGCCAGGTCGACCGACTCTGCGTCGAGGCCGACCGGGTGCTGGTGGTCGACTACAAGACCAATCGGCCGCCACTGGAGGTGGTCGAGGACGTGCCTGGAGCGTACCTTCGCCAGCTCGCGGCCTACCGTGCCGTGTTGGCAGAGATCTACCCGGACCGGCCGGTGGTCTCAGCTCTTCTTTGGACCGATGGTCCCCGGCTGATGGCGATTCCGGACGCCGTTCTCGCAGCTCACGCACCCGCGGGGTTGAGGATTTGAGTCCCCTTAGGGGACTTGTGAACTATATGAAATCCGGAGGCAATTCCCGGGAGGAGGGCGACATCGGTAGCTCTTCTCCCAGGAATTGCGCTCTGGCTTCCTGAATTGACGCGCTGATCCCTCCGGGGTGCGCCTCGCGGCCCGGAAGCGGGCATTCGTGCACGTGCGCCGTGCCCGCGCGGTGCTGTCTGCCGGTCGCCGGGGGAGGTGTTGGTGCCTTACCGCGCGCCGGAGCCGCGGTCGCGCCACGCATCTTGACGGAAGTATCCAGACTCCCCAATATTAACACCCACGCCGGGGCCGAGAAGGCGCCCACGCCGAGGTGTTCATAACCGGCAATGTAGCAGGGACGGGATTGATAGGATGAGCACCAAAGCAGTCAGCGACAGCACGTTCGAGGCCGCGGTCCTCAGGGCGGCGGTACCCGTGATCGTGGACTTCTGGGCGGAGTGGTGTGGGCCGTGCAAGCAGATCTCCCCGGCCCTCGAGGAGGTGGCGCGCGACATGGCAGGCAAGATCGCTGTCGCCAAGCTGAACATCGATGAGAACCCCGAGACCCCGAGCAAATACGGGGTGCGCGGGATTCCGACGCTAATGATGTTCAAGGACGGCCAAGTCACCTCGACCAAGGTCGGCGCCATGCCCAAGAGCCAACTCATCGATTGGATCGAGTCCGAAGTCTAGAGCGCGTCAGGATTGAATGGGCTCATTTAATCATGATTCGCTCTGATTGCGGCGAGAGCCGCAATCCGCCGCGTTAGCGAGCGAAAACCTGCGTGGCGCTTGAACGCGGATTGATCGCGTGAGCGCGATCAACCCTGAGATTCTCTAGGGGTGATGCGGGCGAATCAGCCGCTCGACCTGAGCACGTTTCCAGCGAGATAGAGAGAGCCGCAGATGAGGACGCGGGCGGGGGCATCTCCGCCTGGCGCTTGCCGATGGGCGCGCGCGAGGTCGGCGATCGCGGCGGTGACGCCAACCGCCGCAGCTGCGCAGAGGCTGGCGCCTTCGGCGTGTCTGGCCAGTTCCGCAGGGTCGAAGCAGTCGTCGTGCCCAGGGATCGGTACCGCGCGCAATCCGCTTGCGTGGGGCGCGAGATGGGCGAGAAAGGGCACCGGATCCTTGGTGCGCATCATGCCCATGACGAGGTAGAGCGGGCGGTCAGACCAAGCGGCGGAGGCTGCCGCCAGGGCTTCGGCTGCGGCGGTGTTGTGGCCACCGTCGAGCCAGAGCTCCCAGCCGGCGGGTGGAATCTCGCTGATCGGTCCGTCGGCCAGGCGCTGTAGCCGCGCTGGCCACTCGACCTGCGTCAACCCCGCCCCGATCGCCGGGTGCGGCACGGACGGCCCGCCGGGGTGGCGTGCCAGCAGGCTGAGCGCGGCGAGTGCGGTACCTGCGTTGTCGTATTGGTGTGACCCGACCAGGCCGGGCGCAGGAAACGACTCGGACGCGCCGTCGAACGCGAAGGCGAGCCCGGCGTCGCCGGGCCCCGACGCGACCGACCATTCCCGGCCCAAGCGGTGAACCGGCGCCCCCAGTTCTGCGGCTCGCGCCTCGATCACGGCAAGGGCCTTCGGACCCTGTCGGCCGATCACCGCTGGAACGCCCAGCTTGAGGATGCCGGCCTTCTCGAAGGCAATCTTTTCGACCGTGTCGCCAAGGAAGCCGACATGGTCGACGGACACGGGCGTGATCACCGTCAGCGCCGGCCGGGCGATAACGTTGGTGGCGTCTAGCCTGCCGCCCAGCCCCGTCTCCAACAGGGTCACGTCGGCCGGCGTGCGCGCGAAGGCGAGGAAGGCGGCGGACGTGGTGATCTCGAAGAAGGTGATTGGCGCCTCTCCGTTGGCGTTCTTGCACTCCAGCAGCAGCCGGTAGAGAACCTCCTCCTCGATCAGTCGGCCGGCGACGCGAATCCGCTCGTGGAAGGCGACGAGATGCGGCGAGGTGTAGGCGTGCACCACCAGGCCCGCCGCCTCGAGGGCCGCCCTGAGATAGGCGATGACCGATCCCTTGCCGTTGGTGCCGGCGACGTGAACGACGCACGCCAGCGCCTCGTGCGGGTTGCCGAGGCGCGCTAGCAGGCGCTCGATGCGCCCGAGCGACAGGTCAATCACCTTGGGATGCAGCCGAGTCAGTTGCTCAAGGACCGTCTCGCTCAGAACGACGGTGGTCATTCCTTCGGCGCCGGCTCCGATTCGGCGGGCGCGGAGGGATTGGCTTCCGCCTTTTCCTTGTCCTCGGGGGAGGGGATCTCAAGGTCGCACCGCGGCAGCGCCACCAGGTCTCCCGCCGGTCCACGGTTGCACAAGAGGTTGAGGGTGCGGATCAGCGTCTCGCGCAACTCCGCGCGTCCCACCACAATGTCGATCATTCCATGCTCGTGGAGGTACTCGGCGCGTTGAAACCCCTCGGGCAGCTTCTCGCGGATGGTCTCCTCGATCACCCGGACCCCGGCGAAGCCGACCATCGCACCGGGTTCGGCCAGCGTCACGTCGCCGAGCATGGCGAACGAGGCGGAGACGCCGCCGGTGGTCGGGTCGGTCAGCACCACGATATAGGGTAGACCGGCCTCCTTGACCTTGGTGACCGCGATCGTGGTGCGCGGCATCTGCACCAGTGAGAGGATTCCCTCCTGCATGCGCGCCCCGCCGGAGGCGGCGAAGACGATCAATGGCGCCCCTTGAAGGACCGCCAGTTTGCTAGCGGCGATCAGGCCCTCGCCGACCGCGAGCCCCATAGAGCCGCCCATGAACTCGAAGTCGAACACCGCCACCACCACCTGAAGGCCGCCCATCTTGCCATGGGCGACGACGATGGCGTCCTGAAGGTTGGTCTTGGCCCGGGCGTCCTTGAGCCGCTCGGTATAGCGGCGGATGTCGCGGAACCTCAGCGGGTCGGTCAGCGTTTGGGGCAGCTCGATACGGGTGTACACGCCCGCGTCCAAGAACATCGCGAGTCGCTGGATCGAGCCGATCCGCACGTGATGGGCGCAATGTGGGCAGACGAACAGGTTCTTCTCGAGATCGCGGTGGAAGACCATATGCTCGCAGGCGGGGCATTTGTGCCATAGATTCTCCGGCACGTCCTTCTTGCGAAGGAGGGTCTGGATTCTCGGGCGGACGAAGGTCGTGAGCCAGTTCATCGGCTGGTCGCCTTGCGGGCCCCCTTGACCCCGCCGGCGAGCTCGCCGACGAGCGCCAATATCTCGGTGGGCAGCCCGGGTCGGGCACGGCCCGCCGTGTCCAGATTGCGGGCGATGAGATCGACGAGCGCCGAACCCACCACCGCCGCGTCCGCCACCTTGGCCACGGTGGCCGCCTGGGCCGCGTCGCGAATGCCGAAGCCGACGGCGATCGGGATGTCCGTGTGGCGCTTGAGCCGCATGACCGCCTCCGTCACCGCACCCGCTGCGGCCGAGCGGGTGCCGGTGATCCCGGTGATCGAGACGTAGTAGACGAAGCCCGACGCATGGGCGAGCACCGCGGGCAGGCGCTCGTCATCGGTTGTCGGGGTCGCTAGCATCACCAGGTCGAGCCCCGTGGCCCGCGCGGGGACGCGCAGCTCCTCGTTCTCCTCGGGCGGCAGATCGACGACGATCAGGCCGTCGATCCCGGCGGCGGCTGCGTCGCCGGCGAAGGTCTCGGTTCCGTAAATGTAGATCGGGTTGTAGTAGCCCATCAGGATCAGGGGAGTGGCGTCGTCGCGCGTGCGAAACCGCCTCACCATATCGAGCGTCCGTTCTACGCTCGCCCCCGCTTTGAGCGCGCGCTGCGAGCCGGCCTGAATGATAGGGCCATCCGCCATCGGGTCGGTGAACGGTATCCCGAGCTCGATGAGGTCGGCGCCCGCGCCCGGCAGGCCCTCGAGGATCTTGAACGAGGTCTCGGGGTCGGGATCGCCGGCGCTGACGAATGTCACGAGCCCGCCCCGGCCGGCCCCTCGGAGCTCGGCGAAGCGACGCTCGATCCTGCCGGCACTCACAGCTCCACCCCGAAGGTCTTGGCGACGGTGAACACGTCCTTATCGCCGCGCCCGCACATGTTCATGACGATGACGTGGTCGGCGGGCACCGCCGGCGCGACCTTGGCGACGTGGGCGAGCGCGTGGGCGGGCTCCAGCGCCGGGATAATGCCCTCGAGCCGCGAGCAGAGCTGGAAGGCCTCCAGCGCCTCGGCGTC
>PVBE011778258.1_pt1 | contig 13023 bp, 21 predicted proteins | sample 1631181 | NCBI WGS metagenome assembly PVBE01 (sample SAMN08397723, study PRJNA350692) | Marine metagenome, whole genome shotgun sequencing project. | isolation source: water | place: Pacific Ocean | collected 2012-04
ATGGCTCTCCCTCGACATCGCGCTCGCAGTGCATGACCGGCAGCTTGCCGAACATGGCGGGCCGACCGGGGTGCGCGATCAAAGCATGCTCGAAAGCGCGCTGGCAAGGCCGCTCAACCAGTGGACTTACGGTGAAGACGATCTGTGCGCGCTCGCCGCTGCCTATGCCTATGGCATCGCGCGCAACCATCCCTTTACCGATGGCAACAAGCGCACCGCATGGGTGTTCGCGCGCCTGTTCCTGATGCTGAACGGGCAGGCGCTCTCGTTTACACAGAGAATGGCTTTCGACGTCGTGCTGGCACTCGCCGCGGGAGAGTTGAGCGAGGCCGAACTGGCCGACTGGTTCCGCCGGCACCTCGCCTGAGGGCTTTCCTACTCCGCGCAAACCTGTCTTGCTGCGGGCCATGCATGCGCTCCGTCCCCTCGCGAAACCGTTCCGTCAGGCCACCGCGCGCACGCCCGGGCTTTTTTCGCAATGGACCGTGGTCCATGCGGTCCATGTGATGGGACTGGCAGGGGGTAAATCCTCCACATGTCCTACGCGCGGCCTGGGCCCGAGCGCGCTTCACCGGCACGCGGGCCAGCGTCGGCAGCAATTCCGCAATTCCGGGGTCGGTACACTTGGCCTCACGCCCCCTAGCCACCGGTCCCCAACACGCCCATATGCGCGGGCATGGCCGATCTCTATCTCAAGAACCTCGAATCCGAACGCCGCCAGCTGTGGGCGACCTGCCGTCTCAAGGGGCTGGCCAAGGGCACGCCCGAGCGGCAGCGGATCGTCGCGATCGACGAGGCGATTGCCGCGCACAAGGCGAAGAAGGCCTAGCGCGCGCCGCTTTACGGCAGCGCCGCGGCGGACCGGCGGGGGGCAGGCTGCGCCCGCCGCCCGCCCGCATCCGCTAGCTGTTCTTCATGTTCTCCAGGCCCCTGATCGCGCCGGGCTTTTGCGACGGCTGCGAGGCGTTGGTCTTGACCTTTTCCTTCTTGGGCTTGCGGGCTTCGCGGTTCGATTTCTGTCCCTTGGACATGCGTGGTTCCAATCGGGGCGGAATGCCCCGGCCATGTTCCTACGCCTGCGCGCCGGACAATGCGCGTTTATTCGCGCGGGCGACCGCCGCCGCGCGCTAGCGGCGCAGTTCGACCATCACCCGGTCGAGCGCCTGGAGGAAGTTGGAGCGGTCGGCCTTGCTGAAGGGCGGGGGGCCGCCGTGGGCCCCGTCCATCCCCGCGCGCAGGTCTTCCATGATCGCGCGGGTGGCCACCGCGCTGCCGATGCTGGCGGCGTCGAAGGCGCGTCCGTCGTGCTTGAGCACGCGCGCGCCCGCCTTCAGGCAGCGTTCGGCCAGCAGGATGTCGGCGGTGATCACCACGCTGCGAGCGTCCGCATGCTCCGCGATCCAGTCGTCGGCGGCATCGAACCCGTCGGACACGACCACGCGCTTGACCCGCGCGCTCACCGGCACGCGGAAGGGGCTGTTGCTGACCACGCGCACCTCGGCGCCGAAGCGTTCGGCGACGCGGTAGATCTCCTCCTTCACCGGGCAGGCGTCGGCATCGACCAGGATTGTGACGGGGGCGGCTGTGGGGCTGGGGCTGCGCATCGCGCCTGCCTAGCCATCGGCGCGCGCGCGAACCACCCCTGCGATCGGCGGGTGGGTCAATAGGCCCAACGCTCGGTGAGCATCTCCGCCTTGCCATCGGCCAGCTTGACCTCGGCGGCGGGTTCGCCCGGCTGGCCTTCGCGGAACAGCTCGTAGATCACCGCGCCGTCTTCCTGCACGCTTTCGATCACGCGCACGGGGGCGAACATGTCGGGCGCGGCCTCGGCCGCTGCGCGCGCAGGCGCGGGGACATCGGCCCAGGCGAGATCGCGCTGGATTTCGACCACGCGGAACGCGCCGTCCTCGACCAGCATGTCGAGTTCGACCTCGCTGCCATCGGCGCGCGTGCCCTCGACGTCGTAGAACACCATGCCGCCGCGTTCCTTGCGCTCGGCCCCGGCGAATTGCATGCCCGGCACCGCCTCGAGCGCGGCGGCGCGGGCGCCCTCGGGGATATCGCCCGCGGCCAGTTCGGTAATCACCGCTTCGGGCCCATCGGCGAGGATCGCGCTGTCGCTGCCCGCGGCCTCCTCCGCTTCATCGGCGGGCGCGGGCGAGCAGGCGGCAAGGCCGGCGGCGAAGGCCAGCGCGGCGGAAGTCTGACACCAAAGAGCGATACGCATGATCCTGTCCCCAACCAGCGCCCCAAGCGGGCTGTGACACCGGTTTACCTTTCGCGCGGCCGATTGGCAATTGCCCGCGCCCACGCGCCGCTTTCCTACAGCGGCGCGGCTGTGGCCTAATGCGGCGCATGCAGCAGCCTCCACCCCCGCAATCGCCCCACAGCGCTTCCGCGCGCCCCGACAACAGCCGATGGACTGGCGACAAGGCGGCCGAGTTCATCAAGGTGCTGGCGGGCTGCGGGATGGTCGCCCGCGCGGCGCGCAGCGTCGGGATGAGCCGGCAGGCGGCCTACCGGCTGCGCGCGCGGGCGCCGCAATTCGCCTTCCTGTGGGACGAGGCGCTCAAGGTCGCGGCTGCGCGCAAGGCCGCCGCGCGGCGCGGGCGCGGGCCGGTGCATCCGCTGCTCTCGCGTGCGCCCTATCCGCCCGAAGACATGCGTGACCGACCGGGGCGGGACGGGTGAGGCGCGCGGTCCGGCAGGGTGACGCTGCCGGCGCTGCCAGGGTGACACCGGCGCGGAGGGCAGTGACACTTGCGGCGGGCAGGGTGACGGTCCGCGCCGCAGGGTCACGCTGCGGCGCGCCATGGTTACGGATCGGGCGTTTTTGCGCTGGAGCGTGGTCCACCCGGTCCATGTCGCCGCGCAGGCCGGGCCGTATCGGGCGTGCAGCGGGGCCCTGCCGGTGGCTGCGCAATTCGCTGGACAAGCGCGCGCGGCACCCCATCTCGGAAGGAGAGAACCACACAAAGAGGAGCATGCCAATGCAGGTCCAGTTCAACTCCGACAGCAGCGTGATGGGCACCGAGAACGTCGCCGAACGCATCGAGGCCGCCGTGCGCGAAAAGCTGGCGCGGTTCGAGGAGCGGCTGACGCGGATCGAGATCCACGTGCGCGACGACAACGGTGCCAAGGGCGGGGCGGACGACAAGGCCTGCACGATCGAGGCGCGCCCGCGCGGCGGCCGGGCGATCGGCGTGACCGAGCATGCTGCCAAGGTCGACGATGCCGCGCGCAAGGCGGCGAACACGCTGGCTCAGCGGCTCGAACGGCATTTCGGCAAGGAAGCGCGGCACAGCCACGATCCGCGTCCCGACAAGGTGATGTGATGACCGCGCGCCGCCGCGGTTCAGCCGGGGAGCGAGCGTTCCTCGGTGCCGTGGCGGTGAACCAGCACGTCGAGCAACGCGGGCCGATCGCGGCTTTCCCACGCGCGTTCGTGGAAGAAGAACACCACCGCGTTCACCAGCGGCTCGACCAGCGCGATCCCGCCTGCGATCATCCACGAGCCGGTGAACAGATAGGCGACCGTGAACCCCACTATCAGGTGGAGCGCAAGGAAGCTGAAGGTCTTGGAGAGATCGCGTTTCATGGCCTGACAGATACGCCTGCCCGGTGATCGAGTGAAGCGATGAAAAGCGGATAGTGTGATCGGTTTGTGAGTGCTTCGAAACGGGTCGCCTTCCGGAACCGTTCGGTTCGTCGCACCGCAGCGTCGCCCTGCCATGTTTTGGCCCGATTTCGAAACATCCGGTCGGGCACGGCGTTCGTATCTTGAAGCAGCAGTCGGAACCGCCGGCTGCCCAAGGCTTACGACTACCGACAAGGAAATGATCCTATGAACAAGCTCACCATCGCGCTCGCCTCCGCTGCATCGCTGGCCATCGTCGCCTGCGCTGAAGAGCCGGCCGAAAACGTCGCTTATGAAGACGCCGCCACTGCCGACCAGATGGCCAATGCCGAAGCCGAGACCGGCACGGTGGTCGAAGTCGCCCAGGGCGATGAAACCTTCTCGACGCTGGTCAGCGCCGTGACCGCAGCCGATCTGGGCGCCACGCTGTCGGGCGACGGTCCGTTCACCGTCTTCGCGCCGACCAACGATGCCTTCGCCAAGATCCCCGAAGCCACGCTAACCGAGCTGACGACCAACGACACTGAAACGCTCGGCAACATCCTCACCTACCACGTAGTTGCCGGCAATGTTGATGCCGCCACACTGCTGCAGGCGATCGAAGGCGCCGGCGCGGACGGCTACAGCATCGAAACCGTCAATGGCGGCACGCTGGCCGCGACCGTCGTCGACGGCAATGTCGTCCTGACCGACGCAGCGGGCGGCACCGCCACCGTGACCGCGACCGACGTCGCCGCGTCGAACGGCGTGATCCACGTCATCGATACCGTGCTGATGCCGCAGTAAGCGCATCCGCCCGACACATGCGAAAGGCGGTCCCTCACGGGGCCGCCTTTTTCGTTTCACTTTCCTACACTCCCTTGCGGGGCCATGACTGCCAGATCGCTCCCGCCCCGATCGGTTTCTTGCCGCAAACATCTCGGCGCTTGTATCCATCGCCTGCCGCGCTAGCGTCTCCGCGAGGATCGACGGCGCGGCAGCTGCGCATGAACGCACATTGCGGTGGACCTCGGGCATGCACGCGGTCGCGGCCCGGGATTGAGGGGAAAAAACTATGACCAGCATTCGCGCGCGTCTCGTCAATCTGGCCTTGCCGCTGCTCGGCGTAAAACGCTTCTTCGCGCAACGCGAGAAGCTGCCCGAACGGATCGCCAAGCTGCGGCAGGCCAAACCGGTCCGGCCGCGCGCAAAATGGCACAAGCGCTTTGCCATCAGCGAATTCGCCACCCGCGGATATCCGGTGGTCACGATCACGCCCATCGGCGGCGCGCAGCCCGGCGCGCCGCACCTGCTCTACCTGCATGGCGGGGGCTATGTGATGGATATCGCCGCGGTGCACTGGGACGCGGTGATGGACCTGTGCGAGCGGCTGGGAGCATCGGCGACGGTGCCGATCTATCCGCTCGCTCCCGAACACACCGCCACCGAAGTGCTGGACAAGATGGAGGCACTGTACCGCGATCTGGCGGAGCAATACGGCGCCGCGAACATCACGGTCATGGGCGACAGCGCGGGCGGCGGCATGGCGCTCGCGCTCGCGCAATTGCTCAAGGCGGCGGGCGAGCCCCTGCCCGGCAGCCTGGTGCTCTATTCGCCATGGCTCGACGCGAGTGCGACCGCCGAGGGGCAGCGCGCGATCGAAGAGCGCGACCGGATGCTGGCGGTTGCCGGGCTCGAGGCCTGCGGCGACATGTACCGCGGCGAACTGGCAATCGACGATCCCCGGGTCAGCCCGCTGTTCGGCGAATTCGAGGGGTTGCCGCCAATGGCGATCTTCTCGGGCACTTCGGACATCCTGCTGGTCGACGGCAGGCGCCTCGCGCAGAAGCTGGAACAACCGGGGATGCCCGACCATATCTATCGCGAATACGAAGACATGTTCCACGTGTGGATGCTGCTGCCGATCCCCGAAGCCCGCCGCGCGCGGGACGAAACGGTGGCTTTCATCCAGGCCCATAGGACAATTGCATGACGCTCCGCCCCTGCCTCGCCGGTCTTGCCTTCCTCCTGCTGCCCGCCTGCGGCGGCGCCGACAACGGTGCGCCCGGCGCGCTTGCGACCGGCGTCTTCGACGGCATTGCCGAAGGAGAGACGGTGCATTTCACTGGGACCGAACCCTTCTGGGGCGGAATGGCCGGCGGCGGCATCGCAAGCTATGCCACGCCGGAAGAGCCCGATGGGCGCGAATTTCCCGTGACCCGCTTTGCCGGGAATAACGGGCTGGCGATCAGCGGTGACTTCGGCACCGCGGCGTTCGATCTCACGGTCACGCCGGGTGCGTGTTCGGACGGGATGAGCGACCGCACCTATCCCTTCACTGCCACGCTGCTGATCGGAAACGAACAGCGCCAGGGCTGCGCCTGGACCGACAGCCAGCCGTTCACCGGTCCCGAGAGGCCGTAGGGATGGGCACTGTGCCTTCGCTGCCGCGCTGGCTGGGCCTTGCCGGACTGCTGCCGCAATTCGCCTGCGTCGGTGTGCTCTATGCCGGGCCGGCGGACTGGCGCTCACCGGCGCTGGCGATGGCCTTCGCCTATGCCGCGCTGATCCTCTCGTTTCTGGGCGGCATGTGGTGGGGGATTGCCGCCGCGGCGCCCGCGGCGCAGCGTCGCCGGACGCTTGGCTGGTTGTGGATTGCGGCGGTCACGCCCAGCCTGGTGGCGCTTGCGGCATTCCTGCCATGGGCGCTGGGCTGGCGCTGGCCGGAGCCGTCGCTGGTGATGCTTGGCGCCGCGCTGCTCGCCAGTCTCGGTGTCGACATCCGGCTCGGTGCGCTGGCCCCGCGCTGGTGGATGCGATTGCGCGTCCCGCTTTCGCTGGGCCTAGGACTGGCGACGCTGGCTGCCGCCTTTGCCTAGCGCGGCGCGACGCCCGCAGCTTCGAGTTCGGGCCGCAGCCGGCGGGTCAGCCACAGCCACCACATGCGAAAGTCCGCGCGCAGGCTCCACAGCGGATAGGTGAAGGTGGCCGGGCGGTTCTTCTCGTGCCCGAAATGCGCGATCCAGGCGAAGAAATAGCCCGGCAGCGGGAGGGCAAGCAGGAACAGCAGCTCGCGCGTGGCCAGCGCGGTGACGCCCAGCAGCACGACCAGCGTGGTTCCGATGTAATGCAGCAGACGGGTCCCGCGTCGCGAATGCTCACGCAGGTAGAACGGCCAGAATTCGGCGAAAGTGGCATAGCGGCGTTCGGTCATGGCCGTGCCGCTCCGGGGTTCTCGAAGTGGCGGTGGCATCTCGGGGCACTGGCCATGCCATCCGGCGTGAGCGGGTGGACAGGCGCAGCGATTGGGTGAGTGCAGGCCATGCGCGGCGCTCCGTCGAGAAATCCGGGCCCGTCCCGGGACCGGAAGCGTATCAATGGCGCGCATTCCGCAGCGGGGCAAGGGCCGGCAGCGCCCGTGTTCCGCGCCCGGCTATCCGGGCGAAAACGGTGCAAACTTCGGCGACCGGGATGGTGCAGCGCCCGCAGCTATGCCTTAAAGACAGGCCGAATACGCCCGACGGGCGCAAATCAGAGGAGTTTTCATGGCTAGCGGCGCTGCGCCCTGGGTTCAAAATGCGGTCGGCGGGTCACCCGTCGGGCAGACGCTCACGCTGGAGAAGGTCGCCGACGAGCGCGTGCTCGGGCGCGGCGGCTTCGCGCTGACCAGTGCGGCCTTCAGGCATGACGGCGAGCTCGACCCTTCGTTCACCGCGGTCGAGGAAGACGCGGTGGCCCCGCCGCTCGAATGGACCGCGCCGCCCCCCGGCGCACAGGAACTGGTACTGGTCGTGGAAGATGCCGATCGCGGCCATGTCCACTGGACCGTATGGGGTCTTGCCGCCCAGAAGGGCAAGCTGATGGAAGGCGAGACGCCGCCGCGCACCGGCAAGAACGCCCAAGGCAATTCGGAATGGTTGCTGCCCGATCCGCCGGTCGGCGAGGAGCACCGCTATGTGTTCCAGCTGTTCGCGACCGATCTCCCGCTGACACTGATGCCGGGAGCGACGCATGACGATCTCGTCCGCAATCTGGACGGACACGTGACCGCCGCCGCGGTCCTCACAGCCCGGTTCGAAGGCCATGTGGTCGAGGAACTGGATGTGGATGACCTCGACGACGTAGAATGAAGCATAGCCAAGGAAAGGAATAGTCATGGCTGGCAAGAACAACGCACTGCAGAAGCCGGTGAACCTGTCGCCGCAACTCGAGAACGTGGTCGGCAAGGGCCCGATGACGCGGGCGCAGGTCACCTCCAAGGTGTGGGATCACATCAAGGCGAACGACCTGCAGGATTCCAAGGATCGCCGCATGATCAACCCCGACGACAAGCTCGGCGCGGTGATCGGCAAGGAACAGATCTCCATGTTCAAGATGACGGGCGCCGTCTCGAAGCACATGAGCTAAGGGGTTACCGGCGGCGCAGCGGCCAGTCCGTTACGCCGCCGGCCCACAGCGCCAGCCACACCAGCAGCGGCTGCGCGAACATCCTCGGCACGTGATAGCCGAGGCCGAGCCCGCCATCGCCGCGCGCCATATCGAGCGCGAAATGGTGGATATTGGCGGGGAACACGCAGACCGCATAGGCGGCCAGGCCGATCGCCCCCGCACGGCGCAGGCGCGGGCTCGCCCATTGCACCAGCGCCGCGGCCCCCAGCAGTTCGGCCACCCCGGTCCACAGCACCACCGTTTCGGGCGAGGGTACCCAAGACGGCATGATCGACAGGAACGGCTCCGGGCGCACGAGGTGCAGATACCCGGCCGCAGCGTAAAACGCCGCCAGCACCCAGCGCAGCACGCCGCGGATCATGCGCGCACCTTGCGCATTTCCGGAATAGCCGGTTGATCGAACCGCGCCGGCCTGGGCGCGTTGCTGGCGGTCGTCATGGTCGTGAATGGCCCCTTCCCATGGGGCTGCTCTTTGCTAGGACGGGCGGCGATACATCAAGGGGTTTTTCGTTCATGCGCCATTTCCTGCTCGCCGCTGCCGCTGTTGCTCTCGTAACTTCGGGACCCGTCCTCGCGCAGAGCGCGGCCGAACGGACCGCTGCTGCCGCACTGGAGGCGGCGCCGGTATGGGACGGCCACAACGACGTGCCGATCCAGCTGCGCTCGCGCTTCGGCAATGTCATCGGGGACTTCGATTTCAGCGACACGCTCGATACGCAGACCAGCGAACGCAGCGCCATGCATTCGGACCTTGCCCGGTTGCGGCAGGGCATGGTGGGCGCGCAGTGGTGGTCGGTCTATGTCAGCCCCAGCCTGCCCGAAGCCGAGGCAGTGCAGGCCACTGTCGAACAGATCGACGTCACCAAGCGCCTGATCGCCCGCTATCCCGACGCATTGCAGCTCGCACTTACCGCCGACGATGTCGAACAGGCGATGGGCGCCGGGCGGATCGCCTCGCTCATGGGTATGGAAGGCGGCCATTCGATCGGCTCGAGCCTCGCTGTTCTGCGGCAGATGTACGCCATGGGCGCGCGCTACATGACGTTGACCCATGGCAAGACGCTGAGCTGGGCCGACAGCGCCACCGATGCGCCGCATCATGGCGGGCTCAACGCCTTCGGCATGGATGTGGTGCGCGAAATGAACCGCATCGGCATGCTGGTCGACCTCAGCCACGTCAGCGAGGAAGCGATGATGGACGCGCTCGATGTCGCGCAGGCGCCGGTCATCTTCAGCCATTCGGGCGCCCGGGCGATCACCGGTCACCTGCGCAATGTGCCAGACAGCGTGCTGGCCCGCCTTCCCGAGAACGGCGGGATCGTGATGGCGGTGGCGCTGCCGTGGTTCATCACCGAGGACCTGCGCCAGCATTCGGCGTCGCGTGCAGCGGAAGAAGCCCGACTTGAGGCACTCTATCCCGGACTGCCCGACACGGTCGAGGCGCAGCTGGCGAAATGGGATGCCGAGAACCGCGAGCCGGTGTCGACGATTTCTGATCTGGCCGATCATATCGACCATATTCGCGACGTGGCGGGGATCGACCATATCGGGATCGGCGGCGATTACGACGGCATGCCAACCGGCCCGATCGGGATGGAGGACGTGACCGGCTATCCCGCGCTGTTCGCCGAACTGGCGCAGCGCGGCTATTCGCAGGAAGATCTGGAGAAGATCGCTTCGCGCAACATGATGCGCGTCATGCGCGAGGCCGAAGCCTATGCTGCCAGCGTGACGGACATGGCGCCGCTCGAATACCGCGCCGGAGAACCGCGCGACGCGGCCGACTGACAGGCTGGCATAACTAGAGCCTGGCGAGCGTAAGCTCGTCACGCTTGCCATCGAAGAACCGGTCGAGCGCAGCACCGAAGACGTGCGCGTCCTCGCCCGATACGGCGGCTTCGAACAATGTCATCGAGCTGCGGAACTTGAGCGCATCAACCGGGCCAAGGATCTCCGCGGCGGACATGGCCGCTGCGTGGCCGAGCATGGCCTGGCTTGCCTCCAGCAGCCGGTGACCGAGCACAGGGTGCGCAAAATAGGCAGCGGCTTCCTTGGCGTTTGCCAGCGCGAAAGCGCGTGCCATCTCGCTCGAGCCGAGACCGGCAATCTGCGGGAAGACGAACCACATCCAGTGACCCGTCTTCGCGCCGCGGCGCAGTTCATCAAGCGCGCGTTCCCAAACGCCGCCGCCTTGCGCGTTCAGGAAATGGCCGAACCGGTCTCGGTCAATCGTCGTCGTCGACATGCTCGGGCAAGCCGTCGAGATCGGTGGATGCGTAATCCTCGAGCTCGTCCTCGCTCATCGAATCGTACATCTGTTTCGACGCGCCCTGCAGTTCGGACACCTTGGTGTCGCCCCGCTTGGCTGAAAGCGCCGCTCCGGCGGCACGTTGTTGGGCTTTGGATTGTGCAGGCATCAGTCTTGCGCCGACAGTTCGGAACCGCGTTTCAGCACTTCGTCGCCGTCGTCCTGTTTGATGAGATAGGCGGGGTTGTCCTCGTCGCCGTCCTTGGTGACTTCGGTTCCTTGCAGGGTACGGGTGACCTCGCGTTCGAAACGCTCCTTCACCTGACCCTTGCCCTTGCCGTTACCCCAGTTCCATTCGACATACTGGTCGGTCTGGTAGCTGTTCGGATTGCTCATGCGAACTCTCCCTGGCGTGCGATCAATTCTCGACGACTTCGAGCCCGTCTTCGGTGGTGACCTGGTCGCCGGGGGTGGCCACCTGATCGTCGCCAAGATCGGTCACGATGCTGTCGGTGTCGTCGCCTTCACCTTCCATCGACGAGATCTGGCCGCTGACGGTGCCCTCTTCCTCGACATCGCCGGTCGATAGGGCAGGCACGATCCACGTGACCGACAGCAACAGGATTGCCAGCAGCAATCCCCCCGCCAGTACCCAGCGCACCACGCCCTCTTTCGAACCGCCACTTGCTTCGGTGTCGGTGACGTTAACTTCTTCGCCTTGCTTGTGCATCGAGCTTTACTCCCTGAAAAATTACGCGATCCCGCGTGTATCTGGGAGATTTACGCTTTGTCGGGGCGAATGTTCCGGCGGCTCAGTCGCGCAACAGTTCGTTGATTCCGGTTTTTTCGCGGGTCTGCGCGTCCACCGTCTTCACGATGACAGCGCAGGCGAGGCCGGGGCCGCCGTCCTTGCCGGGCATGGTACCGGGTACGACCACCGAATAGGGCGGGATGTGGCCGCGGATGACCTCACCGGTGTCGCGGTAGACGATCTTGGTCGACTGGGTGATGAAGACCCCCATCGCCACGACGCTGCCTTCGCCGACGATCACGCCTTCGACGATTTCGCTGCGCGCACCGATGAAGCAATTGTCGCCGATGATCGTCGGGTTGGCCTGCATCGGTTCGAGCACGCCGCCGATTCCTGCGCCGGCGGAGATATGGCAGTTCTCACCGATCTGCGCGCAGCTGCCGATGCTGGCCCAGGTATCGACCATCGTGCCCTTGCCGACATAAGCGCCGATGTTGACGAAACTCGGCATCAGCACGCAGCCGGGCGCGATATAAGCGCCTTCGCGGGCGACCGCACCGGGCACCACGCGAAAGCCTGCTGCACGGAAAGCCGCATCGTCCCAGCCGGCAAACTTGCTCGGCACCTTGTCGAACGCCGGATGGCCGGCGCTGCCGCCATCCATCACGCGGTTGTCGTTAAGCCGGAAGCTCAGCAGCACCGCCTTCTTGAGCCACTGGTTGACCGTCCAGCCGCCCTTGCCGTCGGGCTCGGCCACGCGGCCCTCACCGCTGTCGAGCATGCCCAGCGCCGCTTCGACCGCCTCGCGCACATCCGCGCTCTGCGGCGTGACATTGGCGCGGTCTTCCCACGCGGCGGTGATGCGGCTTTCGAGGTCGGCGCTCATGCTGGTCTCCGTTTGATATTACGGAGCGCTCGTTAGCAGTCCCGCGGCGCTAGTCCATCCCCGCTTCCTTGGCGAAGTGATAGGCGCGCTCTACCAGCGGGGCGACGCGTTCGGACATCGACTTGGCGTGCGCGCTCGAAGCTGTGCCATCGATAACGCGCTTCTTGATGCCCTGCATGATGCCCGCCAGGCGGAAGAGGTTGTAGGCGAAGTACCAGTCCATCGGCGGCACTGGATAGCCGGTACGCGCGACATAGCGTTCGACCGCCTCGTCCTGCGTCGGGATGCCCAGCTCTGCGAGATCGAGGCCGAGCAGGCCCGCGCGGCCATCGTGCGGGTTGTGCCAGTTGAGCATGAGATAGCTGAAGTCGGCGATCGGATCGCCCAGCGTCGACAGCTCCCAGTCGAGCACCGCGATCACGCGGTTCTCGGTCTTGTGGAAGATCATGTTGTCGAGCCGGTAATCGCCATGGACCACGCTGGATTCGTGCTGCGGCGGGATCGTCTGGGGCAGCCATTCGATCAGCCGTTCCATCTGCGGCATGTGCTCGGTCTCGGACAGCTTGTACTGTTTCGACCAGCGGCTGATCTGCCGCGCGCAGTAATCGGTCGGCTTGCCGTAATCGCCCAGTCCGATCGCCTCGGGATCCTTCAGGTGCAGATCGGCAAAGGTGTCGATCATCGCATTGTAGATCGCGCGGCGTTCCTCGGGCGTGTTGTTGGGCAGCGAGCCGTTCCACAAGGACCGCCCGTCGGCGAGGCCCATGACGAAGAACTTGCTGCCGATGACCCCGGGATCCTCGCACAGGCCATAGGTCTTGGGCACGGGGAAGCCGGTCGGGCCGAGCGCGTGCATCGCCTTGTATTCGCGGTCGACCGCATGTGCGCTGGGCAGCAGCTTGCCGAAAGGCTGGCGGCGCAGCACGTAGCTGCGGTCCGGCGTGTCGATGCGATAGGTCGGGTTCGACTGCCCACCCTTGAACTTGGTGTAGCTGATAGGCCCGGAAAAGCCGTCGACATTGGCTTCGAACCACGCCGTGAGTGCAGCAAGGTCGAGCTGGTCGGCCTCGGGC
>PVBE011607138.1_pt1 | contig 13022 bp, 12 predicted proteins | sample 1631181 | NCBI WGS metagenome assembly PVBE01 (sample SAMN08397723, study PRJNA350692) | Marine metagenome, whole genome shotgun sequencing project. | isolation source: water | place: Pacific Ocean | collected 2012-04
AAACGACTATTAACACCTACCTCTTCATGATAATATCTTTCCCACATCCCATGATTAGTAATAGCTGATAAACGATGAGCTAGTTCATCATTATTAGTAAACATTGCTCCACCATCGCCCATACATCCTAAATTTTTAGATGGAAAAAATGAAGTTGTTCCTATATCTCCTATTGTTCCGGCTTTTTTTGATTTGCCATTTGAAAAATGATAGGATGCTCCAATTGCCTGAGCTGTATCCTCAATTACAAATAATTCATTATCCTTAGCAACCGCCATAATCTCTTCCATATTGGCACATTGACCAAATAAATGAACAGGTATAATTGCTTTAGTTTTAGGAGTAATGCAACGTTTTAAGTGTTCTACATCTAAAGTAAAAGTGTCTTTATCTACATCAACTAAAATAGATTTCAATCCTAATATAAATGGATTACCTCTACAGTTGCGGCAAAAGTAAAATTTGCAGTTACAACTTCATCTCCAGGCTTTAAACCTAGTGCCATTAATGCCATCTGCAAAGCATCTGTGCCATTTGCACATGGAATCACATGTTTGACTTTTAAGTAATCCTGAAGCTCTTCTTGGAAAGCGTTTACCTCAGGACCTTTAATAAATGCTGCTGAATCCATAACATTCTGCACTGCTTCATCAACTTCTTCTTTAATTTCTTGATACTGACTGATCAGATCAACCATTTGTATTTTTTGCATGGTGTGCATAAAATATTTAATTTTCTTTGGGAATGCGAATATAAGTATATATCCTTATAGCCTTTGTATAAATTTGTTGAAAATATGATAATTAAACATCATAAATACCGTTTTATTATTCCATACTTTACAGGATGAATAAACTAATCATTATACTGCTAATCTTTTTTTCTTTTTCAGCTAATGCTCAAAATGTAAAAGATACTTCAATTTTTGCTCCAATATTTAGCCTTAGCTATGGATTACAGCTACCTGGGAAAGACATGAAATCCTCTTTCGGTATGAATAATAATATTGGCGTTTCAGGAGGCGTAAAATTAGCATCTAACTGGTCCTTTGACATTGAGGGTGCTTTTATTTTTGGTCAACAAGTTAAAGACACCACAATTATTGATCACTTACAAAATAGTCAGGGCTGGATCATTAATCAATCTGGAGAAGAAAACAACATATTGATCTTTGAAAGAGGTCAAACTCTTTGCTTTAATGCTGGTAAAATAATCAATATCATAGGACCCAACCCAAATTCAGGAATCATTTTAAAAATGGGCATTGGAATTTTGAGACATAAGATCAGAATTGAAAATGAAAACAATCTGGTTCCTCAATTAGACATTGAACATTTACCCTATTATGATCGTCTAACTATGGGGGTTTCTATTCATCAATTCATCGGATACCAACACATGAGCAATAATCGATTAACTAATTTTTATATTGGCTTTGACTTTTATCAAGGATTCACCAAAGGAATGAGAGATTATCAAATTGACCTAATGGGGCCTTATTTAGACAATAGAGTCGATCTTTTACACGGAATAAAAGCCGGCTGGATCATCCCTGTATTTAGACAAGCTCCAAAAGAATTTTATATTGATTAACCTATGAAGGTATTGTATCATATTGGAATATTAATCTATGGATTCCTGATAAAAATTGTTTCAATTCTCGGCAATCCAAAAGCTCAAAAATGGATTAATGGTCGTAAAAACTGGAAAATCAATATTAATTCTATGGGTATTGGAGCTGATCCAATTTGGATACACATTTCTTCATTAGGAGAATACCTAATGACAAAACCTCTGATTGATTTACTCTTAGAAGAGTACAAAGAAAAGATAATCTATCTGACTTTTTTTAGTCCTTCAGGATTTGAAAATGCAAAAATTAATAATGTTAGAGTCATAAAGGGTTATCTTCCACTAGACACTCCTTCCAATGCAAAATATTTCATTAAACATATAAACCCTTCGATTGCTATTTTTGCCAAATATGACTTCTGGTTCAACTATTTAGCTGAAGTACAAAAACAAAAAATACCATCTATTGTATTTTCTACTACCTTAAATAAACAGCATATCTATTTTCGCAAAAGCTGGTCATGGCACAAGAATATTCTTAAAAAGATCTCCAAGATACTTGTATTAAAAGAAGAAAATCTAAACTTTCTGATCAATGAAGGGTTTGAAAATGCGGGAGTTTGTGGTGACACACGATTTGATCAGGTTTCAAATATAAATGAGAATACTAAAATCCTGCCTGAAATTAAAAAATTTATAGCTGGAAGGAAGTGTATTATATTAGGTTCTTCCTGGAAAGAAGAAGAAGATATCGTAGCAGACATATATGATAGCAATGAAAATACAGCTTTAATCATTGCCCCACATGAAGTAAGTGAAAAAAGAATTTCTGAAATTGAAAAAATATTTCAAAACACTATTAGAAATTCATCTATCAATTCTAAAAAACCATCTTCAGACAAAATTCTGATCATCGATTCCATAGGATTACTAGCTTCCATTTATCAGCTCAGTGACATTGCTTTAGTAGGAGGTGGATTCTCTGGTAAATTACATAATATACTAGAGCCCGCATCCAAAAACAATGTAATCTTATTTGGACCACATTTCAAGAAATTTCCTGAAGCATCTGAACTTATCAATTTAAAAGCTGCTCATATCTTCTCTAATTCATCCGAATTAAAATCTATTTTTAATGAATTAAAAAATGAACAAAAATTAAATGCCCAAAAAGTAATAGCTTTTAATTATATAAAAGAAAATAAAGGTGCTACTAAATTGGTGTTCAATACTGTTAAAGGACTAATGCCTCACTCTACTACTTCAGCTTCCTCTAAAATATAATTTAGCTGATAGATATCATCTACATTCAGTCTTAATTTGCCTTTAAAAGTTAAAACCTGATCCATTCTAAGCCCATCGTATTGCTTAACCATCTGAACCTCCATCACTGATTCTGGACCTGCTTGTCCACAAAAGAAACAGGAACTATAAGGGTTTGCAGAAAGCACATAATAATCCTGCACAATATCCACAGGTATAATAAACCCTCTAATCTGAACTTCTTTTCCATCAAGCGATTGAATGGCTTTGCCAAATTTTGGGACCATATAATATGCCTGAAATTCTTCGGACCAAACCTCATCAAAATCTACATTTTTAAGAACATCCCAAGTAATGATCTTTTGAGATTGTGCTGTTTCAAATAATCCAGCTAAAACAAATGTTATTATTAATAATCTTTTCATTCTCTAACCTTTAGATAAAGTTTCAGCAATATCTGTACGATATGCTCTAATAGCGGGATATAATGCAGAAATCAAGCCAATACATACTGCTATACATAAAAAATATAGCTCTGAAGATAAAAATAACCACCCAGTAAATTCATATTGATATTCGTACTCCATCCAACCAGCAACAATTTCCATTCCAATATGTCCAAAAAACAAAGCCAACACAAAACCTAAAACAGACAACAACAATCCTTCAAACAAAATTGACATTAATACTTTAAACCTTGAGGCACCCATTACCCTCATTAATGCAATTTCGTATTTTCTTGCACTCAAAGAATTCAATAGTCCTATAAATACACTGAACATGGCAATAATAGTTATAAAATAAGCTATTCCTAATATTATTGAAACAAATGGTGCTAATTTGCTTTTCAATAATGCTATTTCTGGAGCAGGATCTATAGCCATTATCCCAGATACATTTTCATCAATAATATCTCTAACTCTTTCCTTGATTTGAACAGGGAAATTCGGGCAAACAATGGCAGTAATTTCTTTTTTAGATGGATCAATTGTCTCCAGTATTTCTTCATAATCATGATGTGAATGTTTATCGTGATCATGATGTGAATGTTTATCGTGATCATGATGCTGATGATGACTCTCTATATGATCTGCATGATTATTTTGTTGTTCATTTATTTCTTCATTATCTATTTTAGAATCTAAACCCTCATCGTGTTCAGCATGCATTACCCATACTGTTTCCAATTGAGTTAAAATTACATTATCCAATATCGAACCACTTTTCTTTAAAATTCCAACAACTCTATATTTGAACTCATCATGCTGATGCAGTGACTCCTCCTCCAAACCATGGGTTCCTATAAATTCATCCCCAACTTTTAATCCTAACTTTTCTGCAGCTCTTGACCCTATGGTAGCTTCCAATGGAGCTGAAAACAAATTGCCAGATTCTAATTTTCCAGAATACAATTTAATATAATCTGGATTAGTACCAACAATCCTTATTCTTTTGTAAGAATCGCCCATAGATAAAGGGATAATTTCCAGTGGTAAAATATTTTTTAACTGTATTGGTGGCGCAATAAGAAAAGATTTAACTGAATCTTTGTTTAATATTGTTTTAATTTTTCCTTCTGTCTTAAGTTTCTTATAAAATTCATATGGAATATTTTCCTGAGGATTACTTATTTGAAAAACACTACTCAACACAAGATCTATTCGACTACCCTTAGACCCTATCACTAAATTAACATCCTTTCCAGTATTTTCAATGTTTTTTGTAAGCTGATACTCTGTTAATTGCAATATAATAGCCGTACTTAATCCTGTCGCTAATAATAGCATTGACAAGATACTAGACAATGGCCGCCCTTGAATATTTCTAAAACTCAGCTTCAGTAAATTCATAATTCCACCCTCCTTTCAAATTGATCCGTGAGTCTATTATCATGTGTAACGATCAAAAGAGTAGCATCATGTTTTTTAGCCTGTTCTTTTAATAAATTAATTACCACTTCACAATTTTCATCATCTAGTGCCGATGTAGGTTCATCTGCTAAAATTACAGACGGATCATTTATTAATGCTCTAGCTATGGCAACTCTCTGTTTTTCCCCTTGACTTAAATTATTGATACTTGAATCTATTTTTTTTATAACCCCCATCTCAGTTAACAGGTTAACTATCTTATCTTCATCTGTTGGTTGTCCTGCTAAACCCTGTGCAAGCATTAAATTTTCTTTTACAGTTAATGCTTGAATAAAATGTGGAACCTGAAATACAATGCCTATTTGATTCCCTCTAAACTTATCTAATTTAGCACCTGTTAAAGCATTAATAGACTGTTCACTTACCATCACCTCTCCACTAGAGGGGACTAACAAACCTCCTAATATATGTAACAAAGTAGATTTTCCACATCCGCTCCTACCTATTAATAACGCTTCTTCTCCTTGACTCAAAGAAATATCTGGTAAATCAATAGACTCAGAATCAGCATATAAATGAGATATGTTTTTTGTTTCTATCATTTATCCCAACCTGTTATAGCTATTGTTGATGAGAAATTATACGGAGGTTTATTCATTGCTCCTGGATGCTGGATATTAACAAAAAAAGTATTACCATTTGGAGTAAAAACACCACCTGTCATTTCAGCTCGTTGAGGAGCAACAACAAACCTAACTGCATCATCAACTGTTGGATTTTCTAGATCAAGATCAACAAAGTACATCTCATTGATAGCACGCCATATTTTATGATTTTCTTTAGGCACCCTATCATGAGTATATCCAATAATATCTTCATGTATTATTAGATATTTCTTACCACCCAACCTTGCTATTTCAATACAATCAGGATTTGAAAGGACAGTTCCATCATCACTACCTTTGCCACATTCCAGCCAATTTGACATTTCATCTGTCTTAGTATTGAACTTTAAAATTCTACCATGATAGTCCTGTTTATTTAGGTAATGTGCAGGGACACCTCCTCTTCTTACATATTCATCCCAAAGCATATTGTCACTACCAGTTTCTGCAATATATAGGATATCTCCATCTCTAGCCAACCATTCATGTCGCACATACATGGTTGCTCCCATTGAAATAGCTACATCACGAATTTTTATTAGAGAATCCATTTGCATAGGCAAAGTGATCCAGCCTCCTTTTTCAGTATTAAATCCTTCTTTGAAAGCATACAGCTGACCTTCTGAGTATTCTCCTTTTTGATGTGCTACAAACTTAAAGAACACTGCAGGATCATTATCGTCAGTTAAATAAATAGTCCTACCATCATCCATAAATTCAAGATCTTCATGATAAAACCTACCCCATTGATACATTTTTTTTGTAGCATTTTTGGATAACGGATCAACCTCAACAACATAGCCAATATTTTGCCATTTCTTAAGCCCCATAAAATCAGATGTGTCAGCATGACCTAAGCCTTGTCTGTGTAATTCAATATTATTATTTGGCTGATATTCTTCACATGTATAAACCAATCCATTAGGTCCAAGAACTCCTCCACAATTTCTATCTGTAGAACCTACAGAAGAAAAATCAACATGAAAAAACTCTGAATTAACTTTCCATTTTTTATCATCATACTTAACCTGAAATATCGTTGCTCCCCCACCATCACCAAGGTTGGGATCTGCTTCATGGGTCTCATGACTTACATATAGCCATCCATTTTCATTAGAACCATTAATGGGAATATAAGCAGTCATGTCATGATTACCTTTAGCTGGAAACTTCAGCCCATCTCCCCTGACTACAGAATCAATTGTTTGAGAAAACAGCACATCAACATTTAAATTAGAAGGCAGAATTAATTGATCTGCAGCAAAATCAGCATCTATCTCATTAAAAAAGCTATCAAGAGGATAAACAACATCTACTAACTCAGGTTTATTTATTTCAGATGAATCAACTTCTGGTGCCTTATGCTCTAAATCATTATTTACCTGAGATTTATCTTCATTACAGCTAATCAATAAAAGAAATATGGAAAAAAAACTAATTAGCTTCATCTATTTTGTGATTTTTATTTTTTAATGCTCTAATGACAAAAAACAAACCAACTAAAATTGCAGGTATACTTAACCATTGGCCCATATTAATAGAATTTTCATCATGCAATGTTTGATGCTCTTTCCAGAATTCAATAATAAAACGAGCTCCAAATAATAGAATTAAAAAAGCGCCAAATAATAAACCCTGCATTTCATGCCATTTCTTTTTCCAATAACCCCAAAAGAGCAGTAAAAAAATAAACAAATTGCATCCTGCTTCTATCAGCTGAGTTGGTATTCTAGGAATAATAGCTATGGTTGTAGTAAAAACATTGTCCTTAATTACAGGATTTGACTCATTTGAAGGCAATGTAAAAAAGTGTTCTTCTGACTCTAAATAATTAGAATCATATTCATTATAAAATGATTGTGAAATAGCTTTAGATAATTTAATTTCATTTGGAAAAGAAATAGATAAAGCTGCTAAAGGGTAATTAAACCCATCTAACATTTTAGCATCAGAAATAGGTTTAATGTCAATATCATCATTTGTCAAACCATAAGGTGAAAAATATCCAGCTATTGAACGCTCTGCATTATATTGGAAAAAAAAAGCACTTTCTGAACTACTTTTAGTTCCAATGATTTCTGAATTCATTAAATTACCAACTCTTATTAAGCAAGCCGCAATCGCAACAGTAACTACCACTTTATCTAAAGACCAAAGAACTGACTTTTTACTAACTTTTTTCGAATAGATCCATAATGCAATAATAATTGCTATTGCAGCCCCATGAGAAGCCAATCCGCCTTCCCAAATTTTTAAAATTTCAATAGGATTACTTAAATAATGACCTGGATCATAAAAAAGCACATGCCCTAATCTAGCTCCAATTACAGTAGCAATTACTGTATATATCAATATCTTATCTAGCCATTCTTCAGGACATTTCTCATGAGAGAACATTTTTTTTATTAAATAATATCCCAAGAAAAAAGAAATACCAAATAGTAAACTGTAATATCTTAAAGTAACAAATCCCTCATATAAGTTAGGGTCTACATTCCAAGATATGTATAAAAACTGATTCATTTATTTGAGCTGCTAAATTAAATAATTATTATATTCTATAATTTGATATATAGACATATAAAATTAAATTCCTACCTCTACTTTCAGATATATAATAACTTTACATACCAATACTTATTATAAAAGCTTGAAACTAATCAATAAATACATACCAATTACCGATTGGCTTCCAAAGTATAAAGCTAGCTATCTAAAATATGACATTCCAGCTGGCCTGACCATTGGAATAATGCTAATTCCACAGGGAATAGCATATGCATTAATTGCTGGAATTGATCCTATCTATGGACTGTACACTGCTTTGATCCCTCAAATAATTTACGCTATTTTTGGTACTTCCAGACAACTAGCTGTTGGCCCAGTCGCCATGGATTCTCTTATAGTTTTTGCAGGGGTATCAGCTATTGCTCAAAGTGACCCAGAACTTCACCTATCAATGGCTATTCTTTTAGCATTTATGATGGGGTGTATCCAATTGTTATTTGGAGTTTTAAGATTGGGTTTTTTAGTCAACTTTTTAAGTAAACCTGTAATTAGTGGCTTTACTTCTGCTGCAGCTTTAATAATTGCTTTTAATCAGCTAAAACACCTTTTTGGAATAGATATAGTTAGAAGTAATAAAATACAAGAAATTATCTATAGCTTTTATATTCTAATGAAAGATATTAACTATTATAGTTTGAGCTTAGGACTTTTTTCCATCTTTTTAATTGTTTTTATACGATATAAAAAACCCACCTTTCCTGTGGCTCTTTTTGCTGTAATTATTGGCACACTAATAGTCTATTTTATGCAACTAGACCTTATGGGAGTAGAAATAATTAAAACAATTCCTGAAGGGTTACCTTCTTTTGAAATCCCGGAAATGACAGTTGGTAACGTAAAGCAACTTTCCTCTTTAGCATTAACACTTGCTTTTATTGCCTTTTTAGAGGCCATTTCAAGCGCTAAAACAATTGAATCGAAAAAACGAGTTAATGAAGTTCGTCCTAACCAAGAATTGATCGCATTGGGGTTTTCAAATATCATTGGGTCATTTTTCCAAACTTATCCTGCAACTGGAAGTTTCTCACGATCAGCCATTAATTACACTGCAGGTTCAAAAACAGCAATGTCATCTATAACTGCTGCAATAATTGTAGGGTTAACTCTTCTTTTTTTAACACCCTTATTTTATTTTCTACCTAAATGTGTTCTTGCTGCTATTATAATAGGAATAGTGCTCACACTTATTGACATCAGCTATCCATTTAAATTATTAAAGTATAATAAACAGGATTTTATAATGCTTCTTTTAACCTTTTCTATCACATTAACTATTGGAATAAAAGAAGGTATTATAATAGGTATCCTTTTTTCATTGATTATGTTAATTTACAGAAGCACAAGACCTCATATTGCAGAGTGTGTTCAAATTAAAGGAACAGATTACTTTAAAAATAAAAATCGCTTTGACAATACAGAACAGCGAGAAAATGTACTTATTTTTCGCTTTGACGGTGAATTGTTTTTTGCAAATTCAGAATATTTCAAAGAAAAGCTCAATCAACTAATTTCTCAAAAGGGTTCAAACTTAAAATACATCATCCTCAATTCTGAAGGAATTAATCATATAGATTCAAGTGCTATTAATATGCTTGAAAACACCATAGAAGATTTACAAAAAAAAGGATTTATATTTATAATTACAGGTTCAATTGGTCCTGTTAGGGATATTATATTTAAAAGTAATCTTATTGAAACAATAGGCAAAGAATTAATGTTTACTCAAGTTAAAAAAGCTATATGTTATATTGATAACATAACCAACTCAGACATCAACCACGACATTAAAATAGCTTCTCAATCAAATAATTAGTTTACTTATCTTTGCCTCAAATTAATCAACTATGAAAATAGAACAGATCTACACAGGGTGTTTAGCTGAAGCCGCATATTATATTCACTCAAATGGTGAAGCTGCTATTATTGACCCCTTAAGAGAAACCGAGCCATATCTTACCCGCGCAAAAAACGATGGTGTTAAAATAAAATATATTTTCCTTACCCACTTTCATGCAGATTTTGTTTCAGGACATGTAGATCTCTCAAAAGAAACTGGAGCAACAATAGTTTATGGACCAAATGCAAAAGCTGAATTTGATTTTTATTCTGGAAAAGATCTTGAAAATTTTTATGTAGGAAATATCACTATACAATTACTTCATACACCTGGACACACTATGGAGTCCTCTAGTTTTTTACTGCTAAACAACAATGAAAAAGAACATTGTATTTTTACTGGTGATACGCTATTTATTGGGGATGTCGGAAGGCCTGACCTTGCTGTGAAGTCTAATCTATCTAAAGAAGATCTTGCTGGTTTATTATTTGAATCTTTAAAAACTAAAATAATGACACTTCCTGATTCAGTAATAGTGTACCCTGGTCATGGAGCTGGTTCGGCTTGTGGAAAAAATTTATCAAAAGAAACTTTTGACACTCTAGGAAATCAAAAATTAATCAACTATGCTTTAAGGTCTGATATAACTAAAAAAGAATTCATCAATGAAGTTACTACCGGAATACCTGTTGCTCCACAATATTTTCCAAAAAATGTCATCATGAATAAATCAAAAAACATTTCTATTGATGATGTTCTAAAAAAAGGTACTAAACCTTTATCTGTAGATGTTTTTAGAAGCATGATGAAAGAAGAAGATGTCCTTGTAATAGACTGCAGAACTAAAACTGATTTTGTTAACGCTCATATCCCTGGATCATTGTTTTTTGGATTAAATGGAAGCTTTGCTCTGTGGGTTGGAACTTTAATTAAAAAAATTGATCAAAAAATAATACTTGTCACAAATCAGGGAAAAGAAAAAGAAGCAGTTACCAGATTAGCCAGAACAGGCTATGACAATTCTTTAGGTTATTTAAAAGGCGGCATAGAAGCTTGGAAAGAAAAAGGATTAGAAACTACTAAAATCCAATCTATAGAAGCAAAACAACTAGAAAAAGAATTAAAAGAAAATAACTCTTTAATTGACCTTCGTAAACCAAATGAATACAACACAGAAAGTGTTAAAGGGGCTATTAACTTTCCTTTGGATTACATTCATGAAAATATTGAAAATTATTCTTCTGAGAACAAATACTACATTCATTGTCAAAGTGGATATCGTTCTGTTATTGCTTCTTCTATTTTATTAGCTAATGGAATCAGTAATATTGTAGATATAGCTGGGGGTTTCAATTTGATCAAAGAAAATACAGACCTCAAGTTAACTGACTTTAACTGTCCTTCAAATTCTAATAAAAATTAATAATTGTGTCAAAATTTACAGAACTCGTTAATGGGGCCAGCCCAGTTTTAGTAGAAGTTTTTGCAGATTGGTGCACTCCCTGTGAGGCGCTAACCCCTATCTTAAAAGAAGTTAAATCCAGTTTTAACAAAAAAATCAAGATCATTAAAATAGACATTGATAAAAACCAACAAATAGCAGATAAATTCCAAATTAAAGGAGTCCCTACTTTATTATTATTTAAAAACGGTGAAGTGATTTGGAAATTTTCTGGCTTAATAGACAAAAAGGAACTTATAAACATCCTCAAAGAAAAAATCTAACATTCACCCATGAATGTTATCTACAGGTGCTCCTTTAAGCTGACTATCACTCATTTCATTTCCTTTTTCCCTAGTATCAAATGCATCTCGCAATCCATTGCCGAGAGTCATAAATGCAAAAACCAAAATAATAATAAATACTCCTGGCAATAACGCCATATATGCTTTCTCAGGGTCCATTATTAACCCTTTGTGTTGCTCTATCATAAACCCCCAAGAAGGCGTTGGAAGTTGCACGCCAATACCTAAAAAACTTAACCCTGCTTCAATTAATATAGCTGCAGCAAAATTAGAAGCACATATTACAATAACTGGTCCCATAATATTTGGAAATATATGTTTCCATATAAGTCTAGCATCACCGTACCCTAAAGCCCTACCTGCTTCAATATAATCCAATTCCCTAATGCTCATTATTTGACCTCTTACCATTCTAGCTAGTTCAACCCACATAGTTAATCCCACAGCAAAAAATATTGTTGTAAATCCTTTACCTATAATTAATGTTATTGATATAATCAATAATAAACCTGGAATAGACCAAACAAGATTAATAACAAACATTATAACATCATCAACCCATCCTCTATAAAATCCAGCTAAAGCACCTAAAAATAAACCTATAATTAATGAAATTAAAACAGCTATTAATCCTACCGAAAGTGACACAATAGTCCCAGCCATCAACCTACTTAACATATCCCTTCCTTGTTTATCAGTGCCTAGAAAAAAAGTAGCTTTTTCAATGTTATTATTCTTTACTTTTTCCCTTAGGTCACTTATAGGTATTGTTTTTTCAGTTTCATCCAACAACCAATAAGTAACTGTACCATCATTGTTTAGTTTGAAGTTATCTTGTCTATCAATAGATAAAGGGTACAATACATCTGCTATAGGGTAAGTTTTATTTGTGGGCACATAAGAATCATCTCCTTTTGTATTTGTAAATTCTTCAACAATTATATTAGCGCCCTGAAAATAATATCCATAAATTGGAATTTCTGTATAAGATTTTGGTTGGCCTCCAAAAAATAATTTTCCTAAAAAACTTACTTTTTCAATCTTATTATTTTTTCTAACCTTAAGCAAGGTCACTTCAAATCCCGGGTTCATCCTATCAATGGAATAAATCTGATTATTAGCATCAGGAGAAAAATCTGGTCTAATATTAGCACCTAATATACTGACCATAATAGCTAATAATATTATAAACACACCTAACATAGCAGGCTTATTTCTCTTTAGCTTACTCCAAACTTCTTTGGAAAGAGATGCTTTTCTATTTTTTTTATTGAACTGCTTCAATTATTTATATTTTTCTTCCTTTCCAGATTTTATCACTTATAAGTAAATTAAACATAACACAAACTAAATGTATAGGATATAATAAGAAAACCAATGGTGTTATTAAAATTAATTGTCTGTTTCCATAATATTTAATTGCTAATGTGAAGAGTAAAACATCAATGATTAACTTACTAGCTATAACAACCCATAAGACTTTAAAATCATTATCAATAA
>PVBE011660716.1_pt1 | contig 13022 bp, 4 predicted proteins | sample 1631181 | NCBI WGS metagenome assembly PVBE01 (sample SAMN08397723, study PRJNA350692) | Marine metagenome, whole genome shotgun sequencing project. | isolation source: water | place: Pacific Ocean | collected 2012-04
ATGCCTATGGTCCGACGCCCAGACCCCATATTCAGCTTGCTCAACGCGCTGTATCGGATACAATCACCGTGAAAGCCCCGCGATGGTCGCGGGCGCAATGCTATCTGGGAAATCCCGGTAGAGATGTCTTCGGAGGTCCCGACGTATGGATATCAACCGCGACGGCGAGATGATTCGGTCGGTTGTAATTGTCACTTCAATGCTCGCCGGCCTGGTCTCGGCGGTTGGCGCCGATGTCGCTATCATTGATGACTTCTCGGCCGGTGAAAAATCCGCCCGCACCGCATGGCGCCCGATGATCGGCAGCCCCGAAGTGTCGGTGGTGAAGGTTGGCGGTAAGCGAGCGTTGCGCATGGTCTGCAATTTTCGGGGTACGCAGATTGAGCGGGCCTCGTGGGATCGCCGCGTTGCATTAGACCTGACTGGTCGAAAGGGCGTTCAGTTCCTGTTTCGCAGTAGCGGGATTGACTCGGTGGGGCACTTCTCGATCTACTTCCGCAGCGGGCGGGGATGGTACGCGGCCGGTTTTGATGCTCCCGGTCCGGGCCAGTGGGGCCTGGTGAAGATACTCAAGAAAGACGCCGGTGTTGAAGGGACTCCCAGCGGGTGGGGCAAGATCGATACTATCCGTATCTCGGCCTGGCGGGGCGGAAACACCGACAGCGAATTCCAGATCGCCGAATTGGCGGCGTTCGGAAGCGGGGGGCGGATTGCGATTATTCGCGGCGATTCGGCGGTGAGCAAGGCCCCTGGCGAGGCGAAATCCGTGCAGCGTTATGCTAATGTGATCGCCGGCTTGTTGGACTCGGTCGGGCTGAACTACACGATGCTCAGCGACGCCGACGTGTCGGCCGGGCGTCTTGAGGGAATGAAACTGGCGATTCTTCCCTATAACCCCGTAGTTCCCGAGAATACCTCCAAGGCCCTTGTCTCGTATATGAATCGCGGCGGCAAGTTGATCGCCTGCTACTGCCTGCGCGGTAAGCTGGCCGAGCACGCGGGTATTCGCATGGGACCCCATGTCCGCCAGAAGTATGCGGGTCATTTTGCTTCGATCCGGCCCGGCCCCGGCGAGCGTATAGAGGGCATGCCCGACGCGACGCGACAGGCGTCGTGGAATATCAATAACGCATCGGCGATAAAGGGCAGGAGTCGCGTTGCGGCCTGGTGGCGCGACAAGGACGGTAAGTCAACCGAGTTGGCGGCGGTGATTCTCAGCGATAAATGCGCCTTCATGACCCACGTTATGCTGGGCGACGATCTGCGGAACAAGCAAATGCTGCTGCTGGCGATGGCCGGGAGCCTGGTTCCCGAGATTTGGGCCCAGGCGGCGAAAGCTTCGCTCCGTAACGCCGGTCGATTTGAGCCTTACGAAAACCGTCAGGCCGCGATCAAGGGCATAGCAGGCGAAATCGGCCGGTCCGGTCCGGCCGCTGGCGCGCTGAAGCGCGCAGAGGTCTTGAGCGAAAAAGCGACGGTGCTGCAGGCGATGAAAAAGCACGGCGCCGCGGTGTCGGCCGCCGGCGACGTGCGGCGAGCTTTTATCGAGGCCCACTGCCTGGCTCAGAAAGCGGTCGCTGGCGAGCAGCGTGCGTTCTGGTGTCACAATGCAATGGGCGTAAATGGGATGACCTGGGATCAGGCGATAAAAGAGCTTGCCGACAACGGTTTCAACGCGATTCTGCCGAACATGCTCTGGGGCGCGGCGGCGTATTACAAGTCCGATGTGCTGCCGGTCTCGCCGCAAGTGGCCCAAAAGGGCGATCAGATCGCATTGTGCCTTGCCGCCTGTCGCAAGTACAAAGTGGCGTGTCACGTCTGGAAGGTGAACTTCTACATGGGCCGTGCCACGCCGAAGGACTTCGCCCGCAAGGTCAAAGCCGCCGGTCGCACACAGGTGCATTTCAACGGTTCGTCGATCGGCGACTGGTTGTGCCCGTCGCATCCGGACAACCGTAAACTCGAGATCGATTCGATGGTGGAAGTCGCCCGCAAATACGCCGTCGCCGGGCTGCATTTTGATTACATTCGCTACCCGGGCGATCACGGATGCTTCTGTGCTGGTTGCCGGACGCGATTCGAAAAGAGCATTGGCGCCAAAGTCGCCAACTGGCCGGCCGACGTTCGCAGCATCGCGGGGCTGCGAACAAAATGGCTGGACTTCAGGCGAGACCAGATAACAACGGTGGTTGCGGGAGTATCCCGGCAGGCCCGCAAGATTCGTCCCGGCATCAAGATATCAGCGGCAGTCTTCCCTAATTGGCCCTCGGATCGAGACCGCATCGGACAGGACTGGGGCCTCTGGTGCGACCGCGGGTACCTGGACTTCGTCTGCCCGATGGACTACACCGCCAATACCGGCGCCTTTTCCCGCTTGGTCGCCAAGCAGGTTAAATGGGCCGGTAGGGTCCCGTGTCGCCCTGGAATAGGCGCCAGTGTGTGGACGCCCCGGGCCGATCCGTGCAAGGTGATCGCCCATATCCGGGCGGCTCGCCAGGCCGGAGCCAGGGGTTTCACGATCTTCAATTACTCCGCGACCGAAGCGGCGGAACTGTTGCCAATGTTAAGCAAGGGGATAACGCGGAAACCAGGAGCCCGATGACTCTGGAGGCATGACTTTTGACTCGACTTTTCACGCTGTAAACTGGATAATTCAGGTGGTTGACGTCGAATTCACCGCACTGACAGGAGATACACAAGATGCGTCTATCCAACCGATTCACCGTGTCCGCAATCACCTTGAGCCTGCTTATAGCATGCTTCTGCGGCGCCAGCGCGGCAGCCCAAGCCGACAAGGGCAAGATCAGCTTCAATTTCGAGGGCGGAAAGACTCACGGTTTCAAGGCTGCCGAAGGCGGTCAGAAGGTCTTTGATATCTGCAAGAGCGATATCCAGCAACTCCAGGGCGACTCTGCAGTAACAACGCTCTATCTCAAGAAGCAAAAGTCCGATGAGCACAGGATGGTTATCGAGTCGCCGATCTTCACGCTGAGCGGCGCGAAGGTCTCGTTCCTCGTCGGCGGCGGCAACGGGCCCGGAGCGTGTGTGGCGATATGCGACGCCAAGGGTAATGAACAGTTCAAGGCTCGGGGGACGAACAATATCAGGATGCGTCGCGTCGAGTGGGATGCGTCGAAACACGTTGGCAAAAAACTGTTCGTTCGGATACTCGACGCCAATCTCGGTAGTTGGGGGCATATTACGTTCGACGACTTCCAGGCCAGCGGAACGATTGACGAAAAGGCCACTGAAAGCTACCGCGCCAAGCGGAAGAATATACTGCCCAAGATGAAGAAGAAGGCTCGACGCCGCAAGGCTCCCGCCCCGCAGCCGGTCAAGCAGGCTGTTCCGGTCACCGACTCGCTTCGCGCCGCGATTGGCGATCTGCAAAAGACCTATGGCGACAAGTATCCCGCCGCTGCGTTCCTGACGCAACTGGATGTTTTCGCCAAGGCGATTGACACCGGAAGCGCCGCCGAAAAGACCAAAGCGCAGACCGATCTCCTTGCGCTTCAAAAGAAAGCCTTGATCGCCAATCCGCTCATCGGCGGCCAGGAGATTCTCTACGTCTTTCGCAAGCAGTATCCCGGCGATCACCACAACACCGCGACGATGTTCCAGACCGACGAGATCAACACTCGCAAATTCTCCGGCGGCGGACTGCTCAAGGCCGTCGATCTGAAGACCGGCAAGATTCGCGTCGTTGTCGATCCGGGCAAGGACGGGAAAATTCGCGATCCCGAACTCGACTTCGACGGCAAGAAGATCGTGTTCGCCATGCGAAAGAGCGTCAGGGACGATTACCATATTTACACAGTCAACGTTGACGGAACGGGCCTGAAGCAGCTTACCCGCACGCCGGGCGTTTTCGATATCGATCCGCTGTACCTCGCTGACGGGTCGATCGTGTTCACGTCTTCACGCGAGCCGAAATACTGCATGTGCAACCGCCACATCATGGGCAACCTCTACCGGATGGAGGCCGACGGCGCCAACATTCACCAGATCGGACGAAGCACCCTGCACGAAGGACACTCCAGCCTCATGCCCGACGGGCGCATCCTCTACGATCGCTGGGAATACGTCGACAGGAACTTCGGCGACGCACAGGGCCTGTGGGTCGTGAACCCCGATGGAACGAACCACGCAATATTCTGGGGCAACAACACCGGTAGCCCCGGCGGCGTGATCGACGCGCGAATGATCCCGGGCACCGAACTGTGCCTGAGCATCTTCGGTTCGTGCCACGATCGGCCTTGGGGCGCGATGGCGATTATCGATCGTCGAAAGGGCGTTGACGGTAGGGCCTCAGTCGTGCAAACCTGGCCGGCGGCCGCCATTAACAGCGTCGATCGCGGCGGCATCGACACCTTCAGGCGATACAATCCGAAATACGAAGATCCCTTCCCGCTGAACGACAAGTACTTCATCGTTTCGCGCATGGTCGGACGCGGCGACGAGATGGGCATCTACGCCGCCGACATGTTCGGCAACGAAATCCAGTTGCATAGAGATTCGCCCGGCTGCTTCGATCCGATGCCGATCGCACCACGCACTCGTCCCAAGGCTTCGCCGACGCGTCGCGACTTCAAGAACAAGTCCGGCGTGTTCTACGTTCAGAACGCTTACATCGGCACGCACATGAGCAATGTAAAGCCGGGTGCGATCAAGTTCCTGCGCGTTGTGGAGTCGCCGCCGAAGCGAAGTTGGACCACGCAAGCCTGGGGCGGCCAGGGCGTGCACTGTCCGGCGATGAACTGGCATGCGTTTGAGAACAAACGCATTCTCGGTACGGTGCCGGTTGAGGCTGACGGTTCGGCGCACTTCGAGGTGCCGGCCGACAAGTTCATCTACTTCCAGGTCCTCGACAAGGACGGAATGATGATCCAGACCATGCGAAGCGGCACGATCATCCAGTCCGGCGAGACCCAGGGCTGCGTCGGCTGTCACGAGAACCGCGTCGAAGACACGCCTCCGCTAAAGAAGGTTCCGCTTGCGATGAAGCACCCGCCCAGCAAGATGAACGGATGGCACGGCGAGGCCCGCAAATTCAGCTTCCAGCGTGAAGTCCAGCCGGTTTTCGACAAGCACTGCGTGAAGTGCCACGATTTCGACAAGCCCGGCGCCAAGAAGTACGTGCTGGCCGGGGACCGAACTGTCGCGTTCAACGCCTCGTACACTGATCTCTGGTCAAACGGCGGGATCAAGTGCATCGGCGGCGGAACGCACAGGCACCAGGAAGCTTACGCCTGGGGCTCCCACGCCAGCAAGATCGTAAAGGTAATCCGCGAAGGGCACCCCGAACGGAAAGACGGCAAGAAGCCCAAACTGGACCTCAGCGCCGAAGACTTCAACCGGATCGTGACATGGGTCGACATCAACGCGCCTTACTACCCCGAATACGAATCGGCGTACCCGAACAACCCCGTAGGCCGCTGCCCGATCAACTCGGGGCAGTTGAAGAAGCTCGGCCAGCTCACCGGCGGGCGGTTTGTCACTGGAAACGGACGAGGCAGGAGAGCCCAGATCGCTTTCGATCGCCCGGAAATGAGCCCATGCCTGCAGAAGCTCGACAAGACTTCGGCCAAGTATAAAGAAGCACTGGCGATTATCCAGGCCGGCAAGGATATGCTCAAGAAGACTCCGCGTGCGGATATGGAAGGCTTCAAGCCGTGCCCCGAGCACGCCAGGCGACTGGCGAAATACCATCGCCTTATGGCACTGGAGGCCGCGAACAGAAAGGCGATCCTGACCGGAACGAAGCATTACGATCCGATTCCCGAACCGACGGTTGAAAAGAAGAAGTAATCGCAGTCAGCGAAATATATCAAGAGCGTCAAGCGTTCTTGTAATATATGAGGACTAGTATCGAAACCTTCCTTCGCTGGAAGAAACTCTTTTGACAAAGACTAATGAAATGAAAGATTACACAAGACGCGACGCATTGAAACTAACCGCTGCTGGAGCGGCGCTGCTGGCTGGCGGATCGAACTTTGCACAGGCCCACTGCGGATCCTGCGGGCCCAAGGGCAAGAAAGTCGCGCCGGTTAAGAACGTCCGCATCGCGCTGCAGCTTTACTCGGTGCGACGCAGTTGCGGCAAGGACTTTGACGGAGTGCTCGCGAAGGTCGCCAAGATGGGATACGTAGGCGTGGAATTCGCCGGATACCACAAGTACGGTAAGGATCCCAAGGCCCTGAAGAAAAGGCTCGACGATCTCGGTCTGATCGCCGCCTGCACGCACATTGGAACCGGCTCGTTCACCAATCCCAAGAGCATTCAGAAGACCATCGACTTCCACAAGACTATCGGTTGCAAGTACCTGGTAGCCCCGGGCGACGGAAGCTTCTGTCATCCCGAACGCTCGAAGAAACTGGCCGAAGATTTCAACAAGGCCGCCGAAACCCTCAAGAAAGTCGGAATGTACTGCGGATATCACAACCACTCCCGCGAAATGAAGAAAGCCGCCGGCGAGACGACCAAGAGTTGGTTCGATCTGTTCGCCGAACGCACCAGCCAGGACGTTGTCCTACAGCAGGATGTCGGCTGGACCGTACACGCCGGAGCCGACCCCGTCGCGTTCATCAGAAGGTATCCGGGCCGTTACAAAGTCCAGCACTTTAAGCCCGCCCTGATCAAGGGCAAGGGAACCCAGCCGATCATCGGCGACGATTCTGTCCCGTGGAAAGAAGTTATCGCGGCCAGCTACGAAGTGGGTGGAGCCGACTGGTTCACCGTCGAGCAGGAACGATACATCAAGGGCAAGAACGACCTGGAATGCAGCGAGATGTCGCTTGTCGGCCTGAAGAAAATTCTCAAGGCGATGGGCAAGTCCTGAGTAGTTCGCCACAGGCCTTAAACTCGTAACGTATCCGGCCCGCGGAGAGTTGAAAACTCCGCGGGCCGTTTTTTTGCGCCATGTTGACCATCGCTGATTCGTGGATTGTTTTCATCTGGACCATAAGGTAATATACTTATGGTGGCCCCGCGTCCTTGCAGCGTGCAACGCCTGAGAATCGCAGGATGAAACATTTCAGATCAAAGGCAAACGTCGTATCGCGTCAATCTGCCTGCGTTATCGTATGGGCGTGCTTACTTGCGTTAACCGCCTCTGTCGCTGTTGCCGACAGAGACTTCCTGACGCCCGCCGAGCGTCAATGGTTGACCCAGCACGACGGTCAAATTCGCCTCGCTCCGGCCCCGAACGCTCCGCCGCTGGATTTCTTCGACGATAAGGGACGCCCGGCAGGTGTCTCGCAGGAATACGTCAAACGCATAGAGAGCATGCTCGGGGTCAGGTTCAAGATTGTGCGAGTCGAGACGTTCGACGAAATCCTTCCGAAAATGAAGGCTGGCCAGATCGATCTGGCCACCTCCATAAGGGCCATGCCGGCCCGGGCCGAGTACTTGTTGTTTCAGGCTCCTCACGCCACCGTAACCAAGGGAATAGTGGTCCGAGAGTCCGTCGTCGGCGAGCTGTCTCTGGAAACGATGGGGGGCATGAAAGTCGCGATGGTGCAAGGATACGGGAATACCGGAAACGTGCTGGAAAGGCACAAGGACGTGCATGTTGTGCTGGTTCCCGATGATGCAGCTGGTCTGAGAAAGGTGTCCTTCGGAGAGGTCGATGCGGCGATAGTCGACATTGCCGTAGCGTCTTACTATATCGAGAAACTTGGTCTTACTAATCTTCGTCTTGCCGGTAGAACGGGCCAGTCGTTCGATCTGCGGTTTGCTTCAAGAAAGGATTGGCCTGTACTGGCGTCGATTCTAGCCAAGGCGATGGCCAGGATCACCTATGAGCAGCGCGCCCACATCTACGGAAAATGGGTCCGCCTGGGGCTGGTCGAGTCCGAACCGTTCTATCTCAGCATGGTGTTCTGGGTCGTGATTCTGTCGACCAGCGGCTTGGCGGGGTTGGCGATGGCTGTCGCCATGACATGGAACAGAATGCTCCGCCGAAGAGTTCATCGCCAGACAGAGCGACTCCGCCTCGAGTTTGAGCGTAGCGAGCGGGCGCACAAGGCGGTGCGCGACAGCGACAGAAGGTTTCGGGCGACGTTTGAGCATGCCGCGGTAGGCCTGGTTCATTCCCGTCCCGACGGATCGTTCTTGAGCATGAACCAGCGATTCTGTGATATGCTGGGATATTCGCGCAGGGAGATGCTGGAGCTTAATGTTGACGAGATTACGCATCCCGACGACGTGGCCGAGGCCTGCTACAACACCGAGCGGTTGTGGGCTGGCGATACCGGGCCGTTTTCGATGGAGAAACGCTACATCCACAAGGACAAGTCGATCGTATGGGGAAGCGCGACGGTATCCCTGATGTGCGACGAAGACGGCGTTCCGCAGTATTCAATAGCGGCGATCCTGGATATTACCGGACGCAAAAACGCCGAGCGGGATTACCAGTCGATCTTCAACGAGATGCTTGATGGTTTCTCCCTTCATGACATTATATGCGACGATTCGGGTAAGCCTGTTGACTACCGGTTCCTCGCGGTCAATCCTGCGTTCGAACGTCTTACCGGCTTGAAGGCCGCGGATCTGGTGGGGCGGCGGGTGCTGGAGGTTATGCCTCAGACCGAGGCGCACTGGATAGATACTTTCGGGCAGGTGGCGATTACCGGCCAGCCGGCTTACTTCGAGAACTACAGCGGCGAACTGGGCCGTCACTACGAGGTGACGGCCTACAGGCCCGCCGAGGGGCAGTTCGCCTGCATCTTTGTTGACGTTACAGAACGCAAACGGGCCGAGAGTGAGCGGGAAATACTCGAGAAACAGGTCCGGCACGCACAGAAGCTCGAATCGCTGGGGGTGCTGGCCGGCGGGATCGCACACGATTTCAATAACCTGCTGATGGTGATTCTGGGTAATGCCGAACTGGCGTCGATGGAGCTTTCACCGGGCTCACCGGCCGACAACAGCATAGATGAGATCAAGAAGGCCTCGCAACGGGCCGCGGAGTTATGCACGCAGATGCTGGCGTATTCCGGCAGGGGGCAGTTTCTGATTGAACCGATCAATCTGTCCCGGATCGTTTCGGACATGTCGAATATGCTGGAGGTGACAATCTCCAAGAAGGCGATGCTCAGGACTGAATTCGCCGCCGATCTGCCCGCGGTCGACGCCGACGTGACCCAGATCAGACAGATTATCATGAATCTGATCACCAACGCTTCGGAGGCTATCGGAGACGACCACGGGGTTATCCATATAACTACCGACACGATTGAGTGCGATCATGAGTATCTAAAGAGCATCTATCTCGGCGAGGACCTGCCCGAAGGCCTGTATGTGCGATTGGAAGTCGCCGATACCGGCTGTGGAATGGACGCCGAGACCCAGGCCAAGCTTTTCGATCCGTTCTTTACGACAAAATTCACCGGCCGGGGCCTCGGCCTGGCCGCGGTGCTGGGAATTATTCGCGGGCACCGAGGCGCCGTAACCGTTTCAAGCCGTCTGGGCAAGGGCACGACCTTCAACGTGTTGCTTCCGGCCTGTTCGAATGAAGTCAGGGAGACCAGGCAGGTTGCCGAGGCTGGCGGCGACGGGGAGGTCGTGACGGGAACCGTTCTGCTGGCCGACGACGAGTCCAGCGTACTGTCGATAGCCCGGCGACTTCTCGAACGAATTGGGTTCTCAGTGATCTGTGCCGTAGACGGACAGGAGGCGGTGGATATCTACCGAGATCGCCACGATGAAATCGACTGCGTGATACTCGATCTGGCGATGCCTCGCATGGACGGACAGGAGGCCTACTGCGAGCTTCAGAGAATACGGCCGGATGTTCGCGTTATCATTTCCAGCGGATACGGTCACCAGGATATAGAAGACCGTTTCACCGGCGAGGGTCTGGCGGGATTCATCCAGAAACCTTACGAGTTCAAAGCGCTGTCCGATACGATCAAGCAGGTCTTGAGCGGCGGATAGCGAAGGGCTCCGGATATTCAGGATCAAAAGAAATCGCCCCCCGCAAAACTGCGGGGGGCGATCTTGTTTTCGACCGGTTCGGCGCGACTATTCGATAATCACGCGGAAGCCGACATTGTAGACCGTCTGGTACGATTCGTACGGCATGCGGACGGTGCTGCCGGCAGTCTTGGGGCGATCGGACCACGATCCGCCGCGAGCGACCTTCTTGTCGGTCAGACTTCCGGCGTTGCGTCCGTCGGAATCCTTGTACGGATACGGCTGGTAGCTCGAACGTGTCCATTCGGCGACGTTGCCGATGATGTCGTACAGGCCGAACGGATTGGCGTCGTTCTGCTTGACGAAGTCGACAATGAACCACTTGTCGGTGAAGCGATCGTCGCGAAGCGGGTAGAGGTAATCCTTGGGGTAATCCTTACGCCCGTGGATCTTCGATCCGCCGTCCCACTTGACGTAGGTCTTGCGTCGGCCGGCGTCGGCGAGGTTGGCGTACTTCGAGAAGTCGGTGTCCTTGTCGCCGTAGAAGAACTGCTTATCGCTTCCGGCGCGGGCGGCCCATTCCCACTGTGCTTCGGTGGGCAGGGTGACCTTCTTGCCCGTCTTCTTGGAAAGCCATTTGCAGAACGCGGCGGCCTGGCGCCACGATATGCGGGCGACCGGTTGGTTGGCGTGGTTGGCGATGTAACCTGGGGTCGAGTGGTCTTTACCGTGCTCGTCGAGGTAGCGGGTGTCGTGCTTTGGATCGAACGCCGCGTACTGCTTGTTGGTTACTTCGGTGACGCCCATCCGGAACGCCTTGCCGATCTTGGTTATCGCTCGCGGGGCTTCGTCGGGGTATCCGGCTTGTGAGCCCATCACGAACTGACCGGCGGGGATGTTGGCGAACTTCATCGTTACGCCTTCCGCCAGCGTAAGCTCCACCGGCGCCGCGTCGCTCTGGAGTTTCTTGGCCGCTGCTGCGTCGAACGGGAAGCCTGAGGCCTTGAGTCCGTCGGGCTTGATCTCGGGCATGGCTTCGGGCATGATCGCCTTGATATCCTTCTTCATCGCCGCCAACGTCTGGCGATGTTCCTCTTCGGGATTGTCGTCGAGACCCGCGTAAAGCTTGGCCAGGTCTAGTCGGCGTTTTTCGTATTTGGTGTTATTCCACATTCCGCGGTGCGGAGCGTTAAGATCGATCCACGTGTAGAGTCGCTCCCAGGCTTCGGCGTCGAGCTTCACGTTGTTGTGTCCCTTGCGGAACATCTGGATCAGCGGGCTGGTCGTGGCGTGCCACTCCATGGCGCCGTACATGTCCAGATCGCTCTCGGGACCGGGGCGTCGCGTGAAGGCGACCAGGTTCAGGTAGGACTTGTCCTTACGCCAGTTCGAGTCGCCTTTCTCCAGCGACATCATGCCCTTGGTGGTCTTGTTCTTTTCGTTGTGGCAACCGACGCAGTACTTGTTGAGCATCGGCTGGATTTCGGTCTGGTAGGCGAACGGGCGGGTCGGTCCGTACCAGGGCGTGATCTTGGACGGGGCTCGCATCGCCGCTTTGGTCCGCTTGGCGGGAGTGGCTTCGTTGAGGTCTTCGTGGCAACCGTTGCACGCCATTCTCTCGCCGGGCATTCCGACCATCCAGCTTCTCATGATCGCCAGTGCGGCGCCGTCTTCGTCCAGCGGTTGGATAGCAAGAGGCGTGTCGGACGGGGCGTTAAAGCTGAAGGAACCGTCTTCCTCGACCGGAACAGTACCGAGGATACGCTTGATGTCCCAGCTCGATTCGAGCCCGACAGATTCGTGCCCACCGCTTCGCATATAACCGTAGTGATAGGCGAAAATGCGGAGATTCTTGACCTTGCCCCGCGGGATTCCCTTGAGGCCGCGTCCGCCGTAAACGTCGGTGCAGAACACGCTGGCCGGCGCTCCCTTGATCGTTCGGTCGGCGATGACCGGGGGAGTCTTGCGCGGTACGAAGGGCATGGGCTCGAAGATGCTGTACTTCTTGTCGGCGTACACTGTGGTCATGTTGTCGAATACGTCGACCAGGCAGAGCGTCCACTTTCCGCCGGGGCTGAAGCCCTTGAGCGAGACCAGGAAGTACTTGTCCGAAAGCGGATAGGGCGTGCCGAACGTGTACTTCTGTCCACCGCCCTGATTGTCGTAAACGTTTCCGACTACGTCTTTGCCCCAACCGGGGATTTCCTGAACGCAACCGGTCTCACTGGCGGGCAGGACCTTGGGATGAATGTTGATGCCCGAGTTCGGCTTGCCCCAGATCTTGTCCTTGGGTTCGTGCTTGAATGGGTACTTGCGTGCGATCGCCGGATTGACCAGCAGCAGCCTCCCGGTTTCGCTCTTTGCGTGGTGTCCGCTGACGGTGCCGACGAGCATCGAAGGGTGGTTCGGGACCGGGCGAGCCCAGCAGTATGCGGTGGGGAAGTACGAACCGCTGCCCCAGAGCTCCATCTGGCCGGTTCCGTCGGGGTTCATGTGGAACATGTAACGCGAGAAGTAGTGGGGCGTGTCGGTGTATTCCCAACGAAGGTAGATCACGCGCCCGTTGTGGTGGACGCGGGGGTGCCAGTCGCTGTCCTGTTCGAAGGTGAGCTGGCGGATCTTACCGGTCTTGGTGTTGACCTTGTAGAGGTTGACCATGGGCTGTCCGCCATTAACGCAGGGCAGTCCCTGCATGCCGGCTGTCGAGCAGCCGACGATTTCGCCTTCGGCCGGCAGGTAGCAGCCGTCGAACCACTGCACGTCCTTCTGGTCGCTGGGGGTCAGCTCCTTGAGGTTCTTACCGTTGGCGTCGACCTCGAGGATACCCCAGCGTCCGTTGGCGCCTACGCCGGAGAACATGATCTTCTGGGCCGAGAAGTGCAGGTCCATGTGCTTCATAACCGACTTATTGGGATGCTGGTAGATCGAGCGGGCTTTGACCTCGCCGCGAAGGTTGGACAGTTCGGCGATGTCGTTATCCCAACCGGTGCGGCGGATCGTGTCGCTTGTGTAGGCGTTCAGATTGCGGTTGGCTTCTCGCGTGCGGCGGATAACGACGATCTTGTCGAAGTCCAGCAGCGGGTTGGCCAGGGAGGCCTCCGTGATCA
>PVBE011621549.1_pt1 | contig 13021 bp, 11 predicted proteins | sample 1631181 | NCBI WGS metagenome assembly PVBE01 (sample SAMN08397723, study PRJNA350692) | Marine metagenome, whole genome shotgun sequencing project. | isolation source: water | place: Pacific Ocean | collected 2012-04
CACCGGCACGGGCGGCACGGGCGGCACCTGATAGACGCTTCCCCGTTCGAAATCAGCGACGCGCGATGGACTCTGTCCGTCGCGCGTTTCTGTTTCCATGCCCAGCTAAAGTCCCGCAGGCCTCGGGGCCGGAATCTGTCGGCACGGTCGAAACCCGTGTGATTTTCGGAGTTGGCGTGCGTCAAAAACACGGGGATCCAGTGACTTAACCCCCTTGGTTCAACGTCAAAACCATGGGAGGGTCATCGCGACCCGGGACTCTGAGCGAGAGCGGCACACGCCGCACTGTAGCCTCAGAAAAACCGCCAAGAAGCTCCGGGCAAAAACTCCGGACAGGGAATCGGGACGAAGGAATCGGAATGAACATTGTGAAGATGAGTGTCTTAGGCGTGCTGGTTGCGGGCCTGATCGGTGGAGCAACAACGGCCTGCACCGTAAAGGTGAGCGGTCACGGCCATGCCCAGGTCGGCAAGAAGGCTAAGAAGGTCGCCGATCGCGACAAGGACGGCATCGCCGATCGCGACGACAAATGCCCCCGCAAGAAGGAAGACGGCCTAGCGCCCAGCGCGACCGACGGCTGCCCGAACCTGGATCCGGACGGCGACAAGATCCTCACCGGCAAAGACAAGTGCCCGAACAAGGCTGAGACGGTCAACGGCTTCAAGGACGCTGACGGCTGCCCGGACAAGCGCCCCAAGGTCGCGGCGATGCCAAAGACGGTCCACATCGGCTCGACCTTCAAGCTCGTGAAGCTCACCGCCACGACGGTGGACATCGCGGAGAAGATTCAATTCGAGAAGGACTCGGCCACGGTCCGGCCCGTCTCGGCGAAGCTCCTCGATGAGGTCGCCGGCCTGCTCAACAAGCACCCCGACGTCCAGATCGTCGAAATCGGCGGGCACGCCTCGGCAGAGGGCGCGGCCAAGCACAACGTGTCGCTCACACAGCGTCGCGTGGACGCCGTCGTCGTGGAGCTCGTAAGACGGGGCGTCAAGAAGGAGCGCCTCGTCTCGGTCGGCTACGGTTTCCATTGCCCGACAGCCAAGGGCGCCAACGCGAAGGCGCACGAGACCAATCGCCGCGTCGAATTCACCATCCTGCACCGCAAGGGCAAGGCCCTGGGCACAAAGCGCGGCTGCGTCGCGTCACAGAAGGCCGGCATCAAGCTGGTCACTCCGCCGACGCCCCGCTGGAACCCGCCCAAGCACTAAGGCGAACGCAAGAACCGCGCGAGCGGGACTCTGCCCCATCCCTTCGCTAGAGGGTGGCCGGTCTCGCTCGTTGCGTTTTGTCCCCAAGGGTCCGTAGTCTCCTCGGCGAGGTGCGTTTGTCTCTACGTCTGGCTCTGCGTCCATCTCGGTCTTTTAGAATCGCCGCGAGCTGCACGTTGGCGGCAATAGCGTTGACGATCGCGTGCAACAAGCTGCCGACGGAGCCCACCGGCTTCCGCGGCAATGCGTACCCCGTCGTGGTCGCGTTCTCTGACCCGGATCCCCAAGGCAACCGAACGATCATTGGCCCGGCGTGGCGTGCGGTAACGAACGAGCCCAGCGAAACACCGGACTTCGACCGGCCACGCGACGCGCGCCCACTCTCGAGTCTAGCCCTCGAAGCCGGACCCAATGCAACGAGTCCGCCGACTCACGAACTCACCCTCACGCGCAGGAACCCAGCTAGCCAAATCAGTCTCTTCGTCCAAGTCGCAGCCCAGCACTACAGCCATAGTCCTCTCGACGTCGTTGTTCGTGAGATGCAGCTTCGCATTCCCGTGCGGCTCGAATCCGGCGCGTGGGGCACCGAGGTTATCCACGCCGCGTCCAGCAAGGCAGGCGATTGCAGCGTATCGGGAGTCCCGGCGTACGCGCTCGAATTCACGCTGAACGACAGCGGCCAGGACGAAGTCATCAGAGCAGTGGTCGCACGGACGCGGCGGCGCGTGGACCGCGGCTGGCAAGACCTTCCGGTCTTCGTCGTCGCGGACTACCGGGCGTCCGAAGCGGACGTCGCGGTAACGGGCCCGGCCTTCGACCGCTTCCTCGATCAACTTATCATCGAAGGCGACGACTACCAGGCGATCGGCGGCAGCGATTGCGGCGAGGTGTGGTCGCCAGGCCAGCCGTAGGCCAGCGTTAGGACTGATCGGAGCGCCAGCCCACCTCAACGGCATTCTTGCGCCCCCCGAACATCTCGCGAACGCGATCGAGGAGAGGATCCGTAACCCTCACTCGCGTCCCGTTGAGCGACATCAGGACCTGCGCATCGTCGGAAACGTCGAGAATGAGCTCCACCGACGACGCGCCGACGTTGTCTGCGAACAACGCCCGCAACTCGTCGAGGGTGGCGCGGCTCGCCTCATCGCCGGTAACCTTGAGGCGAAGCCGCCCGACGGCCGCCACGATCGCCTCGCTGAGCAGCGAGATGTTATCCACGTAGAGCACGGCTTCCTCGTCCTCCTCACCGGACTTTCCGCGCACCTTGCCCGAGACGAGCAGCGGCTCTCCAGACCCGATCGCCTCGGCGGCTTTCGCGATGCGATCGTTCCCGCGAAGCTGAGCGCGAATACGCCCTTCCCTATCCTCGAGCTGAAACGAAGCGCGCTTGTCGTCGCTATCGCGAAATCGGCGCTCTTCGTACTCCTCGATCATGCCCGCCATCTTTGCGGGAACCCACGAGGACCAGCGCGAACCGTCTTCGCGCGTCCCCCCACCGCCCGACTCGCGCTCGAGCACCTCGTCGAGCGCGCCGGTCGTGACAACGCCTACCGGCGCGAGCCTGTCGGCGTAGCGGTCGAGCGGATGCCCCGACACGTACCAGCCGAGCGCGGACTTTTCTCGGGCGAGCAGTTCCTCCCATTCCCAATCGGCGGCGGTCTTGTAGTCGCTCAGTTTCGCGGCGCCGGTCGTTGCCGTCTCAACGGCGGCGTCGAATGCGCCAAAGAGCGACGTTTGGCCGGCTTCGCGGTCGCGCGTTGACGAGCGGCAGCGCTCGAGCGCCCGGTCGATGGATTCAAAGGCGCGCGCACGACTGATCCCAATGGGCAAGAGTGTCGAGTCGAGCGCCCCGCATTGCACGAGCGCCTCGAGCACGCCGCGATTCAAGCGACGCGCGTCGGCGCGTGCCGAGAAATCGAAGAGATCGCCAAATTCTCCGCCCTGCTCGCGCGACTCGAAGACGCATTCGAGTGCTGCGTCACCGACGCCGCGCACGGCGCCGAGACCGAAACGAACTTGCGGCCCGTAGCGGTCTCGAACGCGGCCCTTCTTGGAGAGCGGACCGTCGCCGCGCGGATGCGTGTAGACGACGGAAAATTCGAGCTGACTCTGGTTGATATCCGGCGGCAGCACTTGCACGCCCCAGGCACGTGCTTCGGCGAGCGTGCGAACGACCTTATCGTTCTTATCCTTGTCGGCCGTGAGCAGGCCGGCGAAAAACTCGGTCGGGTAATGCTGCTTTAGGTAGGCGGTCTGGTAGGTGATCGCCGCGTAGGCCGCCGAGTGGCTCTTGTTGAAGCCGTAGGACGCAAAGCCTTCGATCTCGTTGAAGATGGCCTCCGCCTTGGACTCGGCCACGCCATTCTTGGCCGCGCCGTCGATGAAGATCTTCTTCTGGGCCTCCATCTCCTTGAGTTTCTTCTTGCCCATCACGCGCCGGAGGACGTCGGCGCCGCCGAGCGTGTAGCCCGAAAGGCGCTGGGCGATATGCATGACCTGTTCCTGGTAGACCGGGACGCCGTACGTGGTCGCCAAGACGGGATCGACGAGCGGATGCAACTTGCGAATCTCTTCGCGGCCGTGCTTTACGTCGACGAAGGTGTCGATCATGCCGGTACCCAGTGGGCCGGGCCGAAAGAGGGCGACCGCGGCGACGACGTCCTCGAAGCAGTCGGGCTTGAGCTTGCGCAGGAGCGCCTGCATGCCGCTCGATTCCAGCTGGAAAACGCCTGTGGTGTCTCCGCTCGTGATGAGGTCGTAGGTCGGCTTGTCGTCGAGCGGTAACGAGGCGACGTCGATGGGATTGTCTTTGCGTTCGGGGCGCGCGTTGACGAGTCTCTGGGCGATGTCGATAACGGTGAGGGTCTTGAGCCCCAGGAAGTCGAACTTGACGAGGCCCGCGGACTCGACGTCGTCTTTATCGTATTGGGTGACGCGGGAGCCGTCCGGCGCGAAGCAGGGCACGTGCTCGTCGAGCGGGCCGTCACTGATGACAACGCCCGCCGCGTGCATGCCGGCGTGACGCGTGAGGCCCTCAAGTTTGCGCGCTTGACGGATGAGTTCGGCTATTCGCTCGTCCTCTTCGGTGAGCGTCTTGAGCTTGGGCTCGAGTTCCAACGCCTCGGTGATGGTCGCCATCTGCCCCTGCCCTTTGGAGGGAACCATATTGGCGACCTGCTGCGCTTCGACCGCGGAGATCCCCATCGCACGGGCGACGTCCTTGATCACGCTGCGCGCCTTGAGGTTCTGGAAGGTGGCGATCTGTCCGACGCACTCGGCGCCGTACTTCTCGGTGACGTATTGGATGACTTCTTCGCGACCCGTCTTGCAGAAGTCGATGTCGAAGTCGGGCATGCTCACCCGCTCCGGATTCAGGAAGCGCTCGAAGAAGAGATTGTACGGAAGCGGGTCGATAGCCGTGATGTCGAGGGAGTAGGCGACGAGCGACCCCGCGCCGGAGCCGCGGCCGGGTCCCACCGGCACGCCTCGCGCCTTCGCCTCGCGGATGAAGTCCCACACGATGAGGAAATACCCGGAGTATTCCATGCTCGTGATCGTCTTGAGTTCGAGCGCGAGGCGGTCGCGATAGGCGCTTTCGTTGAAGGACTTCCCCGCGTGCTGAAATTCGCGAAATCGAGTCTCGAGTCCTTCCTCTGAGACCTTGCGAAAGTAGCTGTCGATGCTGTGTTCTTTTGGAACCGGGAAACGCGGCAGCATTGGCTTGCCGAGCGTCAGTTCTAAATCTGAACATCGTTCAGCTATTGCGAGGGTATTGCGCAACGCTTCGGGATGGTCCGGGAACGCAGCCGCCATTTGTTCGGCGGATTTCAGGTACATCTCGAACGTGCCGTGGTGCCACTTGCGCACGTCCGCGTAGCGGCTATTTGAGCCGACACACTCAAGATACACCTGGGCCTCGCCGTCGTCGGCGTCGAGGTAGTGCACGTCGTTGGTCGCGACGAGCGGCAATCCCAGCCGCTTGGCCGCGCCAACCAGCGCCTCGTTGACGATGGGCTGCTCGGGCAACCCGTGATTCTGCAATTCGACGTAAAGCGATCCCTCGTCGACCCGGTCTCGAAGCTCCCCCAAAACCGTTTCGCCGTGCTCGGGGCCCAACTCCAAAATGCGCTGAGCCACCACACCACCCATGCATCCCGTGAGAACGATGAGCCCCTTGGAGCGAGCACCCAACTCGTCGAGGGTGACGCTTGGAGACTCCGGCGATGCGGGCGAGAGGTGCCCCGTGGAAACGAGCCCGATCAGGCTCTGGTAGCCCTCGTTGCCACCGGCAAGCACCACCAGGTGGTCTGTTTCTTCGGTGGTTGCGGAGCGGCGGACGTTGATTTCACACCCCAGGATCGGCTGCAGACCGCGCGAGCGACACCCGGTGTAGTGGCGAATCGCCCCGAACATATTAGCGTTATCGGTGAGCGCGATGGCGCCCTGGCCCAGCGCCTCTGTGCGCTCCGGGAGCGCGCCGAGCGGCACGGTGCTGACCAGAAACGAATACTGGGAGTGGACGTGCAGATGCACGAACTCGGCGGCCATCCCTCCGCTTATCATGGCGACCGAAGCTGCGGGGGTTGTCCGGCGCGAGGGCGGACAAACAAAGCCAACGAGGACGCGACGCCGGAGAAAACGGGTGAAGCGAAGTCAGGCGCCCCGACGCCCCGACGCCCCGACGCGCGGGCGCGCGCAGACCTGGGCGGGTCCGGCGACCTCGCAGAACAAGACGCGCCGCGTCACAAAACGGCACTTTTTGCACTTGTGACGGGCGGGTCACCCAACGGACACTTGTGCGCCTGAACGGGTGCGAACTACGATGCGCGCTCGTTACGGGTGAGTAGGTTTGGCTGGAGAACAGCGAAAGCGGCTCGGCACAGCTCGGCAGGCAACAGATTGACGCGGCGTTTCGCCGCTGAAACGGATTGGGAGAGGAAAACCAACAAATGTTACGGCGAAGTTTAGGTTACTTCAGTGTGCTTCTTTGCGTAGGCGCCTTTGCGGCTTGCGGAAGCGATTCAGATGACGGCACGGACGAGGTCACCGGACCCGCTGATGATCAGCCGACCAAGACGGACGACAGCGTCGAAGGAGCGCGCCCACCGGCCCAGTCGTCCAGCGCCACCGACGCGACCGAGAACGACGTGACCTGGGCCATCGATGCCCTCTTCCTCGGAGAGTCCGACTGGGATGGCAATCCCTCCAACGACGCGTGGAAGACGCTGGGCTACAACCTCGACGGACTCATCTCCACCAAGCTCGGCAAGAACCACTGCCAGTTTGCCGCTGGCGGCAGCAGGGCCAGCGTCCAGGAGGACGGCACCAACGGCATCGATAACTCGTTTGGCAAGATCCTCACGCCCTTCATCTCCACGTTGCAGGCCGATCCGAGCCTCGAGGTGACCAAGGCTGTCGCTGACGGCGACTTCACCATCATGGTGCGGACGCGGGGTCTCGGGGCGGGCGCCGACCAAAAGGACATCTGGTCCGCACTCTACGCCGGCGCGAAGCTCGAGAATCCCCAGTGGAATGGCGAGGACGTGTGGGATGTCTACACGGACCTGCTCAATGGCGGCGACGTGGACAAGCCAAAGATCTCTTTCGAGACCAGCTATGTGGCTGACAACACCTGGGTTTCCGGCAGCGCGGCGACGGTCGACCTATCGGTCAAGATTCAGGGCTTCGAGATCTCCCTCAAGATCGTCAACGCGATCATTACGATGGAGATGGACTCCGCCCACAGCGAGGTCGCTAAGGGCATCATCTCGGGCGTTCTTGAGACCGAGTCCTTCATCACAGAGCTGAAGAAGGTAGCCGGCGGGTTCGACCCGAGCCTTTGCGATGGCTCGCTCTTCGACTCAATCGGAGCGCAAATCCGCCAAGCTTCCGACATCATGGCGGACAGCACCAACGGAGATCCGACAAAGAAGTGCAATGCCATCAGCGTCGGGCTCGGCTTTACGGCGAAGCGCGTCATCCTCGGCGAGGCTGTGGATGCACCGGAAGACGGCGAAGACCCGTGCGCGGCCGCGGAGTAGTGATCTGAGACCAACGGCAGAAGCGCGCTGAGCCGCGCGCCGAGCCGCACGAACAAGCGAGGCGTCTGCACATGGTGCGGGCGCCTCGTCGTTTTTGTGCTCCAAGTTCCCGTAACCGCTACGAAGAATGCCGGGCGCGCCATGCCGCCCCTGCCGTCCATGCTCAGAGATCCCTCGGTGCTAAAACATCTTGATGGGGATTGTTAGGCTCGTGACTATCACCGCGGCGCTGGCAACGCTGGGCGCTTGCAACACCAAGAGCGGCCCGCCGCCAGCCCAGGCGAACTCCAGCGCGCCCATGTATGCGCAGAGTTCGACGGCGTTCATTCCCAAGGACTCGAAGCTGGCCCCGGTGCCGATTGAGACCGTCACCGACGGCACGTCAGGCAAGACGGTGGTGGTAGCGCACTCGCTGCCGCGACACTCGGGCGACGACCGCTACCGGACCCCGTCCGAGTCCGAGTCTGCGGACGGCCAACCCACCGAGGAGCAGCTCGACCAAGCCGCCGAAGCCGTCGAGCCCGCGCTGCAGAACGCGCAGGCCGCGGAAGCACTCGACGCGATCCGCGCGGCGGAAGCGGAGATGAATACGCCTCAGGCCAAGTTCGAACGCGCTGAGCGGCGCGGACGAATCCACATACCGGGCAACATCGTCTTCTCGACCGGCAAGGCGACTGTCGCCCCCGGCGCAGGCTCCGTGACGGTCCTCGAGGACGTCTTGGAATTCCTTGAGAAGCACCCGAAGGTCACGCTCTTTCGTATCGAGGGCCATACGGACAGTGTCGGCACGCCTTTCAACAACGTGATTCTATCCGGCCAACGAGCGCTTACGGTGGAGCGCTGGCTGGTGGAACACGGGATCTCGAGCGACCGCATCATCGCGACGGGATTCGGCGACACCGAGCCTATCGCCAGCAATGGGTCCGCGAGCGGCCGCGCCCAGAACCGGCGCGTCGAATTCTACGTAGCGGCGTGGGACGAGGTCTTGCTTGAGGAGGATCCGTCGGCTGGCGGTCGTATCTTCGGGCTCTAGGCGCCCGATTTTTGGACATCTTGCCCCTGCCGGGGGTTCTGAGGAGTCACGAACGCTCGCGAAGATGCTCGGACGTGGCTACTCTCCCGGTCGCTCCATGCCGTCCAACATTCATGTCTCCCGCGCCCTCACGGCGTCGTTGCTAGCCCTGATGGCGATTGGCGCCACCGCATGCTCCCGTTCCGAAGACGACCTCCGTGAATGGCGGCCCACGGACCACGCCCAACCCCCCGGCGCCGCAACGGCGCCCTCGCCTGCGCCCGGCGGCGCGAGGCCATCGGCACCCCCTCCAGCCGCCCCCGGCTCCCCCGCACAGCCCCATGCTGGCGGGCTGAACCCGCTAACCATCCGCGTTTGGGCAAACAACTGCGCCCGGTACCACGGGCAAACCGGGCGCGGCGATGGCCCCGACGGGCGAATGCTCAAGGTGGCCAACCTCGCGAATCCCCAATGGCAGGCTTCGAGGAGCGACGCGGCCATCGCCGAGGTCATCAAGACGGGCCGCGGGGCCATGCCCGCGTCCGGGCTGCCTGAGTCCACGATCCACGATCTCGTGAAGCTCATCCGCATGCTCGCACCGCGAAGCGCCGCTCCGACGCAAGCGCCCCGGGCGGCCGAGCAGCCGCAAAGACCCGGACCAACGCCCCCGGGGCCGAAAGCGCCGGCACCGCCAGCCGCCGCGCCCGCCGCACCCGGACCGACACCTTCTGGCGGTCGATGAGCGGCACGGCGCCGCCGTCCGCGCGCAGGCCCCTCCATCGCAACCGTTGGTTGCGTACACTCTTCTTCTTTGGGGTCGCGGCGTGCGTCCTAGTCCTGGTCCTGGACTTGCCGCGGACGCAGAACATCATCGTCGACCTGCCGCGGGGGCCCCAGGGCGCGGGCATCACGGAGCTCGAAATGCTCTGGAGCGTGTCCGACAGCGAACCGACGATCCCGGAGCGCGAGCGCGAGGGGATCGCAGCCGGGAATGGCGCCGCTCCATCGAAAGCCAGTTCGCTGGGCGGCACTATTTGGACTTTCCCGGGCGGGGCGCCGCGACAGGTGCGAACAGACCTCGTCGTCCCCGACGGGCACTACCGCCTGGAGTTTCGCTGGTCCGCCGCAGGCCCGGCGGGTACCAAAACGACCGCTTCCGACGTTCACGACGTGCAGTTTGCCGGCGACGGCGTCCACGTCTATCTGAAGGCCGAGCCACGCTAAACGCCGCACCCGCGACTTGCCCATTTTTGGCGTGAAGTGGTACAGGTGCCTACGCTATCCCACATCGCGGCTCCTTCGCCCTTGAGCGAGACGGAAGCGAGGCGCAAGCGAGACCGAAACGAGAGATCCTAGATGCTCCGCAAGCTCAACCCCTGGTACTCGGCTCTGCTCCTGCCACTCTCACTGCTCGTCGTGGGGCCCTACGCGGCCCAGGCGGGCGTGCTGGCGGTGACCCTCGCGATCTTCTTCGGTACCGTGGGACTGCAGCGCCCAGAGCCGGCGGACTGACGAAACCGGGGCGTCGCCCTTTCGCCCGCGCCGATCCCCGCTAGAATAGGCGCGGGGAATCTTTGCCTGGGACGCGGCGAGAGCGGCGCCGGGAGTTCGCGGCCTGCCCGCCTGTCCCGCCCGCTAGTCCCGCCCGCTTGCTGCATCCGACCCAACCCTGACTGAGCGCAGTGTCCGAACTCAAAACCATCGACGACTTCTCCCTCCACGACGTGGAGGCGCTTCGACTCGTCTTGCGCGGCGGCGCCGTCCTCGACTGGCACCGCCTCAACTTTGACGCGCGTCAGCAAGCCGCTCACCTCATCCGAAACCACGAACTCGACCCGAAGGACGCCGACGATCGCGCCTACCTGGAGCGCACTCAGTCGAGCGCCGTCGAGTACCTGAAGCGCAATTTCAAGTTCCCGATCCCAAAGCCCGTTCAGAACGCCAGCTTGGAAGAGCTGATGTTGCTGGCATCCGGAAAGGGCCATCGTCAGATCTGCGCCTGCGGCATCCTCAAAGCGATCCAGATCATGAATCACCTGGCCGGGAGGGAGTTGCTCTTTCGCCTGCCGGTGAGCGACCGCGACCTATTCCACCTGGTTGAGGAGAAGGTTTACCGCATCGTCGGAACCATGTTGAGCGAGGGCTTCCCGGTGGTCGAGTTCGTCGGCGGCCGCAAGAACCTCGACTCGATACGAACGAAGCTGCTCTCCAAGCCGGAAGCCACGGCGGCAGCCGTCTACGACAAGCTGCGCTTCCGCATCGTCACCCAATCGCGAGACGACCTATTGCCGGTCCTCGAGTTCCTCACGCGGAACCTATTTCCGTTCAACTACGTGGTGGCGGGCGAGAGCATCAACACGATTTTCCACTTCAGAAGTTATTGCGAGAGTCACCCGCATCTACGCGGGATGGCTCCAAATTTCCAGGGCGTCATCGACGATACACTGACCCCCGGCGATAACCGGTTCACCGCACCGACGTATCGCGTCATTCACTTCGTGGCCGACATCCCCGTGCGCGTGCCGGCGGAACTGGCCGAGCTAGCGCCGCCCGGGTCGGAGGAATACGGCAAGGTCGTTTACATGCTCTGCGAGTTCCAGCTCGTGGACGCCGTTACTGAAGCGAAGAACGAATCGGGCGATGCCAGCCACGCGGCCTACAAAGCGCGGCAAAACAAGGCGGTTTCTCGTCGCCTTCGCCTGGGGGCGCGCCAGGACCCCGCGGAGGGCGCCGGGGAACGCAGCGACCCTCCCAGCGCCAAGCGGTAGTTGTGGGCACCCCGATGGCGAATTTGAGCGCTAACGGATTGCCCCGATCGACACGAGCGGGTACGTAGGGGGCATGCGTCTCCACAGCGCGCGTGTGCCACACATTGCCAAAGCGATGGTCGACATCCTCGTCAGTTCCGGGGACGTCGAAACCCACAATCCGAGAGGAGTACAGGCCGACTTCGAGGCCGTGCTCACGCAATACATTCGCGACGACCACAGCGTGACCGAGAAGGCCCGCGATATGGTCGCCGCTCGCAGCCTGCCCATGAGCGACCTGGGTCGCATCAAGCGATTGGTGGCGGAACAGCAGGGCTTCGTCACCGGCGAAGAGGCGATGGCGTACCTGCTCAATCAGCTCATCGAGATGCTGATGCGCTCGCCGAATGTCGAGGAAGTCTACGCCGAGGACGCCGATCTGCGCCGGAAGCTGCGCGGGCCGATCCGCAAGGAGCTGGAGGCCGAGGATTCCTTGGACAGCCAGGTACGCGGGCAGCTCAAGCACGTTCGCGAGGGTACGGCGGTGTGGGACGTCGAGTACCGCCGGATGCTAGAAGAAATCAAGCACCGCCGCGGGATGGATTAACGTCGGAGCTGCTGCGCACGCCGATCGCGGCGTTGCTCCCTGCGGTGCCTGCTCACGTACTCAACGTACGCTCCGCGGGCTCCTCGGTCGCGCCTTGCGCTCGGCGCGCTCGCTACGCTCCGACGCCAATCCATCGGTTGGGGTCAGTCGAGCTCGGGACTGTGGGACAGGCAAAGGCCACTCTCGCTCAATCTCGGGTCGCATGTTGGTGCTAGCCGATCTAAAGAGGCTCGGTATGGGATCTATCGCTCAATCGCTGACACGGCGTAGGAGTGTTCCATGCGCAGCATGACAGGACTCGGCGTCGGCGAGGCGCCGCTTGGAGACGGCAAGGTGATCGTCTCTGTGCGTTCGCTGAACCACCGCTACCTCGACATGCGGGTGCGCACGCCGACGGAGCTGGGGGATCTGTCTTTTGCCATCGAGCGCCGGGCTCGCGAATTGCTTTCGCGGGGGCGCTACGACGTCGCCGTTCGCGTCGAAGGGCCCGCCCTGCCCCCGCCACGGCTCTCGCCGGACCGGGCGCGCGCGCTCTTCGAAGACCTTCGTGGCCTTCGTGACGAGTTGGCCCCGGAGAGTTCGATGGGGATCGAGGTACTGGGCTCGATGGCGTCGCTCATTACCGCGCCCGCAAAGGACGCGGCCGAGAGCGCCGGACCTGCGAGTCTGGCAGCACTGGAGCAGGCCCTCGGCGCCCTCGACGAAATGCGTACGCAAGAAGGCGCGGCCCTTCAGCGCGACATGAAGCTGCGTCTGGAGCAGATGCGGCTCGAGCGCGCGAACATCGCGAGCCGCGTCGTCGTGGCGACGAAGGAGCACGCCGTCCGCGTGCGCGAACGGGTCGACCGTTTGCTGCAAGAGCGAAACCTTGGCGCCGACGAGATGCGCCTCGAAACCGAACTCGCGCTCTTGGCGGAGCGCGGCGATATCACCGAGGAGTTGGTGCGGCTCGATAGTCATTTCGACCAACTCGAGCAGCTCATCGAGTCGGGGGATAAAGTCGGGCGCCGGATCGATTTTCTGCTTCAGGAAGTGGGGCGCGAGGCGAATACGGTAGGCTCAAAGAGCCAAGACGCGACGATGTCGCATACGGTCGTGAACCTCAAGGCCGAGATCGAACGGATGCGGGAGCAGGTGCAGAATGTCGAGTGAAGGGCCGCCGCGGAACACAGATTCGGGCCTTGCGGGGTCAGTCGCAGGCGGCGAGCCCGTCACAGACGAGCCGTTCTTGCTGATCGTCTCCTCGCCGTCTGGCGCGGGCAAGACCACGCTCACCAGCGCACTGCGCAAGACGATCCCTGGACTCGAATTCAGCGTGTCTCATACGACGCGCAAGCCGCGGAAGGGCGAGCGGGACGGGCGCGAGTACCACTTCGTCGACCGGGCCCGTTTTGCCGAGATGG
>PVBE011538009.1_pt1 | contig 13020 bp, 11 predicted proteins | sample 1631181 | NCBI WGS metagenome assembly PVBE01 (sample SAMN08397723, study PRJNA350692) | Marine metagenome, whole genome shotgun sequencing project. | isolation source: water | place: Pacific Ocean | collected 2012-04
GTGTATTTATTCGTTTGAAAGTCTCGGGCAATTTAAATGTGGCTGGTGACGTTATGATTTTCGGTGTTTCGAGTGCCTTCTTACTTGCCGTGGGAATCTGGGTGGTAACACAGTTACTAGAAGTCATCCCTGTGTCAGATATTACGTCGCCTATCGTAGCGATCGTTATGATCTTCACTGCGGCTTTAACCGCAACCATAGCAATGAAAATTCACTATCAAATGGATAAGACATTTCGCAGAACAGTTTTAGGGGATTCTTCGGCGCATTCAGGCGATAAGATCGATGTCGGAGGGACGGATAGAGATTAGTGATAGCGAATTACTTGGTTCATGTTTTATAAATCAAAATATGTATAGCTTGTGGACCGTATACTTTTGCCACATTCAAATCATTAAGCATCAGATGGATTGTCAAACATGACCTATGTTTCAGATGAAATAATCGACCGGTTTAGGAATGTGACATCTGCTACGGCCTATAGCGCTGTATGGAGGCTTGCTCCGCCGCCTGGTCAGGAATGGTTTGCGTCGGCCAACTACCAGTTGTGTCTTATGCGCAGTGTTAAAGCTTTCACGCCTGGGAAGAAATTAGTAGGTCGCGCACAGACCCTCCGTTACCTTCCTGCGCGGCCAGATTTATTGGAAGAAACAAGGAGGGGGGCGGATTCTCCTGAATATCGCGCGATGGCTAAGTGCGGCCCTAACGATGTGCTGGTTATAGAGGCGCATACCTTTGATCAGTACTCGTGCACTATGGGTAATATGAAAACGCGACAGCTATGGCACAAAAAAGCAGAGGGTCTTGTTACTGATGGAGCCATCCGTGATCTTCAAATGATCGATGATGAGTATGATCTCGCTGTTTTTGCGAAAAATCGTTCACCCGCAGGGAACTTGCCGTTTTTAGAGTCTTTTGAAGAGGGACGGCTGGTCAATGTCGGCGGAGTGTTAGTTATGCCGGGTGATGTGATTGTTGCCGATGATGACGGTGTAGTGGTAGTTCCAGCTACTAGGGCATCAGAAGTGATTGATTGGATTGACGAACAAGAAGAAGCAGAACAATTTGTAATTGGACTGATTGACGATGAGCAAGTTCCCCCAGGTAAGTACTATCCCATTTCAAATGAAACAAAAGAGCGCTTCAGAGAATGGAAAGAGTTAGGGGAGCAATAGATTAAGGGATGAGCATCTAGTTCTAATTCGCTAGCGATTGTTGGGTTACTGGATGGTCGCCACTTTTCGCCACTTAAAGAGAAGACCTTGAAGTTATTTCAGCGATATCTCAGCTTAAATAAACATTATTCACTTTAAGTTGATGTAGCTAATTGTTCGTTATTTCGGAGTTGAAATAGTAGAGCGAGTCTAGAAGAAAATGACTTTTAAAATTGCATTGGTTGGTTGTGGTGGGATGGGGCGTCGGCACGCGCATGGGTATGCAGAATTGCGCAAGTATTTCGACACGGTGATTATGTCTGCTGTGTGTGATGTTCATCACGATGTCGCTTCTGCGGTGGCCGGTGAGATCGGTGTTGCCACAGGAATAGTACCTGAAATATTTACTGATTTTGACGATATGCTGGCTAATTCTGACTTGGATGGGGTGGCGATCGTCACGAGCACTCCTATGCATCACCAGTTTGCGATAAAGGCTATGGAAGCTGGACTGCACGTAATCACCGAGAAGCCGATGGGCCTGACTCTTAACGCATGTCGCCAGATGAGGGATGTGTCTATTGCAACAGGAAAAGTTCTAGCTGTGGCCGAAAACTACCGACGCGATCCAATGAACCGTCTTACAAAGGCATTGATCACTACTGGAGCGATCGGTGTTCCCTACTTTGCTATCGATATAGGAGTTGGTAGCTCAAACGGTGCTGTGATGCACAGCACCGTTTGGAGAGCTAAAAAGGAACAGGCAGGTGGTATGCCACTCGATGCCGGAGTTCACAATGCTGATATGTTGCTTTATTTGATGGGTCCGGTGAACTCGGTCTATGCGGAGACTTCAATATTCGAGCCCCATCGCACGCTTCTGCCTATGACAGAGGTGGCACCTAGTCTTGCGGCGATGTACGACCACCGTAGAGAAGAAGGGTATTTATTCGGGGATGAGGTAGAACAGACGGCGGTAGATACAGCTTTTGGAGTGATCAGGTTTGAATCGGGTGCAATCGGGCAATTGGGGATGACTGATACATCTCATGGTCAGTCGCTTGGCGTCTCAACTATTTCAGGTAGTGAGGGAACATTGTATCGATCGCAAAGTCGTTCTGGTCAGTCTCCTCGTATCCTCAGAAATGACGGTACAGAGCTTACCGGTGATGCGTTACTCGATTTGGTTCCAGATTTTATGCTGGATAAAACTACTTCGATTCTATGGGATGGAGAGCGACGGATCAGTTCATATGATATGGATTTTCGCTTAATCGATTCCAAAATTTTGGCTTATGAGTACATTGACATGGTTCAAGCAGTTGAATCTGGAGGCCAACCGGAAGTAGGACCTGAAGAAGGGATACAAGCTTTAGCATTGGCATACGCGTTGGTAGAGTCTGGCGTTAAGGGTGAATCGATCACTTTGCAGGACGTCGCTGACGGGTTGGTTTCTTTTTACCAGGATGAAATTAATACTCAGATGGGAATATAAGTCTAGGATGTGTGGAAAAATGCTTCTAATCGTAGGAGGCTGAGTCGGCAAATTCGGAATGTAATCGCGACAAATCATTGACTGACAGCGTGTTGTCGAGAGCAGCGATGTTTGCCTCAAGGTGCGCGATGCTTGATGTTCCTGAAATTACCGTCGTGATCTCTTTAGGTTCGGCGGCGAACTGGTAGCCCTTGCTTATTAGTTTCGATGAATTTCCATCGGACAGCCAATCGAGTGCTTTGCTTCCTGCTTTTTCTCCCCATTCATTCATGCGTTCACTTAGTTTTTCGGGCAGCGTCAACGTTAGTCGGACAGGAGCCATATTCAACACCGCCGTTGTTGTGGATGCGGCTAGTGGTAGAGCGTGTTTTGCTGCCCATTGATTCATAATTCCATATTTCAGCATTACCGAATCCCATACATCAGGATGTCGTTCCATACATAAAGACATCCCATAGTGTTTCGGGTCAGTTCTCAGCATTTCGGTTACTCCAAGAAACCGAGTTTTACCCTGTTGCTTAAGTTGTTGTAACACGGGTATGAATATTTCCGACAGTAGATCATAGTGTTCAGGTCTGACGCCATGTATTTGGAAGATGTCGACATAGTCGGTTTGTAATAAATTAAGGCTTTGCTCTATTGAGCGTATTGCTGTTTTTGGATCCGTTGTCATGCCATTTTGGCGTCTATAAGACCATTTGGTTGCGATTAGGTAGGTATCTCTCGGGTGTCCCTTGAGCGCTCGGCCTAGCATACCTTCGCTCTCGCCGTATTCCTCAGCCGTATCAAATAAGTTAACTCCAAGGTCAATAGCACGATTAACTAATGCAGCTCGTCCGGAGTCATCTAGCCCTGTGTTTTGGCCAAAATGGGAAGGCCCTCCGGTACCGTAGCTTAGCAGCGAAACTTCTGCGCCGGTTTCGCCTATTTTCCTATACTGCAATTACTATGAATCTCAGTATTCTAGGATAGCGCGACCCATAATATTGCCGCTCATTAATTCATCGCAAGCTTGATTGATTTCATCAAGGCTGTATCGTTTTGTGACTAACTTATCGAGAGGAAATTTGCCTTCTTTGTAGAGGCGTAAATACATGTTGAAATCTTTGTCGGGATAAGTTGCACCCAGGGAACCTCGATACTGGCGCTGGTGGAACATAAAGTGTCCTGGCCAGACTGTCATTTCTGGCCCAGGCATTCCTATAAGCACGGCCATACCACCGATATTATCCGCACCGGAACCACCGCTGCGAGTAGCCGGAAGTATTTGTTCGTTCGTGATACGAAGTCCAATGGCATCGAAAGCGTAATCCACACCGCCACCGGTGATTTCTATGATTGCTTCTACTGGATCGACTTTTCCAGCGTTTATCGTGTGAGTTGCGCCAAACTCTTTAGCGAATTCCAGTTTTTCATCCTCAAGGTCAACCGCAATGATTGGATATGCTTCCAATATAGAGGCCATTTGTATTGCCGACATCCCCACTCCTCCGACCCCGAATACAGCGACCGACTCTTCAGGTCGAACTTTTGCTGTGTGTGTAACAGCCCCGGCACCAGTAAGAACGGCGCAGCCGACAATGCATGACAGATCTTTTGGAGAGTTGTCTTCGACTTTCACCACATATCCACCCCAGACGATAGCATCCTCCCCCCACGTATATGTTGAGGCATCCAGTGGTTGTTCATTCCAGGTTACCCCTGCTGATGGAGCGCGCCACCGACCCTGCGTTGGTTCACGTGGTACCCAAGTAACGATTGCAGCATCACCTTGTTTGACATGGGTTACTTTTGAGCCCACATGCGTTACCACGCCGAAGCCCTCGTGGCCCAGGAGTGAAGGGGTGACGGTCTCGGGGTTGTGCATTTGGTGCAGCTGCGAATGGCACACCCCGCTTGAGTAGAGTTTCACGATAACCTGATCACCCTGTGGATCGGGAATACTGACCTCGTCGATTACAAGCGGATTGCCGTGACCAGTATGGATGGCGGCTCTACTTTTCATGTTTTATCGATCCTTTATTCCTAATCATCAGTGAATTCGATGTTTTAACGAGTCAAACCCAACAAACCTAATTTGTCGCCCGGGCATATCTGCATACCATGAGTCAGCATGTTGACATTCTACTCATTTAGCATCCATCACTATCTCAGTTTGAGCAGTGAACTCACATCAATACTGCAAGAGGCCAGTACGGGGAACATGGTTATATTTGGCGCACCTCCAGCGAGTAGCTTATCGATCGTATCTTCTCCTAGTTCTTTTCGCAGGCATTCGAGTTGTTCGTCTGAGAATATGGATTCTAAATCGGGAGAAGTTGTGGAAGTCGCAGTGTCAGAGGGTTGTTTGTCTTCTGTTGATTCCTTAGAAGTTGTTTCAGGGGTTGCCCGTGAAGTTGTTGATTCAGCGGCGGTTGGCTGTGGCGTCACTTGTAAATTGGCTGGCTCTGTAGCGGTTGGTTCGGGGGTTGTTGGTAAGCTTGCTTGTTCGGTGGCAGTTGGCTGTGGCGTTACTTGTAAGCCAACTGCTTGGATTAGATCCGCTAGTGTTAACTCGCATGCTTCGATAGCACCAGATATTTCTATCAGGTCTTTTATTTCCAAAGAGCCATCTGACGCTGAGTCTACTATCTGGATCGTTTTTTCTTCGTTCTTGTTTAGTAAGCATCCTATTTGTCTAGTCGATAACCCTGTGCCCTCAAAGGCTGAATCATCGATGACGTCGCATTCGATAAGCAGCGCGATGTGTTCTGGAATTGCAGATAAGTCAAAAGCCTCTCTTGAGTCACCAGCTTGCAATGCTTCTAGTACGTCCGTAAGGTCTGTTGGTCCGAGTTTATTCGCTGCGCATTCAATGGCGTTGATACCACCAAAGTCATTGAATCCAAAAAAAGTGTCACTCTCTGAAATGGCCTCTCGTTCTTGGCTGTTGAGGCACAACGCAGATTGTAATAGTACGAAAACCGAATCTAGGGCTATGTCTTTTGTGGTGATTGTTAAAATGACTTCAACTGGTACTCCGCTGGTTTTTTCTCTGATGCAATTTACTGTTGCATCGCTTAATTGAACTGCCTCAAGTGTCATTTGACCAACCAGTAATTCATCAATCGTTTGTTGACTGATGCACTTGTTCGTCGCGTCAAGTACCTCTGCTGACAATGAACTACCTAATAAACCGGAGCTATAGCTGAGATCAATAACAGATGCAGCTTTCTCTCTACCGCCAAGGCCTACGGCTAGGCAGGAAGCTTCATCTTTGGGCAAGGCTTTGAATAGACTATCTTTTTGTGGGTTTAAAATGATCGGTTGAAATGGAACTATGGTCGGCGACGGAACTGACGGAGTAATTGCGGCAAGTGTGGGGCTTGGTGGTACTGGTATTTGTGTAGATGCAGGCGTCTTATTTGAGCAACTGACTGATGCCGCTGTCAAAACCGAGATAAATATGAAAACTGCTAACTGCTTATCGAACATTAGGGAGCCGACACCTGTAGAAGACCACCATTTGAAGATAATGATACGGGAACTTATATACATTGAGTTAAGGTTTTGAAAACACACTAGGGCTTTAAGGTATGGGTAATTTTTCGTAACTGACCAACTCGTAGTCCTTGGCTTTTCAATCGAGTTGTAGCAGCTCCCGTCTGAGTAAGCTCATAGCACCCATTGCAGCGCGTTTTCTGTCTGGGGCACCCCTGCCTGCAGACCTAACGTGACGAGATTTTTCTCCAAATGGGCCCGAAACCACTATGTACGTTTCACCTTTGCCTAAATTCTCGGATCGTTGCTTACCTTCTTCTACTCCGTGGACGGCGATTCCATAGGTCGCGCCAGCAGTGCGTTTGATGGCACGGGCTAGTGCAACTGCCTTATCTGCCCCGTTAGCGAATGGGGGTGTTTCTCCACCATCGCGCGCTATTTTGTCTAGGGAATTACGTGAATTCACTATGGAACTTTGCAAAAACGATGAACCAGAGGCCTCACGCACAGCAGTTGCAACTGAGCCTCCACTTAGATCCTCGCAGGTTGCAACTGTCGCATTCAGGTCGGATAAAAGATTGCCGATTACAGATTCAATTGTTTCTTCGTCGACTGCAAAAATATTGTCGCCTAGGAGTTCCCGAATTTGATCGTCGAGGTTGTCGATCAGTTTATTTGCTTGTTCAATATTCTCTGCTAAAGCCGCAATTCGTACATCGACTTGACCAGGGTGTGCGAGAACACCAACAGTTGGATTTTTCGATTCTGCAATCAGGTGTCCGATAAGGTCATCAACAGCGCTTTCACCTAAGTCTGCTACTTTCAAAATACGGTAGTGAATCATCTGTTTAAGGTTAAATTTTTTTCTAAGGTACGGAATGACCTCATTTTCGACCAGCCATTTCATTTCAAAAGGTACCCCAGGAAGACTGATCGTCACGCCACGATCAGTCTCTACGATGAAAGCAGGCGCTGTTCCATTAGGATTTTTTACTACGATAGCGCCATTCGGAATTTGTGCTTGGCGTTCGTTATTTTTTGTAAGTACGAAGCCACGCTTTTGAAATCGCTCACGGAGTTCTATAAGAGATCCTGGATCCGTTACTACGTCCCGTTCAGTAACTTGAGCGATTGCTTCACGGGTTAGGTCATCCTGTGTCGGTCCAATCCCACCTCCGGTGATCACGACGTCAGAACGGTCCAAAGCACGATCTAGGATATCGGTCATGCGCTCAAGGTTGTCTCCGACGGTGGTTTTGTAGAACAAGTTCACCCCATTTTCGGCGAGTTGTTTTGCGATCCATGATGCATTGGTGTCGACGATTTGACCGAGTAATAGCTCAGAGCCTATGGAAATGATTTCTGCGTTCATGGACAAGTTACGACCTTAATCGTTTGTATTTGTAATCGTTACCAATGTTTGTTTTCGACAAAGTAGTTTGGATTTTGCCAAGGGTCAACATGTGATTTGGTATGCAATCATTCAATCTTTATACGTCAAATGACTTGACTAATAGAGAACATATGTTCGATAATAGAACAAATGTGCTAATCACTAACGACTATAGGCAAGGTATTGATATGAGTCTGCTGGCGTCCGAAATTATTGAAACGGACTCCTCATGGAATTCGATGATAATGCCATACGTATCTGTAGATGCGGCAGCATCACAAAATAAGGATGCTTGGGCTCAGGTTGTTTTGAGTATAGCGAACCGCAATACTTTTAGTGAATCAGCCAGTCGAATCATTACCGTTGACCTCACATCAGACGAGAGTATCGTAGAAATTTCCGCACGCTTGCGTCTGCTATTTCTGTTTATAAATCGTGGGCAGGTTTCAAATTCAGCATCGGTGGCGCCGTGTTTTGCGCAAGATACTTATCCGGCAATGCTTGCACTAGTGAAGACTTTAGAGGGTGCTGGGATGGGTGAAGATTGGTCTCCAGATGGTGCTCGGTCTATCCGTATCGGAAAAGCTAAACATCTTTTTGTCAGCGTTGATATGCCGATTGCAGATCAGAGTCCCTCTCCTGACACGTTCCTAGAAATTATTCAGTCACACCAGATCGATGTTTCTTGGTATGACCAATGTGTGTATCCACGTGCTTCCACTCCCGGATTGACCACAGTGATGTTTGGTGTTCCAGATAACTCTGATCCTCATTACTCTACTTCTATTTTCAAGAGGGAGCGTTTGAGAAACCTATCTGGCAGGCCTGGTGGTATGCACTTTTCCTCACAACTGGGATGTTCAGTTTTGGCAGCTGTGTGATCGATATTTTTTATTCACATCTATTTTTGATTATTCGGAGGTCTTTGAATGTCAGTAGTGTTTAATTCTCAAACTGGCGTGGCACTTGCTTACGTTAGGTCTGACACATTACCGGAAAACACCCGCTACAAAGATGAAGGTTGCGATGCTTCTCTTACGTGCTTGGAGTGTCCGTTGTCTTTGTGTAAATATGACGATCCCGGTTGGTTACAGCGTGAGAGCCGTCGGACTCGCGATGATGAAATTTTTCGATTGCGGTCTCAAAAGATTGCTGTGGCTGAAATTTCAAAACGTTTTGGGATAAGTACTCGAACCGTCCATCGAATTGTCCAACGAGGAGGGGTGACTCCAGTTTCTTCTGATGAAGAAGGCGTAAATCCGATTGTGTCCCTTAGTGAATTGGATGAGCGTTCTTTATTTCATGAGCGCGCGTCATGGCCCAAAATATCTACCTACAAGCGATCGGTCTTCGTAGGGAATTAATGAACTGCGCTTTATGGGCTTATGTATTTTCTAAAAAAGAGTTGTTAGGAGAAGTAAGGTTCATCAATGCTTAAAGAATAAAGGGCATTACCGGATAATGAACAAACCACCTGTATTTATAGCTAAAACTTAGCAATAAGGATTTATTATTCGGCAAGCGCCTCGATTTGAGTTGACCCGCTCACCAGTTCGCCTGTTGCCTGATAGAGTGCTCGTTCAACGATATTCATCGCACGGTCTGCAACACGCTCGACATTATGAGCGACTCGCATTAGGTAAGTTGCCCGCTCAGCGTTTTCAGGGTTAGCTTTCACTAGTCCTAGGAGATCGGCTTGAACCTTGGCGTAAAGGTCGTCTACTTCGTCATCTTCTTTCTCAAGCTCTACGCTAAGGGTGCGCACATGATCTGCATCTCGGCTAATGAACGCTTCGAGGGATCGTTTTAACATTCTTACGGCCATATCGCCCATTCTCGGGATGTCGATTAATTCCTTGAGCGGAGGTTGTCCTCCCATTTTTATGCTGATTTTGGCTATTCCTTCAGCGTAATCACCTATACGTTCTAATTCACCCGCAATATGAAGGGATGCAACAATCCTACGAAGATCACCCGCCATCGGCGCCTCGCGTCTTATCAACTCGATGCAGCTTCTTTCGATTTCTAATTCTGTCTGATCGATATTGTCATCTTCATCGATAACTTTTTGAGATTTGTCAATATCGCGAGATTTCAATGCGTTGAGCGCGTTGAATATAGCCTGTTCGACCAGCCCACTCATGAGAATGAGTTCTGCCTCTAATTTACCAAGATCTCTGTCGAAGTCTTGACGCCCTAGTGGAATAATATTTTTCTGTTCGCTCATGATTGGTACATTTTACGCTTGTATTAGGTCAACCAATTCGCCCAGTTACGTAGGCTTCGGTTCGTTCATCTTTAGGATTTCCGAAAATTTGCTCATTCTTTCCATATTCGATCATTCGTCCTACTCGTTCCTCTCCTGCCATCATGACCGCTGCGTAGTCGGAAATACGAGTAGCCTGCTGCATATTATGAGTAACGATGATGATTGTGACTTCGTTTGATAGCTCTTGAATAAGTTGTTCAATTGCCTGGGTTGAAATCGGGTCAAGTGAAGAAGCCGGCTCGTCCATCAGCACGATCTCTGGGTTGACTGCCAAAGCTCTGGCAATGCATATTCGTTGCTGTTGTCCTCCTGAGACGCTAAGCCCATTTTCATTTAAACGATCTTTTACTTCCTCCCACACGGCGGCCCGTCTGAGTGAGTTCTCGACGATTTCATCGAGATCATCTGTAATACCGTTGATACGTGGACCGAATGCTACGTTTTCATAAATGCTTTTTGGGAACGGATTGGGTCGTTGAAATACCATTCCAATGCGGAAGCGAATTTCTGTGGGGTCAACATCGGCGTCATAGATGTTCTGTCCGGCGAAATTTACTGTGCCTTTTACACTGGCGGTCGCAATGAGATCGTTCATTCGGTTAAAACAACGGAGCAGAGTACTTTTCCCGCAACCGGACGGACCGATTAGTGACACGACACTGTTTTTGGGTACTTGGATAGATACATCGCTAATTGCGGTATTGCCGGCATATGCAACGGAAAGATTGTGCGACTCGAGAATTGGTTCAGTTGCATCGAATGTCAAGATATTTTCGGCTGAACCTGCTTTTGATAACAGGTCGGCTTGATTTTGGGGCATCAATTGCTCCGGTTGTTCAAGTATGTACGCTTTTTTCGATTTCGATATTAAAAGATGAAAGTTAACAGAAAGAAATCATTTGTACTAAAACTCAGACTGTTTCTTACGATAGTTAGTAGAAATTTTATAGACATTATCCTGATCGATACTCCATCACCCAAATCACTTTGCCATTGCTAAACTTAATTTCTAAGAAACTTCTTTTTCCGATGCCTATCCCTTTTTCTACTCCTCCTACCTCAATGGGACAAACTGTCCCGAGTACTTTGGACTCATCGCCAATGCTTCCGTCCATTCTTGACCTATCTCGTGAAAACCTTACTGCGTCTATGCTTGAAATGGGTGAGAAAACATTTCGATCTAATCAACTTTGGCGCTCTATTTACCACGAGGTTTCGGAGAGCTTCGAAGAGATGTCGACGCTAAGCAAGACATTTCGGAAATCTCTACGAGAGAAATACTCGATCTCATCGTTGACAGAGGTGATGGCGCTTACATCATTAGACCGTACAACTAGTAAGTCTCTGTATCGTCTGCATGACGGTGAGTTGATTGAAACCGTCATGATGCGATATGAAAGTGACGGGCACCGACGTAATCGCAAAACAGCGTGTATTTCAACCCAGGCAGGTTGTGCGCTCGGGTGTACGTTTTGTGCAACGGGACAACAAGGATTTCGGCGAAATTTGACCGTGGGTGAAATTGTTGCGCAGGTCATAGAGATGCAGCGGGTTGCTATCGCCGAGGATCAAGCTCAAATAGACGGCGGTAAGCGTACTAAAGGGGAACTTCAGGGCGTCACAAACGTTGTTTTTATGGGTATGGGTGAGCCTTTGGCCAATTATAGAAATTCTGTATCTGCCATACGGGTTTTAAATGACGGACAAGGATTGAACATTGGTGCAAGGCATATCACGGTTTCGACAGTCGGACTGATACCAGAGATATTGAAACTCGCTGATGAGGATCTTCAGATTAACCTTGCAATATCCCTTCATGCTCCAGATAACGTGACTCGCTCGCAGACGATGCCTGTGAATAAACGATATCCGGTTGAAGAACTAATTAACGCATGCCATCGTTATGCTGATAAGACAAAACGTCGAATTTTTTTCGAGTATGTTCTTTTGAAAGAGCAGAATGATTCAATTGAGCAGGCTCAGAAACTTGGACGTTTACTCAACGGTTTGCACTGTCACGTGAATTTGATTCCGGTCAATCCGACGGCGCAGGGTCCGTTCGAACGCACGGATCTCGTCAATGCTAAAACCTTCCAGGGTGGCCTCAAACAATACGGAATTCCTTCTACGATACGAATGGAAAAAGGTATTGATATAAATGCTGGCTGCGGACAGCTGCGCGCGAGAGCTGTTGACATACTTAACAACTAATTGCTGAAATCAATTAGCGAACTCTCTTCTCAAACTGTAGAATTCCGATTTGTTTTGTACATTTCAGATTATTGTTTGTGATTGACGAATTGAGGTGCCCTGTGACCGACCGTGTCTGGCCTGAGGTTTACAAAAGACTCGGCGTATCGCCAATTATTAATGCTCAAAGTTGGGTGACGTCATTAGGTGGTTCGATTATGCGCCCAGAAGTTTTAAGTGCAATGGACGAGGCTGCGAACGCATTTGTAGATATTAAAAAACTTAACCGCGCAGCGGGGGAAGTTGTGGCTCTTGCGTGTGGCGCTGAGCAGGGATTAGTCACTGCAGGTTGTTCCGCCGCTCAAGTTTTGATGGTTGCGGCGTGTATGACCGGTCAGAGTGAAAACAATGTTGAACAGCTGCCGGACACGACTGGCATGAAAAATGAGGTGGTGCTTTTCAAGGGCCAACGTAACCGATATGACAAAGCCTTCGTGATACCCGGAGCAAAACTTGTGCTCTATGGCTCAGAGCATGAAGGAACAACAGATGAATTAGAAGCCGTTATCAATGAGAATACGGCTTGCGTGGCGTTTGTGATAATGCCCTTTGGATTACATGGAGTCGGGTTGGAGGAGACGATACGTGTGGCTCATGAGCGTGGAGTGCCAGTAATAGTCGACGCGGCTGCTGAATTGCCACCACGAGCAAATCTTTCAAAATTTCATAAAATGGGCGCTGATATGGTCGCGTTCAGTGGCGGTAAAGGGATTGGTGGTCCTCAATCATCAGGTTTGTTGGCAGGCAAGGCTGATTTGGTCGAGGCAGCTGTTATGAACTCGTTGAATCTTGATTCATCGGTTGCGGGTATTGGTCGCCCCATGAAAGTTTCGAAAGAAAATATAGTCGGATTAGTCACCGCTATTCAACTTTTCACCGACTCTGACGAGGCAGCTGAATGGGAAAACTGGCAGCTTAAAGCTCAATATGTCGCAGATCGTCTGAAGGATATAGACGGCGTACACGTAGAGATTGAAGA
>PVBE012373494.1_pt1 | contig 13020 bp, 9 predicted proteins | sample 1631181 | NCBI WGS metagenome assembly PVBE01 (sample SAMN08397723, study PRJNA350692) | Marine metagenome, whole genome shotgun sequencing project. | isolation source: water | place: Pacific Ocean | collected 2012-04
CGGGTCGAGCCCGGCCGTCGGGTCGTCGTAGAAGAGGATCGGCGGGTTGTGGACCACGGCGCGCGCGAAGGTCACGCGCTTCTTCATCCCGCCGGAGAGCTCGTTCGGGTAGAGGTGTTGCGTCCCCGGCAGATCGACCGCGTCCAAGAGCTCGGCGACCCGCTCGTTGATCTCCGCTTCCTCGACGTGCCCCGCCTGCCGAAGCGGGAATCCGACGTTCTCCTCGACGGTCATGAAGTCGAAGAGTGCGTAGTTCTGGAAGAGCATCCCCATCTTCTGACGGCTCTGGGCGAGCTGCACCTCGTTGAGTTCGAGGATCGCCTCGCCGTCGACGTGCACCTCGCCCGCCTCGGGCTTGACCAGCCCCGCTATCACCTTGACGAGCAGGCTCTTGCCTGCACCCCCCGGCCCGATGAGGCCGAGCTGGTGACCGGCGGGGACGTCGAGGCTGACGTCGTCGAGGACCTTGTCCCGACCGTGGAACTTGGTGATCCGATGAACGTTGATCACGGGGCCTCCCCCGCTCCCTCCGCCTCGGTCGCGGCGAGAAGCTCCTCTCCCTGCCGCACGTAGCGCGAGCGGGGGTGCTCGTCGCGGAGCCACTGCAGCGAGGCCCGCATCCCCCGGATGTCGCCCAGTCGTCGTTGGAGCTCCATCACATGGTACTGGACGTCGTCGACTCGCAGCGACAGGAAGAACGTGGTCTGGTAGCGGCGCCAGACCGCGATCGCCTCGACGAGCTCACCACGCTCCTCGTGGATCTCCGCAAGGCGAAACAGGGCCGGTACGTAGTACACCGAGTCGTAATCGGCCATGATCCAGCTGACTTCGCGCGCATCGATGAACGCCATCAGCAACCCGTACTCCTCGTCGATGCGGTCCAGGGATCGCAAAGCGGAGGCCGACCGCCAGACCGCGTCGTCGACCAGTGCCGACCGGTGGAAGCGGCTGATCACGGTCCAGTAGAGTTCGAGCGCCGCTGCGGGCTCGCCGAGGTCGTCCTGAAGGACCCGCCCGGTCCAGTACACGAAGTTGTCGGCGATCTCCGTGTTCGCCAAGCTCGGGTAGTGCTCCGACGTGAACGCGACGATGCGCCGCGAAGTCCCGGATTCGCGCCAGACGTCGATCAGCTCGACGAACGCATCGTCGGCGGCCGCCGTGTTCGGGAGGGTCAGGATCAGGCCCTCGAGGAGGCGATCGCCCTCGGCCGGCATGCCGAGCGCGTCTCGGGCGATCAACGCCGAACGAAGGAGCGCTCGCCCCGCCTCCTCGTCGTAGAGCGACATCGGTGCGGCCCACAGTGACCGGTACTGGGTCAGCGCCTCGTCGTACCGCCCCTGACGCTCTCGCATCAGGCCGAGTCGAAACTGGATGTAGCGAAGCAGATCCTCGCGGTGGCTGCGCCAGGCCAGGGCCTCATAGGCCTGGTAGGCGTCCTCGTGGTGGCCGTAGTCGGCGAGGCGGTCAGCAGCGAGCAGCTCGCGCTCGAACTCCCAGGCCGAACGGGGGACGCCACACGCACCGGTGAGCAGCGCCATCGCCAACAAGACGACCAGCGCGGCCGAAGCACGCGGAGCGACCGCGTCACACGCGACCGGCAGGCCCCGGTGTGCGGCGGACAGGTGGGGAGCCGCCTGACCAATGCCCGAACCGCCTGGGCTGTGCCCGGCTCTCACGCGCGCACCTCCTGGTGGCGTGGGCCGCGCGGAGGATGCACGGCGTCGCGGCGCACGGACCGCCCGCGCAGCGCGCGTTTATTCTAGTGCGCTTGATCGAGATTGACGAGCACACCGACGGCGGCCAGCCCAGCCCGAGGCCGCGCGCTCGCGCCCACTCGCACCCACGCGAGCGTTTCGGGGTTTCCCTCGGACGCACGAACGAGTAGGCAGAGGTCTGCCTTGGCACGCGGTGGGTCCCCGATGTCTCGCCTGACTCTCATACTCGCTGTCGCGGGAATCCCGGCCGCCCTGCTCCTCGCCGGGTGCTCGTTCGACGATGGTGCTCTCGGACAGAAGACGAGCTGCATCACCGACGAGGACTGTGTGTCGAGCGTCTGCGTCGACGGCGCGTGCCTCGCGGGGCCGGACCCCTCCGACGTGGAAGCTCCCGACACGGCGCCGGACGTCGGCGTCGACACACCGACTTGCGGCGGCGAGCCACCGAATGCGTGCGGAGGATGTGACGGACTCGCTGCCGAGCCGGGAGACCCGTGCAACTCGGGCTGCGGCACCTACCGCTGCGCCCCGGGCGGCGAGGCGGTGTTGTGCGACACCGACCCGCTGAACGAGTGTGGCGGATGCGGAGTCCTCGGTGCCGAACCCGGAACCCCGTGCGGCGGTTGCGGCACCTGGACGTGCGACGAAGACAGCGAGTCCGTGATCTGCCTGGAAGATGGCACGAATGCCTGTGGCGGTTGCACCGAGCTCGGCCGACAGCCCGGTGAGACCTGCGGCGAGTGCGACGGGACGTACGAGTGCGATGGCGCCGACGCGGTGGTCTGTGTCGGCGGAGACGCGAACGAGTGCGGGGGTTGCGGAGGCGATCCCGAAGCCCGGGTCGGCGCCGAGTGCGCGTGCGCGGGCCTCGGCCACCGTCACCCGGCGACCTGGCGTTGCGTCGAGGGCAGCAAACTCCCCCTCTGCGATGACGACAACGACTCGGCGCTCACGGCCGTGGATCTCGGCGAACTGGGAGACACCGACACCAGCCCGCGGGTTGTCCACGACGCCTTGCAGTTCGCGGGCGACGCGGATTGGTTCGTCGCGGACGTCACGGACAACGACGACTTCTTCGACCCGCTCATCCCCGAGATTCAGGCGTCGGATCTTCCGGCGAGCCACGACATCTGTGCGATCTGGCAGTACGACGACCGGCGGGCCTGGCCGATCTTGTGCGCCGGCGGTTCGGAGGAGTTCCTCGTCGACGGAACGCCGGGGTGCTGTGCGGTCGGAACGGGGACCACGCGCACCATCCGAATCTTGCGCGACATCGCGTTCAACGAGCGTCTCGACGACGCGTTCCGCCCCGGGGAGGCCAACGGCTCCCTCTTCGTCGTGGTGTTCAGCGAGACCGACGGGGTCGCGTGCGAGGAGTTCACGCTCCACGTGCGTTTCTGATTCCCGGCGGCATCGGAGCTTGACAGGGCGGGCGACCTGCCCTAGCTGGAGCGCTCGCCTGTGATGCGACCTCGCCGCGTCCGCCAGGCCGGTCGCGTGAAATACGACTACAGGGAACGCGAGGAATAGGAGATTCCCATGAGCAAGATGATTCTCGGTCGGAAGATCGGCATGACGCAGGTGTTCGCCGACAGCGGAACCCGCGTCCCCGTCACAGTCGTCAAGGTCGGCCCGATGGTCGTCGTCGAGAAGAAGAGCGAAGCCGGCAAGAGCGGCTACTCGGCGCTGAAGCTCGGCTACGAAGACGCGGTCAAACAGGAGAAAGACGGCGACGTGCGCTGGCGAGGCCTGACGAAGGGCCAGATCGGTGTGTTCGAAACCGCCGACATCGACGTGCCCAAGCGCGTCGTGCGCGAGGTTCGGGTGCCCGAGGGAGACCTCGACAACTACGAGGTCGGACAGGTCATCGACCACACGCTCTTCGCCGAGGGTGAGTTCATCGACGTTGCCGGCACCAGCAAGGGCCGCGGGTTCACCGGCGTCATGCGCCGGCACAACTTCGCCGGGTTCAAGGCGTCGCACGGTGTCCACGAATCCTACCGCGGCGGCGGCGCGATCGGCGCATCGGCCTACCCGGCGCGCGTATTCCGCGGCCAGAAGATGGCCGGCCGACACGGCGGAGCGCGCGTCACCACACAGAACCTGCGCATCCACCAGATCGTCGGCGAGGACTCGGTCTACCTGATCGCAGGCGCGGTCCCGGGCCCGAACGGCGGCCTCGTCGAGATCCGCCCGGCCGTGAAGAAGACCGGCGGCCGTCGCAGGTGAGCTGACGACCCCGACGAACCGAAGAGGCCGACCCGCGGGTCGGCCTTCGTCGTTCGTGGCTCCGGCTGTCGCTGTCGAATCGCCGGCGGACACGACGCGCGCTCAGGAGGCGGGGAGCTCGAATTCCCCGACGAAGACCCGCCTCGCCGGCCCCGTGATCCGCACCCGACCATCGACGGACACGTCGACCGACAGGGCTCCGCCCGGCAACTCGATGGTGAGCGGCACACCGGCCGGCTCGCGTTCGAGCGCCACCAACGTCGCCGCGACCGCCGCTGCACCGGTCCCGCACGCCCGCGTAACGCCGCAGCCCCGCTCCCACACGTCGACCCGGTAGCGTCGGTCGTCGACCCGGCGCACGAACTCCACGTTGGTGCGCGCCTCGAACCGACTGTCGTGCTCCAGGCTCTGCCCATGGACGGCGACCGACGCGTCGGCGGGAGGGTCCAGAAAGACCCAGTGCGGGTTGCCGATCGAGGCGATATGACCCTCTCCGACGCCAGCGGCGGCCACCGCGACCGGCCCTGTCCTACCGACACTGCCCGCACCCGCATCCCTCGGGTCGAACGACGCACGACCGATCTCCGCACTCACGCTCCACCGGTCTCCTTCGCGCTCCCACCTCGCCTCGAGTTCACCGGCGCCAGTTCGCACGACCGTTCGCCCCGACCTGGCGTTCGTCGCGCCCGCGAGCGCAGCCACGGCGCAACGCAGCCCGTTGCCGCACATCTCCGGGCGGCTTCCGTCGGCATTGAACACGGTCATCGTCGGCGGGTCGGAGCCCACGACCAGGATGCCGTCGGCGCCGACGCCCAGATGCCGGTCGCAGACAGCCGGCGCCAGACCGGCCCAACCCGCAGCAGGGGGAGACGCGTCGACGACGACGACGAAATCGTTCCCCAGGCCGTGCCACTTCTCGAACCGCACGAGCGCCTCCTTGCGTCGAGCTGGTCCGGCAATCTCAGCCCTACCGGGTCCGACTTGCAAGGCCCCAACGAAAGACGACCGGCGACGACGGCGTCCGGGCCGGCGATATCATCGGGGCGTGTGCCGTTCCGTCAGGCGCGCGCGAGCGCTCCGCGCAGCCGCAGCCGGTCGATCGGTTCGATGTCGACGAACTCAATCCCCATGCCGGAACCCGAGCGCGTGCGATCTCCGCTCTCGATGCGGACGATCTGTCCGGCCGCCTCGAAGTTCGAGCCATCGGGAAGCGCGAAGGTGCAGGCGACCGGCGTGCCCTCATCGAGCAGGATCGGCGCCTCGACGAAAAGCCCGTCCTGGCTGACGTCGGCGCTCTCCAGGACGATGGTGCGGTCGGAACCCGCTGTCCGGAGCGCCACGTCGACCCGGTAGTCGAACCGGCGAGAGGCACGCATGCGCCCGCTCTGGAGCGGAAGATTGACGGACTCGTACGCGATCTCCACGGTACACCTCGGGGCGTGTAGGTGAACCACAGCGTAACGCGGCAAGACCGCAGAGCAAAAAAGCTGCGGCCGGCGCCGGCCGCTCTCAGACGAACCGATCGTCGTAGAGGCCGTCCAAGAGCGCGCGGTACTTCTCGGTGACGAACCTGCGGCGCGTCTGCCAGGTCGCGGTCAGCTCCCCGGACTCGAGGGTGAAGTCTGCTCTGAGCACCGCGAAGCGCTTGACGGCCTCGACCCGCGGGAGGTCGCGGTTGACCTCCTCGATCGCGTCGTCGACCTGGCGGTACACCTCGGGATGTTGGCAGAGCTGGTCGAAAGGCAGGTCGCCGAGCCCGCTGGACTTCGCCCAGGTCGTCACTTCGTTCTCGTTGAGCGTGATCAGTGCCGCCAGGTGCGGACGGCCGTCGCCGTAGACGACGGCGTGGTCGATCAGCGGGATCTCCCGAAGAGCGAGCTCGATGGGCCCGGGGGCGACGGTCTTTCCGCCGGCGGTCACGATCACATCTTTCTTCCGGTCGGTGATCCGCAACCACGTGCCGTCGAATTCGCCGATGTCTCCGGTGTGGAGCCACCCGTCGGCGACCGTCTCTCGTGTCTCGTCGGGTCGGTTCCAATAGCCCTTCATCACGCTGGCCGAGCGCAATAGGACCTCGCCATCGTCGGCGATTCGGACATCGACGCCGGGCATCGGGCGACCGACGGTGTCGAATCGGAAGTCGTCGACGCGGTTGACCGTGGCGGCCGCGCAGTGTTCCGTCAAGCCGTAGCCCTGCAGAACCAGGGTCCCGGCGGCGTGGAAGTACTCCGTGAGCTCAACGGATAGCGTGGCGCCGCCGCAGATGGCGAATCGCAGCCGCGGTCCGAACGCACTGCCGAGGCGACGGAGGAAAAGCCGCTCGCCCAGCGCGAGCTCGGCGCGCTCGAGCGGGCCGAGCCGGTCGTCGGACCCCCGCAGCACCCGCGAGCGACGACCCGCCAGGCGAAGCGTACGCAGCGCGAGCTTCCGACGCGCCCGACTCGACCCGGCGGCGGCTGCCACCGTGCGCTCGAACGTCTTCTCGAAGATGCGCGGCACACCGATGAACAACGTCGGCGCAACCTCGCGGAACGCGCCTTCGAGGTCCCGCACACCGGCGAATGTCGTCACGCAGCCAGCGGCGATACCCGTCATGTAGATCGACCGGGCGTAGACCTGGGCGAGGGGAAGGAAGATCAGCTGCTCGTCGTCCGCGCCGATCGGCAACGCCAGCCGGTTCGCCTCGATCTGGGCCACGAAGTTCCGGTGGCTCAACATCACTCCCCGCGGAGTCCCGGTGGTCCCCGCCGTGTAGACCAGGCTCGCCGTGTGCCCGGGGAGCACGGCCCGCCGCCGCTCCATGACGATGTTCGGGTCCGCCCCGAGTGCGCGCGCCCCCAGCTCGCGGAGCTCGGACAGGGGCATGACCTTCGGTCGGGGCCGCTCGTCGATCCGGAGCGCCTCCAGCCGGAGGGACTTGCGGCTGCCGTCTTGCTGCCGCGTCTCACCGATCTCGTCGAAGTAGACGATCGCACGAAGGTCGGGGAGCTCCGGATAGACGGACAGCACCTTTTCGAGCTGCGCCGGATCCTCGACGAAGACGACCGAGCAGCCCGAGTCCTCCAGCACCAGTCGACACTGCCGCGGTCGATTGGTCTCGTACACCGGCACGCACACGGCTCCGGCGACCAGAATCGCCTGGTCCGCGACGACCCACTCCGGTCGTGTCCGGGACAGGAGCCCAACGCGGCCCCCGGCCTCGACGCCCAGACGAACGAGCCCCGCAGCGACCAGCGTCGACGAGCGCAGCCAGTCGGAAAATGACAGACTCGTCCACCCCTCGTCCGTTCGGAAGCGCAAGCCGGCGGCGTCACCGCTGTCGGAGACGCGCTCTTCGAAGACATCTATGAGGGTCTTGACGCCCATTCGGGGAATGCCCGCTCCCGCGGCCGGTCGAGATGCGCGAGCCTATCGCCGCCCTGCTGGGCTTGCAACCCGGGGCGCACAGGCCAGGGTCCCGGAGCGGCGAGCTGTCGAGCCGATCCGGCCGGCCCAGGCCGCCCTTCTCCGCATCGAAGACTCGCCGCCGCCGCTACCCCCAGGCGCGCACGCATGCTACACACCGCCTCAGACAACACACCGGAGATCCCGTGAACCCAAGGCCCCCTCTCTCGATCGTCGCGTCACTCGGCGCAGCATTCGCCGTGGCGTGCGGCGGAGCCCAGGGCGGCAATGACCGCATCCCGTGGTCGAACGCGTTCGACGCCGTTCCGGCCGATGCGCGTTACGCCTACGCGGCCGACCTCCGCAGTGCCGATGCCGACGCGCTCCGCGCGAGCTGGTCGACGCTTGCCGGGTCACCCGGAATGGAGAGCGTACGTGACGAGCTCGAGCACTACGTCGGCGTCTCCTTCGACGACGCGTCCACCTTCGAGCAGCTGGGACTCGACCTCGAAGGCGACTACGCCGTCTTCTCCACGTCGCTCGCTCCCCTGGCGGTGTTCCGCCTGGCCGACTCCGAAGCGTTCGACCTTTTCCTCGCCGACGTGGTCGCCCGAAATCCCGATGTCGAGTGGCGAACGACCACCGTCGCCGGAACCTCGTTCCGTACCGGCGTGTTCGATCCCGTGGAGGTCGATTTCGGGATCCGGGCCGACTACGCCATCGTCCGCCTCCGGACGGGTATCGAAGGAATCGACGTCGACGATGACCGGCTCGCGTCGTTCCTGCGCTCCGGCGCGGCAGACAGCCTGGCCGCCACGCCTCGAGTGCGCTCGATGCTCGCGCGGGCGAACGACGGTGAAGTGCCGGTGTCGTTCGGAGTCGTCGACACCGATGCGATCGCAGATGCCCTCGAGATCTTCTGGACCACGCCCGAAGACGTCGCCTCGCTCGATGCGCTCGGTCTGACAGGGCTCGAGGGCAGCTACTCGTCGGACGAACAGCGCGAGACCTGTCAGGCGGAAGCCGCCCGCGTCGTGTCGTCGATCCCCTGGGCCGGAGTCGCGAACTTCCGCAACGCAAGCGACGACACAGCCTTCCATGGCACCTATGTCCTGCATTTCGCGGACGAAACCGCCCAACGCGCCGCCGGGTTGTTCCGGGGCATGGGCACGACCCCACTCGACCACGCCGACGAGGCTGCGCTTTTCGCCGGTGCCAACATCGCGCTCGCCGACCTGCTCGCCGTGTTCGATGCGCCGCACGAACTCCGAGATTGCCCGAACATCGCGAGTATTCCTGGCTGGATCTCATACGGCCGGGGCACGCAGGCCGACGAAATCGCCGATCTGCTCCGCCACATCACCGGCGCGGTCGCGCTGGGCGTGTTCGACGTGCGAATGTCCGGGTTCGTTCCGCGCGTCGAAGCCGTGTTGATGCTCGGGAGCCCGGAGCCGCCGCTTCTGACGACCGCCTTCCAGCGGCTCCTCGAGTCGAGCGGCGCGAGCGGGACGGTCGACGAGGGCGCAGCCTACACCACGCTCCGCTACGACTTGCTGGGGACGGCGTTCGAGATCGTGCAGATGCAGGATCGGGTCGTGTTCGCCATCGGCGAGATCCCTCCCGGCCTGTCCAACGCGCTCGCCGAGGCCCCGTTGGGCGTCGACGGAGACCCCTTCGCTGTGTCGACGTTCGACGGACCGCGTGTCGCGCACATCGTCGAGGGGTTCTTCGATCTCCTCACCGACACCGGCGGCTTGCCGAACGAGCAGCTGTCGTCGATGCGCCGCCAACTCCAGACCTACGAGGCGATGCTCGAGAGCCGGAGCAACGGTCACTTCGACGGCAACGATCTGGTCGTGGACACCACACTGATCTTCGACCCGTCTCGCCTCGACCCCACGTCCGGGGACTGAGGTGCGCTGGAACGCGCAATCGCTGCGCTCGGCGGTCGAGACGGTCCGTCGCGACTTCGCCGACAACCACGGAGCCCCGTCTTTCGACTGGAAGACGACGACCGTGTTCGTGGTCACGACCGTCCTGCTGACGGTGTTCTACTACTACGGGAAGACCCGCTTCTACGCCCGGTCCGGGCTCGACGACCTGATACTCGCCCGTTGGGGGGACCAGCTCGCGGGCCACGTAGACATGCTGCCTTACGTCTATTGGGGCGTGATGTCGGTCGTGATGCGGGTCTTCGTGCCGATGCTGCTCATCGTGCTGCTCTTCCGGGAGCGTCCGCGGGACTATGGTTGGCGCTTCGACGGGCAGCTCGCCCATGTTCCCGGCTACGCAGCTCTCTACGTCGCGATGTTGCCGTTCCTGTTCTGGGCCGCGTCGCAGCCGTCGTTCCAAGCGCGCTACCCGTTCTACGGACCAGCCGCCGAGGGAGGCGCGCAGTTCTGGCTCTTCGAGTTCTTCTACGGGCTTCAGTTCATCGGGGTGGAGTTCTTCTTCCGGGGGTTCCTCATCTTCGCCCTCTTCCGGAAGTTCGGCTACTACGCGCTGCTGATCATGGCGATCCCCTATGTCATGATCCACTTCAACAAGCCGGTCCCAGAGACACTCGGCGCCCTCGTCGCCGGCGTCGTGCTCGGCTATCTCGCGCTCAAGGCGCGGAGCTGCGTCTTGGGCATCGCGCTGCACTTCGGCGTCGCGATCACGATGGACTTCCTCGCCATCTCCAAGATCCACGACGGTGTCGGAAACGCGATGAGGGCCATCTTCTGACGACGGCGTCGGTCGTGCTCAACCGCGACGCCGTCGACGACCCGTCGACCGAGGGGACGGCCGGCGACCGCCGCGACGCCCCGTTGGCTTGCGCTTCCTCCCCATCGCCCGCTCGGTGTTCGCGACCGCGAACGCCACCTTCCCCTCGTGAGCACGGACCTCGACGCAGACGACGTCGAGCGAGTCACCGATTCGGTAGCGCGTGCGCGTGCGCTCCCCGGTCAGGGTCCCGTGACGCTCGTCCAGTTCGAAGTACTCGTCTCCGAGCGACGAGATCGGAACGAGTCCCTCGACGTACGGTTCGGTCACCGTCACAAAGAGCCCGAATCGGCTGACTTCGCTGACAGTAGCGGGCATCTGGTCACCCACGTGGTCGAGCATGTACAGCGCCCGAAGCAGACGGTCGCTCCACCGCTCCGCAGTCGTGGCGATCTGCTCGCCGGCGTTCGACGCCACGGCGCCCGCGCGCAGGCGAGTCTCCACCGCCTCGCGCTCGTCTTCCGGGGGCGCCCCGCCCGCTGCCAACGCGCGACGCAACACGCGGTGAACCTCCAGGTCCGGGTACCGCCGGATCGGCGACGTGAAGTGAAGGTACGCGGGAGCCCCCAGGCCGTAGTGTCCCGTACCGCCGACCGCGTACTCGGCTCGCGGCAGCGTCCGGAGCACGAGCCAGCTCACGACTCGGCTTTGGGGCGTATCGGCGAACGACTCGATCAGGGCCTCGATCTCGTGCGGACCTGGTTCCGCCGGGAGCCGCGTCCCGCCACCGAGCCCGGTCAGAAGGTGCCGCAGATCACGCAACCGCTCCGTTGAAGGAGCCCCGTGCACTCGGTAGATCGACGGCCAGCTCTCGGCCAGCATATACCCGGCGACCGCCTCGTTCGCGGCCACCATGCACTCCTCGATCAGCCGGTGCGACGCCAGACGCGGATGTGGGAGCACGTGCTCGACGCCCGTGCCGTCTGCCGTCAGCGCGATCGCCGGCTCGGGCAGGTCGAGGTCCAGCATGCCCCGGCGGAGCCGCTTCTCGTGCAGCCGACGCCAAGCCGCGTCGAGCGCGGCGATGGACGCGTCGACCTCGCCCGTTCCAGCGTCACCGTCGAGCCGCTCCTGAACCTGTTCGTAGGTCAGACGCGCCCTCGACCGGAGCATCCCGAAACCGAACGCCCGATTGGCCGAGCTGCCGTCCTCGGCGATGTCGAGCCGAACCCAGGCGCACCGGCGCAGCTCGCCCGGTCGCAGCGAGCAGATGTCGTCGGAGAGGATCGGCGGCAACATCGGATACACCCGCCCGGGAAGGTAGACCGAGCAGCCGCGGCGCCGCGCCTCCTCGTCGAGTGCCGATCCCTCGGGGACATAGAACGACACGTCGGCAATCGCGACCCAGAGGCGGATGGCGCCTCCGTCGAGCTTCTCGGCGAACACCGCGTCGTCGAAGTCCTTCGCATCGGCGCCGTCGATCGTCACGAAGGGGATCCCGGTCAGGTCGTCGATCGGGTCATCCGTCTCCGCGATCAACGCCTCGTCCGACGGCGCCTCTTCCGAGCCTGCGATGGCGACAGCCTCGTCGGGGAATGGCGCATTCACCCCGAGGCCGGCAGCGAGACCGTCGAGTATGACCGTCGCGTCACGGTCGCCCGGGCCGAGGTAGCGCAACATGGCCCGTCGGTCCGGACGGGTCGGCGCGGTCTTCGCCGCGGAATCCGGGTGCCGAACCGCGACGATCTCTTCGGGAAAGGGGCCGCGGCCGCGGCGGAGCCGACGTCGATCGACCACGACGACGTCGATCCACTCCCCGGGACGCGGTCGTCCCTGAAGATCCCCGACGACGAGGACGGGCTCGTCCATCGTGTCGCTCCGCCCGACCCACAACCCGCGGTATCGCCCCAACTCGACCCGAAACGCGCGGGGCACCTCGGCAACGATACCCTCGACCGTCCCGAGCGGTCCTCCGGAAAGCGCAGCGCCGGTCACAACGCCTCGAACCCGGTCGCCCGCGATGGCGCCGTTGAGCGCGAACCCCGGCACCTCGACGTCGGTAGACCCGGGGCGGCGCACCCGGAAACCGCCCTGCGCGTAGGTCAGGGTGCCCTCGAACGACTCGGTGGAGTCGACGACGGCAAAAAGGTCCCGTTCGACCCGAGCGACCAATCCGGCGTGAGTCAGCGTCCGCAGCTCCTGTCTCACCTGCCGTCGTAGCGCCGAAGTAGCATCGAGCGCATAGAGGAGCTCGCCGAGCGACATCCCGTCTTCACCGGCGTCGCGCAACGCGGCGAGCAACCGAGCCCTCAAAGAGTCGTCCTTCATCGACATCGGCTGCCTCAAAAAAGGGTTCGGCCGGCTCGCGAATGGAGCCGGCCGAGTGCGCGAGGCGGGAGTCGAACCCGCACGCCCTTATCGGGCACAGGAACCTGAATCCTGCGTGTCTGCCAATTCCACCACCCGCGCGGCGAAGTTGGGAGGCCGGCTTGTAGACCACGTCGTAGGACGTGTCAACACGAGGTGCGTCTCGCGACGTCCTTTTCGGCGCCTACGCCTCGACATACCATGCCGGCCATGTTCCGCCGACCCAACAGTGCCTCGGCTCGCATTCGACGCCTCGTGGTGGCGGCCGTTCTCGGTGGGTTCTCCGTTTCTGACCCGCCCACTGGCGCCCAGCCGGCAGAGGCGCTGCCCTTCGACGACGCCGGTCAGCTCTTCACGGTGCCTTTCGACCTTCCGTTCGAGATCATAGCCGAAGAGGTCGAGACCCGCGAAGAGGGCCCGCGCTTCGTTCGGATCGTCACGATCGATTACGCCGCGTGCGTCGAGCATTTCCGCGGACTCTACGCCCGCGAAGAGGAGATCGCACCCGGCTGGCGGGTCAGCGGCTACGGGTTCGATGCCGCCTCGAACGCGTGGCTCTTCGGCCTCATCTACCGGGACCACCAGCTCTACGGCATCGCCGTGGAGCCCGACGTCGAGA
>PVBE012926561.1_pt1 | contig 13019 bp, 11 predicted proteins | sample 1631181 | NCBI WGS metagenome assembly PVBE01 (sample SAMN08397723, study PRJNA350692) | Marine metagenome, whole genome shotgun sequencing project. | isolation source: water | place: Pacific Ocean | collected 2012-04
AATTCACCGGCCGATTCCCCGGAATGGTCGACGTCCAGCGCGACGACTTTCTCGCAATTATGCGAATCATTGAACAGGACGCCGCACTCTCGGACGCCCAGCACGAAGCGTTCGCGAAAATGACGGAATTCGATCGCTATCTGGCAACGTTGGAAGCGTCGGTGAAGAAGAACCAGAGTGACGACGGACAACCGGCGCGTTGGCCGAACCAGTCGCTGCAGAGTCGAATCGCCGAGGCGGTCTCCGCCCCGGACCTCCGCCGCATGTTCGGTGAGCAAGGCCCCAACGACCCCCCAGGGCACCGTATGCTCTGGGTGATCGTTTCACGCGAGTTGTACCAGCTCTGGCGCCGCGGCGCGGACACATTCGATCCCTCCGATGAGGCCGTTCAGGAGCATTTCCTGACCCTGGATGTCGCCACTCGCGATGAGTTGATGAAGCAGTCTCCCGAGGTCTTCCGTCGCATGTCTCGTGCAAAGTATCTCTCGACACGCGTGGGTGACCTGCGCAAGCTGTTCGAGTTGGGGCGTAGCGTGGGCTTCATGCGACCGGGCGGCGGCGGCTTCGGCCCCGGCGGTGACCGTCGCGGCCCCCCAGGCCGATCGGACGAACCACGCGAGAAGCGGGGCGGCCCCGGACGTCGCGGAGGTCCGGAAACGCGATCCGAACGTCGCCACGGCGACCCCCCGCCTCCCCCAGGGAAACGTGATTGACGGCGATGACAATGCCGGGCGGATCTCTTGTGCGCCCGTTGCGTTCACTCGGCATCGTTCTCCAGCAGCGTGTCCGAACGCCGGATTGTGCCGGGAAGAGCGCGCCCAACCGTACCCTTTGTTCCAATCACATCCGGGTTAACATTGACGAACGCTGATGCGTCGTGGGATAATCGATACGACAACCTGCACCTTTATGTTGATCGCCAGCCCCATTGAATCCAAGGTCTCACGCATGACGACGCCTGCCAGGTCGTGTTCCGGTCCGCTCAGTCGACGCAGTTTTCTGGAAGCGGGGTCTCTCGCTCTGGGAGGTCTGACGCTGGCCGACGTGTTGAAGTCGCGGGCTGCCGCGAAAGAAAGTGGAGCCCAGGCGAATGACAACGCCGTCATTCTGATTTGGCTGCAGGGCGGCCCTAGCCACATGGAGACCTACGACCTCAAGCCGGAAGCCCCCAGTGACTACCGGGGTGAGATGAACCCGATTTCGAGCGTCGTCCCCGGAATGGACGTCTGCGAATTGTTGCCCGAGCACGCACGCGTTGCTGACAAATTCACACTGATCCGGTCGATCTCGCACGGATTCGCGAACCACGCCGGCGGCGCGGGACGCTTTCTCTCCGGATTCGATCCACTCAGGCCGCTCGATCCGAAATCGCAGTTCCCCTGCCTCGGACCGATCGTCTCGAAGATGCTCGAAGGCCGTCGCGACCCCGCCATGCCCCGGTACATCGCGAGCGCCACCAACGTCTACGGCGGCGGCAGCGCGCACCTCGGGCCGGCTTATCTCCCGTTCGTCGTCGGCGCGGATCCGAACGCGGCAAACTTCAAGGTCAACAATCTGTCATTGTTGCCCGCCGTGAAGGATCGTCTGGACGACCGGCGAGCGCTGCTCGGTTCCCTCGACGCACTGCGACGCGACATCGACCAATCCCGCATGATGGAGTCGATCGACAAATACAACGGCGAGGCCGTCGATCTGTTGACCAGCGGCAAGGCCCGCGATGCATTCGATCTGTCCCAGGAATCTCCGGCGACGCGCGACAAGTACGGCCGACACAAATGGGGACAGCGAGCCCTGCTCGCGAGGCGGCTCGTCGAGGCGGGGACGGCCTTTGTCACCATGCAGATGCAGAATCCCGGCATTCCCGGCGGGATTGGCAACTGGGACATCCACGCCGTCAACGGCCACCTTTTCGACGACACCCGCGCCCGTCTGCCGGTGTTCGACCGTGCCGTCGCGGCGTTGGTCGACGACGTCTACCAGCGCGGTCTGGACAAGAAGGTCATGGTCATCGTGTCCGGAGAATTCGGCCGATCGCCGCGAATCAATCCGCAAAAGGGAACCGCATCGGGCGTGCTCCAACCGGGACGCGACCACTACCCGGCCGCGATGTCGGTACTCGTCTCCGGAGGCGGAATGACGCCTGGGCAGGTCATCGGTTCCACCACGTCCAAAGGCGAACGCCCGTTGGAACGCAAGCTCGATCCGAATGATTTGCTGGCGACCGTCTACCGCTTCCTGGGGATTGATTACACGCACAGAGTGCCCGACCCCAACGGCCTCCCGCTGCCGCTGATTCCCAGTGGCAATCCGATCCGCGAATTGCTTTGACGCGCGACGCGTCCGGAGGCGGTGCCGATCAAGTTCTTCATCGGCTTGCCGGTGATTTCGGGCGGAGTGCGGGCGATCCGCAAGTAACGACGAGCGACGGCAGCGTGGCCCCGGTTCGCCGGAATCGTCTGCGAAACCAGCGCCGTTCAAGGTGTTTCTCTTCACCGCCACGACCCAAACAACCGATAAGACCCATCACGGAGGACCGGCCCCGCTCCCGGTACGGACATTCCTCGTCAGATTCCCAGACAAGGCCACTCGTGCGTGTCGAATGGGTGCTCATCGCGTTGACGCTGACGGCGACTCTGGCCGGGTGCCGCACTGCGCCGATTGATGCGCCAGACGTCGCCCGCTATCCAACGCCCGCGACCGTACGCACGCTGACTCCCGCTCCGCTGCCCGCTCCCACCGCGAAACCGAACGCCGACGATCACGCCGATGAGGAAAACGCACTCGCCACGATGGACGAGGAACTCACCCTCGTCGCGTTTGAAGACACGGACGTGCCGCCCGCTCCGCCGATCGAGGGCGAGCAGGCCCCGTTGACGCTGGCCGACCTCGAAGGCCTCGCCCTCGAGCATAATCCGAGTTTGGCGTCCGCAGGCGCCCGCGTTGATGCCGCCTGGGGACGGCACGTCCAGGCGGGCTTGTATCCTAATCCGGTGATCGGCTATCACGGCACCGAAATCGGCAATCTCGACACGGCGGGCCAGCAGGGGGGCTTCATCGCCCAGCGTTTCATCACGGGTGGAAAGCTGCAACTTGACCAAGCCATCGCCGGCAAGCAGATTGAGCAGAGAGGCTTCGAGTTCGACGCACAGCAGCAGCGCGTGATGAGCGATGTGCGACTGCGTTTCTACGACGCACTCGTGGCCCAACGACGCGTTGAACTTACCGGAGAACTCGCTCAGATCAGCGACAAACTCGTCGAGTCGAGTAAGACGTTACTGACTAATCAGCAAATCAGCGACAACGACCTCCTCCAAGCGGAAATCGAGGCGGAACAGGCTCACATCCTCCGCGACAACGCACACCATCAGGATTTCGAGTCGTGGCGTCGACTGACGGTAGTGGTCGGTCTTCCGGAGTTGGAACCAGCACCGCTTGCCGGGCAACTTGCGTCCGACGTCTCGCACCACGAGTGGGACGACGCACTGGCGTCGCTGCTTGGTCGCAGTCCCGAGTTGGCGGCCGCACAAGCCCGCGTCGATCGCGCGCGGTTTGCCATCGTTCGGGCTCGCCGGGAGAACGTCCCCGACATCGACCTGTCCGTCAGCATCCGTCACATCAACCCCACCGACAGCGACGTGGCCAACGTCCAGGCGGGCATTCCGATTCCGATCTTCGACAAGAATCAGGGCAACATCCTCCAGGCACACTCGGAACTGGTTGCCGCCCAAAACGACGTCCGCCGGATTGAACTCGACTTGCAGGATCGTCTCGCGGTGGCCTTCCGTCGCTACAAGAACGCCCAGGAGCAGGTCCGGCGTTATCAAGACCGCATTCTGCCACGGGCACAGAAATCGCTCGATCTAGTGACGAACGGATACGAAACCGGGCAGGTCGAATACCTGACGCTCGACGCCAGCCAGCGGACGTTCATCCGCGTCAATCTGACGTATCTCGACGCTGTTAAAGAGTTTTGGTCGGCAATGACGCTCATCGAGGGGCAACTGTTGAGCGGGAGCTTGGGCAATCGGTGATTGACGAGCCGCGAGAAATCGAATTGCCTCGGGTTGTTGAGCGTGATATGATTCGTCCGTCAGTGCCGGTTTCCTGGATTCGACACATGTTTGCCCGCGTTTTGCACATCCTGTTGATTGCGATGCTGCTGATCTGTCCGACCGTTTGCGGACAGGGCATGTGTCGTTGTGCGCTGGGTGGTGACGCAGTTTCCGATCGCGACGATGCCCCCGAGACTTGCGCGAACCGACAGTGCGGGGACACGTGTCGCCAGAACTCTCAGCCGCGCGAACCCGTTCCGGCACCGGTTCAACCCTGCCAGGATCCGTGCGAAGACTGCCAGTGCATCTGCGGCGGGGCAACCGTCGAAGAGGCCCCGCAAGTCTTACTGCTGCTGACTCTGGTCCAGCCACCTGATGTGTGGACGATCGACGCGTCGGCCGAGTTCCCGTCACCGTGGCCTTATGCATTCGCGGTGCCAGGGATGGACGAGGCCTCCGGTGCGCTTTCCGGGCGATCGATCCGCTGTCGGCACATGTCGTTTCTGTGCTGATGCCTTCTCTTCGCGCTCTGCTGAGCTCCGGGTGCCATGGTCTCACGCCCTTTGGCGGGTGACCATGCCGAAAGTTCCTTGACCGTTCCGCATGCTCACCCCGCTGCGCGGTGAGAGCATGGCACCCAGCACTATCTTGCATCCAGTGCTGTTTTTCGATGCCGAGAGAATTAAGAAGGCTGTCTCGTGTTCTTGTTTCGCTTGCTCCCCTGGGAGTATGCAATTCGAAATCTGTTCCGTCGCCCGCTGCGCACGTGTTTGACGTTCGCGGGGCTGACCACGGTGATCGTCTTGGTGTTCGTCGTCGTCGGTTTCATCCGCGGGTTGGAACGCTCGCTGGCCGTCAGCGGAGATCCAAACGTGGCGATTGTCTTTTCCAAGGGGATGGGCGAGAACCTCGAATACTCGTCGATCCCCATGCGCACCAGCGACCTTGTGCCCGCCAGCGTGCCCGGCATTCGCACGCACGACCACAAGAAATACGTCTCGCCGGAACTGTACCTGGGCACCCAAGTCGATGTTGAAGGACAGAACGAAGCCTCGATGGGACTCGTGCGCGGGGTGACGGAGGCAGTCCTGCTGGTGCGGCGTCAGGTCGAAATCGAACAGGGTGATTGGCCTCAAACCGGTGAAGTCATGATCGGGCGGCTGGCGGCCGCGAAACTCGGGGCGACCGACAGCCAACTGGTTCCCGGTCAGACCCTTTCGCTCGAAGGTCGATCCTGGAAGATCAGCGGCATCTTCTCGGCGGGTGGTTCGGCGTTTGAATCGGAAATCTGGTGCCGCCTCGACGAATTGCAGCAAGCGATGAAGCGGCAGGATCTGAGCCTCGTTGCCGTGACGATGCCCGATGCCGACTTCGCTCTTCTCAATATGTTCTGCATGGGACGAACTGATCTCGATTTGCAGATGACGGAAGAGGTCGACTACTACACCGGGCTGCAAGAGCACTACAAACCCGTGCGCTGGCTCTGCTGGCTGCTCGTGCTGTTGGTTTCAGGAGCCGGTGTGTTTGCCGGACTCAACACGATGTATGGCTCGGTGGTCGGTCGAACGTCGGAACTCTCGACGCTGCGGACGATCGGCTTCGTCCGCCGGGCGATCGTCGTCAGTCTGATTCAGGAAGGCGTACTGTTGGCGGCGGCGGCCAGTCTGCTGGCGGCCCTCTTGGCGCTGACATTCGTTAATGGAGCTTCCATGCGATTCACGATGGGAGCGTTTGCGTTAAGGATCGACGGCGTGTCGCTGTTGATCGGTTGCGGCGTCGGACTCTCGCTCGGATTGTTTGGAGCGATCCCCCCGGCGTTGCGTGCGTTGCGGATGCCCATCGTCGATGGGCTGAAATCAGTTTAATGGAAACCGGTCGGCGGCACCCCGTCGTCGGCTCATTCACAAGGAGAAGAGAATGATAAGGAACAAGATGGCAGACGCTGCGATGTGCCTGTCGGTTGCATTATTCGGATTTGCCGCCGGTTGCGGCAAACAAGCAGCGGAATCCAAACCGGCAGTTCCGTTGTCGAAAATCGACGCTGGCCAGTTCCTGCTCACCGCCGAGCCTGCTGACGCCCAAGGCGTCATCCAAGTCCGCAAATCGTCCCAAGACAAGGACGACGTCGTGGTCGTCGGCCGCATCGGCGGCAGTGAAGTGCCCTGGATCGAGGGACGGGCGGCGTTTTTGATCGTCGATCCGTCGCTCAAGTGTTGCGGCGAGGTCGGTGCGGACAACTGTCCCAAGCCTTGGGACTTCTGTTGAAGCGCTCAAGATGAGCTGTCGAGTTCGACAGCATTGATCAAAGTCGTCGACGATGCGGGCAGCCTCCTCAAAGCGGACGCCCGCGAACTGTTCAAACTCAAGGAACTGCAGACCGTCGTCATTCGCGGCAAGGCGCAACGTGACGAAGCCGGCAACCTGACCGTACTGGCGGACGGCGTCTTCGTCAGGAAGTAATGATGCATGATGTTGATCTGACACAACTGGCGATCGATCGCGGTGATTCAGCACCGTCGGGGGGAGGTGCGCGGCAGCGATTGCTGACGCGTTACGTCCTGCCGATGGGATTGCTCGCGGGGTTTGTGGCGCTCGTCGCCTGGTCGACACGGGAGATGCTGTTTCCGCCCAAGGCGGTCACCGTAATGCCCGTGTCGGCCTCGCAGGATGGAATTCGCACGGAAGGAACACCGTTGTTCAAGGCGGCGGGCTGGATCGAACCCGGTCCAACGCCCATCCGCGTCGCCGCCTTGGCGCCGGGGGTGGTCGAAGACTTGTTGGTTGTCGAAGATCAAGCGGTTAAAGAGGGCACGCCCGTCGCCAAGCTCATCAAGCAGGATTCTGAACTGACGCTCCAACGCGCCCAGGCCGATTCTCAACTGCGTCAAGCCGAACGCGAAGAGGCGCAGGCGCTGCTGACGGCTGCAAAAACGCGGTTCGAGCAGCCCGTACATCTGACCGCCGCGCTGGGTGAATCCGAGGCATCCCTGGCGAAGATTCAAACGCAACTGAAGAATCTTCCGTTCGAAACGCGCCGCGCGGAAGCGCGACGGGAATTCGCGCAGAGCGACTACGACCGAAAACTTGCCGCTAGAGGGGTCGTCTCCGGTCGCTCCATCAGCGAAGCGAAGAGTGTGCTCGCCTCGGCCAAAGAGCTGGTGGACGAACTCCGCGACCGTAACGCTTCGCTCGTCCAGGAACGGGCGGCGCTCGAAAAACGTCGCAACGCGCTCAAGACACAACTCGATCTGCTGGCCGATGAGATCAAAGCCAAGGATGAAGCCGAAGCGCAGGTCAAAGCGGCGGACGCCCGTCTCGAGCAGGCGCGGGTCGTGGTCGCGGAAGCCCAGTTGCGTCTGGATCGGATGACGGTCCGCGCGCCGATTGACGGGCGCGTTTACAAACTCGTCGCTCACCCCGGCGCGCGCATCGGTAGCGGCATGACGCAAATGCAGGGACATGATGGGAGCACGGTCGTCACACTGTATCGTCCCGAGAAGTTACAAATTCGCGTCGACGTCCGATTTGAGGACATCCCCCAGGTCAGTCTGGGCCAGCCCGTGCGGATCGAGAACCCGGCCCTGAAATCACCGCTGACGGCTCGCGTGTTGTTTGTCAGCTCCCTGGCCGACATCCAGAAGAACACGCTGGAGGTCAAGGTCGCTCTGGAAGATGCACCGCCCGTGTTGAAACCGGAAATGCTCGTTGATGTGACGTTCCTCGCGCCCAAAAGCGCGGACGCGAACGCAGAACCGACACAGGAAACGCGGATTCATGTCCCCCAGAGCCTCGTGCAGCAGGATGAAGCGGGTGCGTTCGTCTGGTTGGCTGACCAGTCGGCGGGCGTTGCCCGGAAGACGCCCATTGAAACCGGAACGTCCGTCGGGGGCATGATCGAAGTCACCCGCGGGCTGACGATTTCGAGCCGACTCATCGTCGAGGGTCTTGACGGACTGCAAGACGGAGACCGCATCCGAGTGACGGGGGAAGCGACTCATGCTGCATCGAGTGGAAGCTCCCAGCAGCAAGACGAAGGACCCGACAGCACAAACGGTCTGCCGACAGGAGAGAACGACTAATGGCGTTGATCCAGATCAGGAACGTCACCAAGCAGTACCACAAGGGGGGCGAAACGATCACTCCGCTCGATCAGGTGTCGGTCGATATCGCGCAGGGAGAATTCGTCTCCTTGATGGGTTCCAGCGGGACAGGCAAGTCGACGCTGTTGAATCTCATCGCCAGCATCGACACACCCGATGCCGGCGACATCCTCATCGACGGGACCGACATCACCCGCCTCTCGCGCACCCGGCTGGCAAACTGGCGGGCCGCCAACATCGGGTACATCTTCCAGACCCACAACCTGATTCCCGTGCTGACGGCCTACGAGAACATTGAACTGCCGTTGCTGCTGTTGCCGATGTCGCGAGACGAACGTCGCAGACGTGTCGGCATCGCGCTCGCAGCGGTCGATTTGTCGGACCGCGCCGATCACTATCCCCGCCAACTCTCGGGTGGCCAGGAACAGCGCGTCGGCATCGCCCGCGCCATCGTGGCACATCCCAAGCTCGTCGTCGCCGACGAGCCGACCGGCGACCTCGACCCCGACACGTCCGATCAGATTCTCGATCTCCTGAAGCGGCTCAACGAACAACTGGGCGTCACGCTGCTGATGGTCACCCACGACGCACAGGCCGCCGAAGTTGCCGACAGGCAGTTGTACTTGGATCACGGAAAACTCGTTCAGACGGGAGGAGTCGGGACGTCCAAATCGCCGAATCAATCAGCCGCAACGCGCTAGCGTCCGGTTTGATTCGACATTTGAGATCACCGTGACGACATCATGCTCAAATTCCTCCCCTACACCTTGAAGACCCTTTGGCGACACCGCGCGCGGACGTTGTTGACCGTCAGCGGTTCGGCTGTCGCGTTGTTTGTCTTTTGTTTTGTCGGCGCGGTGCAGGAAGGCATGCACGACCTGCAAGTCCGTCAGGCAGCGAAGGGTTCGCTGATCGCCTTCCAGGCGAACAAGTTCTGCCCCGCCACCAGCCACCTGCCAGAGGACTACGAGCGGACGATTGCCGGGCTGGAGGGCGTGCGCGACGTCGTGCCCGTGCAGGTGTTTACGAACAACTGCCGGGCGAGTCTGGACGTCATCGTGTTTTACGGCGTGCCTCCCGAGAAGCTGCGCACGGCGCGGGACTTCGAGTTGCTTTCCGGAAGTTGGGATGACTTCGAACAGCATCAGGACGCGGCGGTCGTGGGGAGGGCCGTTGCGGCGCGGAAGGGGAAGAACGTCGGCGACACGTTTGAAATCGGCGGCTTGCCCGTCAACGTGGCGGGAATCTACATGTCGGACGACCCTGCCGAGGAGAACTACATCTACACGCACCTCGAATTTCTGCAGCGCGGCGACGGTGTCGACCGCGTCGGCACCGTCACGCAGCTTGAAGTTCTACTGGACGAAGCCGTCGACCCGCTCGCCAAGTGCCGGGAGATTGACGCCGCCTTCCAAGGCGGCCCCGTCGAGACCGACACGCGACCCAAAGGAGTCTTCCAAGCCAAGAGCCTGGGCGACCTCGCGCAATTGATCTCGATGGCCCACGTGCTGGCCTACGCCTGTGTGGGCCTCGTGCTGGCGCTGGTCGCGACGACGACCGTGATGTCGGTGCAGGATCGCATCCAGGAGCACGCGGTGTTGCAGACGATCGGCGTTTCGGGCCCGCGCGTGTTCGGCTTGGTGATGGCTGAGAGCGTGCTGTTGAGTGTCGCGGGCGGAATCGTCGGCGTGGCGGCGGCCATGCTGACGCTCGAACTCAGCAGCCTCTCCGTCGGCGCGGAAGCGGTGACGATCGCCTTCACACCGTCGCTACGTCTGGCCGGAACGGGGCTGGTCGTGTCGTTCATTGCCGGCACGCTCGCGGGCATCGCGCCGGCGATCAACGCGGCGCGGACGGACATCGTTCCCGCGCTGCGACAGGTGTAGCGTCTCTTTCAGGCAAGATCCGTCCGGCGGTCGACGCCACGGCATGCTCACCCCGCTGCGCGGTGAGAGCATGGCACCCTGCGTCGTCACATCGAGAGCATGTCGGCGATCATCCGCAGCGTACTGAATGGAACGTGCGCGGCGGGATAGGGCGACCCCTTGTCTTCCGACTCTTCCAGCCATTCCTCGAGTGCCGGGCGATGCACGGCCATCAAACGTTTGAGTTCCTCGCGCTCCGCGGGGCTCAAGGCGTTCATCGCCCTGTCGGGATCCCATTCGCTACGCAGCCGCAGAGCGTAAGGCAACAACGGCTGCAATTCCGGCGGCACGTCGGAATCGTCAGGTTCTTCGCGATTGGGCTCGACACGGTGAAATCGGATGTTGTCAGTCATTGTCGGACCTTTCGCTGATGTACCAGGCCTTCATCGCTCTCTTTGCCAGTTCCGGATCGCCGTCGATGTCAAACTGTCGTCCGGTGGGTTGGATGTTTTTGATGATCGCCAAGCACCACTCACCCACTCGAATCGCTCTGCCACGATGAAACACGCCTTGAGTGAATCTCTTGTCGTCGAAAGATTCGATCAGCTGTTCAAGCGCCGGCTCACCGATTGCAATGAGTTGCGACGCGGGGCTACTCTCTTCAATCATCGTCGATAGACGGATCGGACTCCCGTCGATTCGACTGCAGACGATTTGAAGCCATATCGGCTGAGTTCGCGGTTGACCAGTCTCGAGACGACCCCATGTACTCCATGCGTCTTCGTTCTGATTGCGCAACTGATAGATCAACTCGGTCACCCGCTCCTGGACCGTCATCTCATCGAGTGGCTTGTGCGCGACCGCCGCGCGGGCTTCGTCCTCTTTCACCATCATCGAGAGCACGTCGGCGATTTTCTGAGCACGTTCCGCGTGGCGGCTGTTGGGAAAGTGCTTTGTGATGCTTTGAAACCGGCGGCGCAGCTCCTTGCGGCTGACATCGAGACTCCCGAACGCTTCGAACGCTCGCCACATCTCAGCGTCGCCGATGTCCTCGGCGACGCTTACCTGAAGCTGTTCGATCGAAACCGGCTCGCCGGTCTGCATGTCGCGAATGCTGAGGGCTTGGGTGATCAGTTCGTTCGCCAGTTGATTGTGACCTGTCGAGTGGCAGGCACGCGCCAGCACAAATAACTCCACCGATTCGGTCAAATGCGCTCCGACCAGAGTCCAGCGATCATCTTTTCTGTGCACATAGTCGCGCAGTTCTCGCAAACGGTCCGCGGCCACTCTCTCCAAAGGGACGAGTGCAAGTTCGGTTCGTTGCGGCTCGGGCGTTTCTTCCACCGTCGCCTCCGACAAGTGCCAGATGGACGCTGTAATCTGCTTCTCTTCCACGCGAAGTGCAGAGGCATCGAAATAGTAGAGTGGGGGCGAGTCGCCCTCTGCTTGCATCCAGAAACTGGTCTGCACGCGAACCATGTTTCCTTCGGCCAACCTGGGAAACCCCAGCGTGTCGAACCAGCGAAAGATTCGCTCGACGTCAGCCGAAACCTCCGAGTCGGCGGAGCCCTCATCGACTCGGTACTCTTGCACGAGCAGGCTGCCGCAGAGTGCTGTCGCCAGCAGCGATGCACTGATCGCGATTCTGTGACGCATGAGGTTAACTCTCCTACACTTCGCTTTCGGCGACGATGGGACTGCGTGACCAAAGTTGGCGCGATCATTCTCGTTGGAGTCCTGCGATCCGACAAGCCGAATCAGCCTGAGCGTCCGCCCATCGGCCGAATGCCAACCATTCCGGCCGACTTGCAATCCACAACCACCGGCTGATCGTTGCCGGTCAAATCACAGCCACGAAAAACACAAGAAAGCACATCTCCGCGACCATTGCGACAAATCCCCCGATCGATTCGTCTTTTTCGTGCCTTCTTGTGCTTTTCGTAGCCAACCCCGTCCGTCCCCCGACGCCACGGCATGCTCACCCCGCTGTGCGGTGAGAGCATGGCACCCGTGCCTGTGGCACCCGTGCGCGGGTCCGGGTATTATCAATGACACTTGATCGGTGCTGAAAGTTCCTTCCCTGCGCGAGGTACATCATGAAACGTCAGTCGGCGGTCTTCTGCGGCATTCTGTTGGCTCTGTGCGTGAGCGCCGAGGCGGCGGACGTGCGTATCGTGCCCGAGGGTCAGGTTCCCGCCGACACGCGGCTCGAACCGCTCAAGGATCTCAACGGGTATTTCCCCATGGAAGTCCCGCAGACGAAGGAGGCCTGGCAGGCCCGTGCCGAGAAGTTGCGGCGGCGTGTGCTGGTGGCGAACGGCTTGTGGCCGATGCCCACGAAGACGCCGGCGAAGGCCGTGTTGCACTCGAAGATCGATCGGGGCGACTACACCGTCGAGAAGGTCTACTTCGAGAGCTTCCCCGGACATTACGTCACCGGACTGCTCTACCGACCCAAGGGCAAGCCGGGCAAGCACCCGGCGGTGCTCTCTCCGCACGGACACGGCGGGCGGCTTCAGGATCACGGCCCGACCAAGATCAAACAACTGATTACCGAGGGCCGGGAGCAGTTTGAATCGGGACGCTACCCCAAGCGGGCGCGTTGCGTTGGGCTCGCACGGATGGGTTGCGTCGTGTTCATCTGGGACATGCTGGGCTACGCCGACAGCCAGCAGATCTCGCGGCAGTTGGCGCACGGGTTTGCCAAGCAGCGTCCCGAATTCGAATCGCCTGAAAGCTGGGGCTTCTATAGCACGCAGGCGGAATTGCGGATGCAGAGCATCATGGGCGTGCAGACCTACAACGCCGTCCGGGCATTGGATTGGATCAGTTCGCTGCCCGACGTGGACCCCAGCCGCATCGGCGTCACCGGCGGCAGCGGCGGGGGCACGCAGACCATCCTGCTGGGTGCCATCGACCCCCGTCCGATCGTCTCCTTCCCCAACGGGATGGTCTCGACCGCGATGCAGGGGGGTCTGGGATTTGGTGATTTTAGCGATGAG
>PVBE011024964.1_pt1 | contig 13018 bp, 11 predicted proteins | sample 1631181 | NCBI WGS metagenome assembly PVBE01 (sample SAMN08397723, study PRJNA350692) | Marine metagenome, whole genome shotgun sequencing project. | isolation source: water | place: Pacific Ocean | collected 2012-04
CGTTTTTTTGTCTCCGAGGCGTGCCACCCGCAGACCATCGCCGTACTGCGCACCCGCGCCGCAGTCACCGGCATTGAGATTGTCGTCGGCGATCACAGTACGGCGCTTGATGACGGTGTCTTCTTCGGCGCCCTATTGCAATATCCGGCGAGCGGCGGCGCGCTCAATGATTACCGCGCCTTTATCGAGGCGGCGCATGAAAAGGACATGCTAGTGACGGTGGCGGCCGATCTTCTCGCCCTGGTGCGGCTCGTTCCGCCGGGCGAGTTCGGCGCCGATATCACCGTCGGCAGCGCGCAGCGCTTCGGCGTGCCGATGGGTTTCGGCGGGCCGCATGCCGCATTCTTCGCCACCCATGAAAAATACCGCCGCGCCATGCCGGGGCGGATCGTCGGCGTCTCCCGCGATGCGCGTGGCAAGCCTGGGCTTCGCCTCGCCCTGCAAACGCGCGAGCAGCATATCCGGCGCGAGAAGGCGACCAGCAACATCTGTACGGCGCAGGTTCTGCTTGCCGTAATCGCCGCCATGTATACGGTCTATCATGGCCCCGAGGGCTTGCGCGTTATCGCCGAGCGGGTGCAACGCTTAACCTCGATCCTCGCCGCCGGGTTGGGCCGTCTCGAAATTGCGGTGGAGAATGACAGCTGGTTCGATACCCTCACTGTTAGCGTTCCCGGCCAGGCGCAAGCGATCACGGCGCGCGCCGCCGCTGCCGGCATCAATCTCCGGCTGGTCGATGATGACAGGCTGGGCATCTCGCTCGACGAAACGACGGCGCCGGCGGATGTAAATGCGCTGTTGCAAATATTCGCGCCCGAGGGCGCGCCCGCCATCAGTCTGGCCGAACTGGAGCAGCAACAGACCGGCGGCACACCGGAGGATTTGCGCCGCCAATCAGCCATTCTCGCCCACCCGCTGTTCAACACACAGCATTCCGAAACCCAGATGCTGCGCTATCTGCACCGCCTTGAGGCTAAGGACATCACGCTCAATCACTCGATGATCCCGCTCGGTTCATGCACCATGAAACTGAACGCGACGGCCGAGATGATGCCTGTGACCTGGCCCGGTTTTGGCCGCATTCATCCCTTCGCGCCGCTTGATCAAGTGCCGGGTTATATCGAAATGATCGAGGGCCTGGAGCACATGCTGTGCGAGGTCACCGGCTTTGCCGCTGTGTCGCTGCAACCAAATGCCGGTAGCCAGGGCGAATTTGCCGGCCTCTTGGCAGTCCGCGCCTATCACACGGCGAACGGCGAGGGCGGGCGCGATATCTGCCTCATTCCAAGCTCGGCGCATGGTACCAATCCGGCGAGCGCGGTGATGGCCGGGCTCAAGGTGGTGGTGGTCGGTTGCGATGAAAACGGCAATGTTGATGTCGCCGATCTCCGCGCCAAGGTAGCTGAGCATGGCGCGGCGTTGGCCGCCCTGATGGTAACCTACCCCTCGACCCATGGCGTGTTCGAGGAGGCGATCGCCGAAATCTGTGAAATCATCCACGCCGCCGGCGGCCAAGTCTATCTCGACGGTGCCAATCTGAACGCGCTCTTGGGTGTCAGCCAGCCGGGTGCCTTCGGCCCCGATGTGGCGCACATGAATCTGCACAAAACCTTCTGTATCCCGCATGGTGGCGGCGGCCCCGGTGTCGGGCCGATCGGCGTGCGCGCCCATCTGGCACCGCACTTGCCCGGCCATCCGCTGGATTCGGCCAGCGGTTCCGGCCCGGTTTCCGCCGCGCCGTATGGCTCCGCCAGCATATTGCCGATCTCCTGGGCCTATATAGCCTTGATGGGTGCGGCCGGATTGAAGAAGGCAACTGGGACCGCAATTCTCAGCGCCAATTACATTGCCGAAAAACTAAGCCCCTATTACCCGGTGCTCTACCGCGGCGCCAATGGTCGGGTTGCGCATGAATGCATCATCGATCTCCGCCCGCTCAAGGAAAGCTCCGGCATAACCGTCGATGATGTCGCCAAGCGCCTAATGGATTACGGCTTTCATGCGCCGACCATGTCGTTTCCGGTGGCCGGCACCCTGATGATCGAGCCGACTGAAAGTGAACCCAGGGCGGAGCTTGACCGCTTTTGTGAAGCAATGATTTCAATCCGCGGCGAGATCAAGCGGGTTGAGGACGGCGACTGGGAACTTGCGGATAACCCCCTAGGCGGTGCACCGCATACGCTCGAGGAGGTTACCGCGAGCGAGTGGCAGCATGCCTATAGCCGGGAAGTTGCGGCCTTTCCCGTTGATTCGTTGCGCGAAGGCAAATATTGGCCACCGGTCGCGCGCATCGATCAGGTTTATGGCGACCGCCATCTGATCTGCGCCTGCCCGCTGCTTGATGCGTACCAAAACGTGGCGGAGTGAGTAAGTTACCTTAACCAACAAGGAGAATAACAATGTCCGAAAAAATATCGCTGGTCTCCTATTTGTACGCCAAACCGGAAAAGGACGCGGAACTGGTCGAAATACTCCAGTCATTGGTGGCGCCGACGCGCGAGGAGGCGGGTTGCATCGATTATGACCTGCATCGCAGCAATGAAGATCCGCTCTGTTATATGTTCTACGAAAACTGGACGAGCATGAAGGATTTGGAAGATCATCTTGCCAAGCCCCATCTGCAGCCGCTCATAAGCCGCACCGATGAACTGCTTCAGCGCGATGTAAAAATCGAATTTTTCACTATGCTGAGCGATGCCCCCGGCTAAAGGTGGCGTAAGGAGAATCCGCCCATGAACATTGCAAAAACCGAACCGACCGTCGTTAAGGCCGAGGATATCGAGCCCGGCTTTAATTGGGACCGGGCGATCCCCGCGCCCGGCCACACCGCCGTCGATTTCGAGGAACGGGTGAATTTCCGCCGCTTGCATGATTATCGCCTGGCGCGCGCCAAGCAGGCGCTGGCTGAATCCGAACTCGGCGCCATCATGTGCCTCGATGCCAACAATATCCGCTATATCAGCGGCACCGTGATCGGCGAATGGTCGCGTGACAAGATGAGCCGCTATGCGCTCCTGACCGGCACCGGCGATCCGCATATCTGGGATTTCGGCTCGGCCGCGACGCATCACCGCATTCACATGCCGTGGCTCTCGCCCGGCTGCTGCCATGCCGGTATGTTGGGCCTGCGCGGCGCGGTGCCGCCCGATGCTGGCCTGATGAAGAAGGCGGCTGTCGAAATCAAGGCGATCATGACCGAGCATGGCGTCGCCGACATGCCGTTGGGCGTCGACATCATTGAGCCGCCGCTTTTTTACGAGCTGCAGGATCTTGGACTTGAAGTGCGCGATGCCCAGCAGACCATGCTCAATGCGCGCGAGATCAAGAATATCGATGAAATCGTTTTGCTTAACCAAGCGGCCGCCATGGTCGACGGCGTCTATCATCAGATCTTCGAGGAATTGAAGCCCGGCGTGCGCGAGTGCGATATCGTTGCCAGCGCCACCAAGCGGCTTTATGAGATGGGCTCGGATCAGGTCGAGGCGATCAACGCCGTCTCGGGCGAGCGTTGCAACCCGCACCCGCACAATTTCACCGACCGCCTGTTCCGCCCCGGCGATCAGGCCTTCTTCGACGTCATTCAATCCTATATGGGCTACCGTACCTGCTACTACCGCACCATCAATGTCGGCCGTGCCACCGATTCGCAGCGCGACGCCTATAAGCAGGCGCGCGAGTGGATCAATGCCTCGATCGCCACGATTCGCCCCGGCGTCGGCACCGACCAGGTCGCCGCCTGCTGGCCGACCGCCGAGCAACTCGGCTTCGCCAACGAAATGGAATGCTTCGGCCTGCAATTCGGCCACGGCCTCGGCCTCTTTCTGCACGAACGCCCAATCATCAGCCGCCTGATGTCGATGGACGCGCCGATGGAGATCAAGGAAGGCATGGTCTTCGCCCTAGAGACCTATTGCCCGGCCAGCGACGGCTTCTCAGGTGCACGCATCGAGGAAGAAGTGGTGGTGATAAATGACGGCTGCCGCATCATCACGCTGTTCCCGTCGGAGGAACTGCCGGTGGCGAATGCTTATTGAGGTGGTGATTGACGGAACAGAATAATAAAAAAGCCCCCGCCGGAGATGCCCGGCGGGGGCTTTTATTTTCTTCTTGTGTCACCCAGTTTAATGCATCTTTTCGCCTAGTTCGCGGATCGAGCGTTCGATCATTTGGTCGGCGCGGGCGTCGTCGAGATTGTCCTTGATTAAGCGTGTGGTGGCTTCGACGGCCAGCGCGGCGGCGGTTTCGCGTACTTCGCGTAAGGCGTCTGTCTCGGCCTGGGCGATGCGCTGCATGGCGGCGTCCTCGCGCCGGCGCATGGTCTCTTCCAGGGTGCGTTTGGCGTCATTGGCGTGGCGCTCGGCCTCGATCTTGGCGTGCTCAACCATCTGCTTCGCTTCGTCTTCCGCTTCGCGGCGCTTGCGCTCATATTCGGCGAGTACGCCCTGCGCTTCTTCGCGGAGGCGCTTGGCCTCATCCAACTCGGCCTGGATTTTCTCGGCCCGGGTATCGAGCACCTTCTTGATCGCCGCCCAGGCCTTGCGGCCAAAGACGCCAAAGAAGGTGACGAAGGCGATCAGGATCCAGAAGCTAGCGTCCTCGGTGATCGAGCTGCCGGCGATGACAAATGCAAAAGCGGCAACCAGCAGCCAATTTTCAGGCACCTTGGCCATGCGTTGGAGCTTGCCCATGGTCTAGCCCTTTCCGTCGAGCGCCGCGTTGGCGGCGTCCTGGCTCGGTTCGACGCCGATCAGGCGATCGGTCGCGGCGCGCGCCACTTCCGCCGCCACTTCGCGCACGCTGGAAAGCGCCTGCTGGCGCGCCTCGCGGATGCGGGCCTCGGCCTCGGCTTGCTTGTCGGCCAGTTCGGCATCGAGGCGGGCGCGTTGTTCCGCCGCCTGTTGGTCGAGCTTGGCCTGGGTTTCGGCGAGCAATTTGTGCGCCTCAGAGCGCGCTTCGGAGAGCGAAGCCTCATAGGCCTTGATCGCCTCTTCCGCGCCCTGCTTGAATTTCTCCGCCTCCGACAAATCATCATCGATGTGCCTTTGGCGTTGTTCGAGCACGCGCCCGACACGCGGCAGCGCGAAGCTCCACATCAAAGTGAGCAGGACGACAAAGGTGACGACGAGCCAGAATATCTGCGGCGCGTAATCAGGAATAACAAGCTGTGGCATGATTTCTCTCCGTCCGAAACACCGGCGCGGTGGTCACGTGCCACCGGCGCCGGGGTGTTAAACGGCTTCAGCTACCAAACAGGATGATGAAGGCCATGACGAGCGCGAACAGCGCGATCGCCTCTGTCAGGGCAAAGCCGAGCAGCACGTTGCCGAACAACTTCGGCGCGGCGGCCGGATTGCGCCCTGCGGCGGAGACATAATTGCCGAAGATGATGCCGATGCCGACGCCGGAGCCGGCGACGCCGATGGTGGCGAGGCCGCCACCGATGAGTTTGCCAAGCATTGCTGCTGAATCAACGTCCATGTTCTCGTTCCCTTGATTGTGTTCCGTGAATTGAGATGTAAGTCCTTGGTACCTACTCGTGGTGTAAGAATATTGCGTCGCGAATATAGAGGCAGGTCAGAATGGCAAACACATAGGCTTGCAAAACGGCGACCAGAATTTCTAGCCCATAGAGCGCGATGATGAAGGCGAAGGGTAGAAAGCCAAAAAAGCTTAGCGCGAAGACGAAGCCGCCGAACACATGCAGGATGCTGTGTCCTGCCATCATGTTGGCAAACAGGCGCACCGCCAGGCTGATCGGCCGCGCGATATAGGAGACGATTTCAATCGGCACCAGCAGCGGCGCCATCCACATCGGCACGCCGGGCGGCAGAAAGAAGGTCAGGAATTTATGCTTGTGAATGATAATCGCGAGGATAGTCACGCCGACGAAAACCACCAGGGCAAAGGTGATGGTGACGATGATGTGGCTGGTGAAGGTGAAGCTGTAGGGGATCAGGCCGAGGAGATTGCCGAACAGCAAAAAAGTAAAAAGGCTGAAGACGAAGGGGAAAAAGCGCTTGGCCGCGCGCCCGCCGACGATATCGCCGAGCATCTTGGCGACCAGCTCATAAAGCAGTTCGACGACCGATTGCAGGCGTCTCGGCACCATGCGCCGCCCGCCCATGCCGAGGGTCATCAGAAGGAAGACCACCGCCACTGCAATCACCATCATCAGGGCGGAATTGGTAAATGAGGCGTCAAATCCGCCGAGATCAATCTCCACCCAACGCACGATCGAAAATTGATCGAGCGGGCCGTGATGTTCCGCCGCGCCTGCCGCTGAGTCTGATGCTGTTTCTGCCGATGACACGGGCTTGCCGCTCCTTTATTCGTCTTCTTTTACCGGCGGCTTGCCGGCCTTGTCTGCTTCCTGTTGCGCCACTTCAGCGCTATATCGTCTCGCCAATCTAAAGGCGTTGCTCAAACCCGCTCCGATACCCAGGAACAGAAACACGATCAACAGCCACGGCTTTGTATCAAGCCACTGGTCAAGATACCAACCAACGCCGCCGCCGACCACCAAGGTGGCCGCCATTTCGATTCCGAGGTGCAAGGATTGGCCAAACCGCGTCGGCGGCATCCCCGCGCCATCGGTATGTTGCCGCTCCTGCTGGACTTTCTTAAGCCGAGAATCGAGTTCTTCAAGCGAAGGCGGCGGCTTGTCATCGCTCATGAAAAATAGCTCATGAAAACCAGCCCTCGAATCCAGCTCGTGCACGAGCCCGCAACCGAAAAAGCGGGTGAACCATAGTGTTTGCCCTCACCCCTGTCAACAACTTCAAATTATATCGTAACAAATTGAAATAGCTGGATAATTTGGAATAATTTCGAGTCCTGTCAGGCGCTCTCGCGCCACTGCTCGGCCTCCGCCAGATCGACGGAAACAAGCTGCGATACACCGCGCTCCACCATGGTGACGCCAAACAGCCGATCGACCCGCGCCATGGTAGTGCGATGATGGGTGACAACGAGGAAGCGGGTGCCGCTTTTTTCCGCCAATTCCGCCACCAGATTGCAGAACCTGTCGACATTGCTGTCGTCGAGCGGCGCATCGACCTCATCGAGCACGCAAATTGGCGCCGGATTTGTGAGAAAGGCGGCAAACAGTAGGGCCAGCGCCGTCAACGCCTTCTCGCCGCCCGACAGAAGCGTCAGCGACTGCAGTTTTTTGCCCGGCGGGCTGGCCATGATCTCAAGACCGGCCTCGAGCGGGTCGTCTGATTCGACCAGTTCGAGATGGGCGTGCCCGCCACCATAGAGGCGGGTGAAGAGCGAGCGGAAATGGCTGTCAATCTGCTTGAAGGCTGCTGTCACGCGCTGGCGGCCGTCACGGTTGAGGCTCAAGATGCCCTGGCGCAGGCGCGCAATGGCCGCCTCCAGATCCGCCCGTTCGTTGATCAGGGTGGATATTTCCTCGTCAAGCTCCGTCGCTTCTTCTTCGGCGCGCAGATTCACCGCCCCGATATTGTCACGTTCTTTGGTGAGCCGTTGGATACGCGCTTCGACCGCCTCGCCCTCCGGCAGCTCCGCACCCTCTTTTACTTCGGCCAGCGCCAGCGCTTCCTCGGGCGGCGTGGACAGACGTTCCTGAATATGGGCAACGACCATATTGACTGCCTGCTTGGCCTGTTCCAGCAGGCCTTCGATGCGGACCCGCTCTTCGCGCGCGCCGGCCAGGGTTTGCTCGGCTGCTTTGAGTGCGCTGTCTGAGCGCGCCAATTTTTCTTCCGCCTCAGCCAGTGATTCGGCGGCGGCGCTGCGCTCAGCTTCCGCCGTAGCGATTTGATCCAACAGGGCCGAGCGTTGCTCGGCAATTTCACCCGGCCGGTGCGCCAAGGCTTCGAGCTGCGCCTCGGCCGCCGCGCGCCGCTCGGTCAGATCGGCCAGCCGCTGGCGCGCGCCGACCTCGCGCTCAGACCAGCCGTTTCGCTCGCGCTCTAATTCCTTGAGGCGGCGTTCGCGCTGGATCGCCTCGTTGGCGAGGCGGTCATGGGCGCGCGAACATTCGTCATGGCTAACGCGCAGCGCCGTCATCTCGTCCCGCATGCCGGCGAGTTTGGCCCGCCCCTCTTCAAGCGGCGCTGCGGCGCTAAGGGTATCGCGGGTCTCCTCGGCCAGGCGCGCAGTCTCGGCCAGCTCGCCGCTCAGCCGCTCCGCTGCCTCACTGAGCGTGCTCAGGCGGGAATTCTCGGCGACCGCCTCGCGGGTGAGTTCGGCCGCGCGGTCGCGCGCCGCATCGAGGCGCTGGCTCGCAGCCTCGGAACCATGCCGTGCTTCGGCCGCTTGCTGCGCCGCCGTTTGGCGGGTATGGCGCATATTATCGAATGCCGCTTCTGCCGCGCTGCGCACTTTATCCGCCGCCGCTAATTCTTTCTCAAGTTCGCTTAGTCGGTTGCGTTGTTTGAGGCGGTTGGCCGCTGCGGTGGGGACGCCGGCTTTGACGGTAAAGCCATCCCAGCGCCACATGGCGCCATCCCTGCCGACTAGGCGCTGGCCGGTGCGCAGTTGGTTTTGTAAAGCGGCACCGTCGCCTGTCACCACGCCGACCTGAGCCAGACGCCGGGCCAGGGCAGCCGGGCTACGGACAAATTTTGCCAGCGGCGCGGCACCTTCGGGCAGCGCCAGACTTCCCTCAAGCGGCCCCAAGGTAGTCCAGTGGATCGCCGCGTCGGAATTCTCGGGCGCTTCCAGATCATCGCCGAGCGCGGCGCCGAGGGCGGCTTCATAGCCGGGCTCGACATCGAGCGCATCGACAATGCTGGGCCCCTGGCTGGCCTGGCCATGGTCGAGCAGTTCGGTCAGCGCCTGGGCCTCGGCGCGCAGACGCGATAGCCGTGCGTCGCTCGCCTGCAGTGCATCGCGCGCGGTTGATTCGTCTTTTTGCGCCGTCTCTCTCGCCGCTTCAGTGTCGCCGAGCTCCTGGCGTGCCGCCTCCGCTTCGGTACGCGCGGCGGCGACCGCCGCCTCGGCCTCGGCGATGGCGCTTTGATGCGAGCTGCGTTCCTCCAGTTCGGCCCGTTCGCGCTCGACCTCGGTTTTGCGTGCCGTATTGGTCTCATGGCGGGCGTCGAGCTCTTCCAGGCGGCGCTGCAGATTAGCCTGTTGCGCTTCGTCAGCGGCGACCGCTTCGGTGAGGGCGGCGAGACGTTGTTCCAACTGCGCCACAGCCTCGGTGGAGGCGGCGTGGGCGGCCTCGGCCTGTAACCCTGCCTCGGTCGAGTCTTCGTTCTCCTGCTCCAGGCCGCCGCGCTGCGCGTCGATCTGGGCGACGGCGTTGGTCGCGTCCTCGGCCAGGGTTGACTCGCGCGCCAGATCCTGATCGATCTGTGCTAGGCGGGTTTCGAATTCCCGGCGTTGCTCCTCGACCTGGCGTTCTTCTTCGTCGAGGCGGTCGCGCGCCACGGCGAGGCGGTGCAGTGCTGCGGCCAGCGCAGCTTCGTTTTGGCGGAGATCAGGCAATGCCTCGGCCGCTCCCGCCTGCGCCGATGTGGCCGCCGCGACGGCGCCGGTCAGTCCGGCGACGCGCTCGGATTCGCCGTTCAGCTCGACCTCGCGCGCTTCCAGTTCCTCGCATGCGGCGCGCCAGCGAATATGCAACAGGAGCGCTTCGGCGCTGCGTAAATTCTCGGCGATACGGCGGTAGCGGCTGGCTTGGCGCGATTGGCGCTTGAGCGCATGCAGTTGGGTTTCGAGCGCGCCGACAACATCCTGCAAGCGTTCCAGATTGGTTTCGGCGGCGCGCAGGCGTAGCTCCGCTTCGTGACGCCGTGCATGCAGGCCGCTGATGCCGGCAGCTTCCTCGAGAATGCCACGGCGCTGGGCTGGCTTGGCATTGATGATATCGCTGATGCGGCCCTGGCCGACGAGGGCCGAGGAGTGCGCGCCGGTGGCAAAATCGGCGAACAGATACTGCACGTCGCGCGCCCGCACATCCTGCCCGTTGACGCTGTAGGACGAGCCGGCGCCGCGTTCGATGCGCCGCGTCACTTCAAGGTCGCTGTCTTCGTTGAAAGCCGCCGGTGCGGTGCGGTCGCTATTGTCAAGCAGCAGCGCTACTTCCGCCACATTGCGTGAGGCGCGCGCTTCGGTGCCGTTGAAGATGACGTCTTCCATGCCGGCGCCACGCATATGGCGCGGTGCGGTTTCGCCCATCACCCAACGCATGGCCTCGACAAGATTCGATTTGCCACAGCCGTTCGGCCCGACGATGCCTGTGGTGCCGGGGCCGATCACCAATTCGCTGGGTTTGATGAATGACTTGAAGCCGACCAGTTTTAGCTTCGTAAAATGCACCGGCTAACCATTCCCTCTAGAGGGCGCCACAGATTGAGTTCCAGCCACTAATTATCGGGCAGTAATTTGTCGAGGGATTTTGAAAATGCCTCAAAATGCAGGCTGCCTTCTTGTTTCTTGCCGTTGATTATGAAGGTCGGCGTCGATTTGACGTCGTAGGTATTCTGAGCTTCCAGCATGGTGCTGAATATTCTGGCCTCAAGCGCGGCGTCGGAGCGGCAATCTTCAAACTGTGCCTCGCTGACCCCCCCCAACTGGCCGATCTGGCCGAGCGCTTTGACATAGTCGGCCGCCCGCGTCCAATTGTCGAAGGTGTTGAACAGGGTTTCGATGAAGGCGAAATAGCGCTCAGGCCCGGCGCATTGCGCCAGAATCGCCGCATCCAGGGCGGGCCGGTTGAGCGGGAAGTCGCGCGCGATGAAGCGCACCTTTCCGGTCTCAACATACTCCGTCCTGAGGCGCGGGAATGTCTCGGTATGAAAATCGCGGCAGTGCGGACAGGTGAGCGAGAAATATTCGATAACCGAAACCGGCGCTTCCGGTGCGCCGATAGCTATATCGCCGGGCTTCTCCCAAGTGCCGGCCGCCGCCGGCAGGGAGGCCAATTGCAGCAATGGCGAGGTCGCCATCGTACCGGCGATCCCGGTCATACCTGCGATTAAGAACCGTCTGGTGATCATGATCGAACTCTATTTTGCTTAAGCCGGCTGAGTATAAAGGCGGGCATGGCCTGCCTCAAGCGCGCTTGGCGCGCCGCAATCTCGGCGGGTGAGCGCCGCCGGCTAGGCGAAAGACACGGATTCAAGTGCTTAGCTGTCGCGCGCTTGGCCGAGAACCGCTTTGCCCAGGCGCTTGAGAGCGTTTTTAACATCCTCATTGTTGGTCCCTTGTAGGGCGCTGGCGAGCGTTTTGGCCGATTCCGAGTCGAGTGGCGCCTCGCGCACGGACTCTGGCGGCGGTGCTTTTTTCTGTAACGGCCCCTGGATTAGGCTGAGGCGATGGACCGCGCGGTAGCCGAAATAACTCGCGATCTTTTCCATAATTTGCGGCTCGAGATGCTGCAATTCGGTGGCGAGCGGCCCGTCGACACGCAGACGCAACGTGCCGTTGCTGTCCAGTCGCTCCGGTAAGGTGTGGCGCGCCAAATCCGCGCCGACGATGGCCGGCCAATTATTCACCACGCCCGCCGCGGCAAAGCCACGCTTGCGGTATATTTTCTCCGTCACCTTGTGCAGGGTGGATGAGAGTGGGCGCGAATGTTGCTTCATGAGGCATAATATAAGGTGATTTGCGGCAAAATTGTGGAATCCCTGATGATATCGAAATGGTCCCCGGCGGTTTTGGCGGCGAAATTGCTCGCCTGGTACGATTGCGAGGGGCGCGATCTGCCATGGCGCGCGCCGCCGGGCGGGCACATGGAGCCCTATCAGGTGTGGCTGAGCGAAATCATGCTGCAGCAGACCACGGTCGCCACCGTCGCGCCTTATTTCGAAGAATTCCTGCGCCGCTGGCCGCGTCTTGCCGATCTCGCCGCCGCGCCTTTGGACGATGTACTGCATGCCTGGCAGGGGCTCGGCTATTACGCCCGCGCGCGCAACATGCTGCGTTGCGCGGAAGTGGTTGTGCAAAACCATGGCGGGGTATTTCCTGAAGAAGAGGCGGCGCTATTGCGCCTGCCCGGCATCGGCCCCTATACGGCGGCGGCGATTGCCGCGATCGCCTTTGACCGCCCGGCGACTATTCTGGATGGCAATGTCGAGCGGGTCATTGCGCGCTTGAGATTGGTCGAGACGCTCTTGCCGGTGGCCAAACAGGAATTGCGCCAACTCGCCGCAGAGATCACTCCCGCCAAGCGCCCCGGCGATTATGCCCAAGCGATCATGGACCTCGGTGCCACCATCTGCACACCCCGGAAACAAGCCTGTACATGTTGCCCGTGGCTCGGTGCCTGCCGTGCCCATGCCGCTGGTGTGGCCGAAACCTTGCCGCGCCGCGCGCCCAAACCGGAGCGCCCGCTGCGCCACGGCATAGCCTTTTGGGCGGTGCGCGGCGATGGTCAAATCCTGCTGCGCCGCCGGCCCGAGAAGGGCCTGCTCGGTGGTCTCATGGAAGTGCCGACGAGCGAGTGGCGCGATACGCCGTGGCGCCCAAGCGCCGCGCGCCGTCAGGCGCCGGCCAAATCGAGTTGGCGTAAACTACCCCGTGTGGTGAGCCACGGCTTCACCCATTTTCGCCTTGAGATAACGGTGTTGGCCGGAAAGGTCGATGGCCGCGCCGCCATCGATGGCGTGTGGTGCCCGCCCGAGCGCTTCGCCGACCATGCCTTATCGACGCTAAGTAAAAAAATAATCCGCCACGCCGGGTCTCGCGGCTAGTTCATTTCCTTACGCACTTGATCGCGCAGCCTGTCGATCGAGGTGAGGCCGCCTTTTTCATCAGCGATATACCAATAGGTCCAGCCGTTGCACGCCTCCGCCCCTTGGGCGAGCGCGCCGATGCGGTGGATCGAGCCGGTCAGTGGGCCGTGCGCCAGACTGCCGTCGGCGCGCACCTGCGCCTTGATGCGCTTCATGCGGTCGTAAAGGGTTTCGCCCGGTGCAATCAGGCCGCGCTCGAGCAGATTGCCGAACGGCACGCGTGGCTGGCTGCGTTTGGGCTGCATGGTTTTGAGATCGTCCTGGCTGAGCGCCTGCACATTGGCGATACGCTCGGCGGCGATATTGGC